>ERZ780117.186-NODE-186-length-30587-cov-15.516376_pt1 | contig 30587 bp, 18 predicted proteins | sample MGYA00510985_ERZ780117 | MGnify/ENA primary metagenome ERZ780117 (study PRJEB29588, sample SAMEA2159553) | human gut metagenome | biome: human gut; feature: human-associated habitat; material: faeces | place: Denmark | collected 2008/2010 ...
ACTTATAAAAAAGATTAACAACAAACTATGCACTTAGTTGCGGAATTAAGGGTAAGCAAGGCCGACATCGCCGCCTCCATACTGCACGCCGTTGCCGTGCAGACCGTCGTTACGCTGGCCCACGGCTGCGAAATCAAGCCGCCCGTGCTGATGTGCGGCGGTCCGCTGACGTTCCTTCCGGCGCTGCGCAAGGCGTTCAAGGACTATCTTTCGCTCTCTGACGATGACATAATACTGCCTGAAAATGGCGCATTGTTGCCGGCATTGGGCGCGGCTCTTTCCGTTGACGACGGCGAACAACCGCGCAATTTGCCCGGTTTCATCGAAGCGATAGCCGCTTCCGGCACAGGCAAAGGCCGCAACGACAACGCCCTGAAGCCTGTGTTCGGCGGCGAAGGGGACTATTCGGCGTGGCTCGGACGCATGTCGCGCCACAAGGTTGAGGCCGCCCGGCTGGGCAAAGGGGTGCAGGATGTGTACATAGGCATCGACTCTGGCTCAACCACCACTAAGGTTGTGGTTACCGACACGTCGTCGCGTGTGCTCTATTCATATTATTCCGCCAACAAGGGAAACCCCGTAAAGGCGGTCGAGGAGGGGCTTCTGAAACTTCAGGAGGAGTGCCTCCGCGTCGGCGCTACGCTTTACGTAAAGGGCAGTTGCTCCACAGGCTACGGCGAAGACCTTGTCAAGGCCGCCTTCAAACTTGACGGTGGCATCGTCGAGACGATAGCGCATTACATGGCGGCGCACAGCCTCGACCCAGACGTTTCGTTCATCCTCGACATCGGCGGACAGGACATGAAGGCCATGTTCGTGGCCAACGGCGTTATCGACCGCATCGAAATAAACGAAGCCTGCTCGTCGGGCTGCGGCTCGTTCATCGAGACTTTCGCCAAGACCTTGGGCTATACGGCCGCCGAGTTCGCCTCGTTGGCATGCCGTGCGGAGGCTCCGTGCGACCTCGGAACACGCTGCACGGTGTTCATGAACTCGAAAGTGAAGCAGGCTTTGCGTGAAGGCGCCACCGTGGCCGACATCGCCGCTGGCCTGGCTTACTCCGTTGTGAAGAACTGTCTGTACAAAGTGCTCAAGCTAAGGGACGTGTCCCAGCTTGGAAAACATATCGTGGTGCAGGGCGGAACGATGCGTAACGACGCCGTGGTGCGCGCCTTGGAGCTGCTGTCGGGCGTTGAAGTGGCGCGTTGCGACATGCCCGAACTGATGGGAGCATACGGCTGCGCCCTCTACGCCAAGCGTTACAGCCGCAGAGGAGTGAGGCTTGACGACATGCTGGCGAAGGCCGGCTACACCTCGCGGACGCTCCATTGCAAGGGCTGCGACAACCAGTGTCTCGTTGTGCGCTACCGTTTTGACAACGGACAGGACTACTTTTCGGGCAACCGTTGCGAACGGGTGTTTGCCAACGGAGGCGGAGACAAGGCGGAAAAGGGCATGAACGCCTACGAAAAGAAAAACAGCCTGCTCTTCGACCGCGAGCCTGTAAAGGGCACACCGGCCGTTACCATAGGCATTCCCCGTTGCCTTAACATGTACGAGGACTATCCTTTCTGGCACACGCTGTTCACCAATTGCGGGATAGGAGTGCGCCTTTCGTCGCTCTCCGAGTTCGCAAGCTACGAGCAAAGTGCGTGCATGGTGATGTCTGACAACATCTGTTTCCCGGCCAAGTTGGTGCACAGCCATGTGCAAGACCTCATCGACAGCCGCGTTGACCGCATCTTCATGCCGTTCGTTGTTTATGAACGGCAGGACGGCGGACAGAACAGCTACAACTGTCCGATTGTCACCGGCTATGCCGAAGTTGTCAAAGGAGTGCAGGGCGGGGGAGTACCCATCGACTCGCCTACCATCAGTTTCAAGGACAAGAAGCTGCTTTTCAAACAGTGTTGCGCATATCTTGCCACGCTTGGGATTGACGACAACACCGCAAGCCGCGCCTTCAGCCGTGCCTGCAACGCTCAAGACGCATACGTAAAGGACATTGCCGGATACAACGCCTACATCCTGCGGAAAGCCAGGGAGAAAGGAGCGATGGCGATACTCCTTGCCGGAAGGCCTTACCATGCCGACATGTTGATACAGCACGGCGTGTCTGACATGCTGGCTGACATGGGCGTTTACGTGCTCACCGACGACATTGTAAGGGGACGGAAAAGCGTCATCGACGATGCGCATTACCTGCCCCAGTGGGCTTACCCCAACCGAATCATGGAGGCGGCGAAGTGGTGTGCCGGGCAGGATGGCGTCGAGTTTGTCGAGATGACGTCGTTCGGCTGCGGACCGGACGCTTTCCTCACCGACGAGATACGCGACATGCTGATGCGCCACGGCAAGGCTCTTACCTTGCTGAAGCTCGACGACATAAACAATATAGGCTCGATGAAGCTGCGTGTACGCTCGCTTATGGAGAGCCTGAAACTCGCCGGCGACGGCGGCAAACGCGGCAGGGAAGAGGGCAGGTTTGTGACTACTCCCGAGTTTGACAGCGCCTGCCGGGGCCGCAAGATACTTGTTCCTTACTTCACACCGTTCATCTCTCCGCTCATCCCCGCCATCATGAAGGTGGCCGGATACGACGTTGAGAACCTGCCGTTGAGCGACACCGAGTCGTGCGAATGGGGCTTGAAGTTCGCCAACAACGAAGTATGCTACCCGGCGACGCTCATCGTCGGCGACATAATAAAGGCGTTCGAGAGCGGAAAGTACGATCCTGCCACTACCGCAGTGGCCATGACCCAGACCGGCGGACAGTGCCGCGCGAGCAGCTATGTCGCGCTGATTAAGAAGGCGCTGGTCGATGCCGGTTACGGCTCAGTGCCCGTAGTGGCGTTCACTTTCGGCGGTTCCATCGGCAACAAGCAGTCGGGTTTCCGCGTCAACTGGCTGAAACTGCTGCCCATCGCGCTGTATTCCGTGCTTTACAGCGACTGCATCGCCAAGTTCTATTACGCCACCGTGGTGCGCGAAAAGAAGCCGGGGCAGGCCGCAAGGCTGCGCGACTTGTACCTTCAGGCCGGCGAGAGCCTCATACTTGAGGGCCGCCACGACGACCTTTTGAGCTATCTCGGCATGGCGGCGGTGGAGTTTGACAACGCATGTTCCGACCGCGTGTGCCCCAAGGTGTGCGTGGTGGGCGAGATATTCCTCAAGTTCAACCCCTTCGCCCAGAAGAACGTGACCGACTGGCTCATATCCCAGGGCGTTGAGATAGTGCCTCCGCTGCTGCTCGACTTCTTCATGCAGAGCTTCGTCAACAAGCGCGTTGACGAGCAGGAGCACATCAGCCGCAAGACCGTTGCCAGCTTCATCTACGGCATAATGTACAAATATATCCGCAAGCACATCGACCGTGTGAACAAGTCCGCATCCGCTTTCCGCCATTTCACGCCGTTCAACGACATCTTTGCCGAGGCCGACGAGGCGCGCAAGGTAATCACCCTGAGCGCCCAGTTCGGTGAAGGCTGGCTGCTTCCGGCTGAAATCATGTCGTGCGCAAGGCAGGGAGTGCGCAGCGTTGTCAGCCTGCAGCCGTTCGGTTGCATAGCCAACCACATCGTCTCCAAGGGCATAGAGAAGAAGATTAAGGCGTTTTTCCCCGACATGAACATACTCTCGCTCGACTTCGACAGCGGCGTGAGCGATGTCAACATAACCAACCGTCTGCTCCTGTTTATCGACAACCTGCGTGACGATACGCAGCATAAGGCGTAACCGCTTGACATCCAGTGAATTGCAAAAGGCCGTGTTTCGCATTGCGAAACACGGCCTTTTGCCTTGCGTTTTACGGTCTTTTGCAATGTGAAAGACCGTAAATGAAAAACCCACCCCAGCCCTCCCGAAGGGAGGGAGCTTGATTACCTGTTTTTATTTTGTTGCAAATGAGGCTCTCGGTAATTGTCATGCCGCACGCCGATGCGGCATCCAGAAAAGAAAAAGTTTGTCAAAAGAAATTGGTTGCATTGCCATTTGCCTTTGCATTTACAAGAAAAAGGAGTATTTTTGCATATTGTTAAAAAACTGACGGATAATGGACGTAAAGATTGACGAGAGCTGGAAAAGCCGCATCGGAGCAGAGTTCGACAAGCCTTATTTCGCCGCTTTGGCGGCCTTTGTACACGACGAGTACCGTCGGGGCAGGTGTTATCCGCCGGGGCGGCTCATCTTCAACGCCTTCAACCTGTGCCCGTTCGACCGCGTGAAGGTTGTCCTGCTCGGCCAGGACCCCTACCATGAGCCGGGGCAGGCTCACGGCTTGTGCTTCTCAGTGAATGATGGAGTGGTCTTTCCGCCGTCGCTCGCCAACATATTCAAGGAGATACACGACGACACCGGGGCGCCAATTCCGCAGAGCGGAAACCTCACCCGGTGGGCGGAGCAGGGCGTGCTGATGCTCAACGCCACGCTGACCGTGCGCGAACATGCCGCCGGAAGCCATCAGCGTCACGGCTGGGAGGAGTTTACCGACGCCGCAATCAGCGCAGTGTCGGCAGGCCGCGAGCACGTGGTGTTCATCCTCTGGGGCAGCTATGCGCAAGGCAAGGCACCGCTTATCGACACCTCGCGCCACCTCGTCCTGCGCTCGGCCCATCCCTCTCCGCTGTCAGCCTACCGCGGTTTTTTCGGCAACCATCATTTCAGTCTTGCCAACCAGTATCTTGAAAAGTACGGCATGGAGCCGATAAAATGGTAGATTTTTTAATTCATAATTCACAATTCATAGTTCATAATTGGGCATACGCCATTGTCATTAATGATAACCGGATGTTTACAACGGCGTCAGCCGAATTATGAACTATGAATTGTGAATTATGAATTGTCCAAATGTGAATTATGAATTACCAAAGTTCTATCCTTCAAGTGGGCGACGTTCTCCTGTCGTCCGACATAATAACGGAGCGCTTTTGCTGCGACCTTGATGCTTGCAAGGGCGCGTGTTGCGTCGAGGGCGAGGCCGGAGCACCTGTCAGTCTCGATGAAATCGGCGGAATTGAAGCCTCTCTCGACGAGGTGTGGCCGCAGATGTCGGCCGGTGCGCAGGCTGTGGTCGACCGTCAGGGCGTGGCCTACAACGATGTCGACGGCGACCTTGTGACGAGCATTGTCGATGGCCGCGACTGCGTGTTTACCTGCCACGAGAACGGCCTTTGCCTCTGCCTGCTCGAAAAAGCCTTCCGTGAAGGCCGCTCCGGGTTCTGCAAACCCATCAGCTGCGCCCTATACCCGATACGCGAAAAACGCCTTTCCAACGGTCTGACGGCCCTCAACTACCACCGCTGGAGCGTCTGCGCGGCGGCACGGAAGAAAGGCGAGGAGCTTGGCCTGTACGTCTACGAGTTCCTTGAAGAACCGCTCGTGCGCCGCTTCGGGCGTGAGTGGTACGACGAGCTTTCAGCCGTCGCCAAGGCGTTCCGCGAGCGGTGAAATGGCCGTTTTTTGCCGTTAGCGCGGTCATTGTACACAACCCTGTTTACAAAAGTGGGGTATCTACGGTTTGGTAGGGTTGGGAAAGAAACAGTAACGCTACAAGATTAAAATCAATTGAGGCACTCGGTAATAGTCATTCCGCACTCCGATGCGGAATCCAGAAAGCATCCTGTGCTGTTTGTCGCGGTTATTTATATGCACTGGATTCCGCATCGGAGTGCGGAATGACTATTACCGAGTGCCTCAATTGAAAGCAATTGTGTACTATTGATAAAGTAAAAGTTATTACATTGAAATGAAAGTTGCTGTTGAGGCAATATCGGCTGAATTACAAAAGGCCACCTTTTGCATTGCAAAAGGTGGCCTTTTAGGTTGTAAAACACGGCAAAACGCAGGGCGAAAGACGGCCTTTTGCAAGGCTGTATGCAAACCGTTGATAATCAAGCGTTTGCATCCGCGCTGCAAGCAGGCGGCGTTGCGTTGCCTGTCAGGGTGTTATTTCATCACCTTGCGCACAACGGTCTTGCCGTCGGCGGTGGTGTATGTCAGTATGTTCAGACCTTTCTGCATCGAGCTTAGCTTAGTTCCGTCAACGGAGTAGATGCCCGTCAGGGTCAGTTCTCCTTCCGTTCCAACACTCTCTATGCCGCTCGGTGTGCCGTCGACGATGGCCTTCGCGCCCAATCCGCCGTACTCGTTTGCGGCCTGTATGGCGTACTCAGAGCCTTCCTCGTATGTGCAGTAGGTGTCTGTCGTGAAGCCTTCCACCTTGCCGTCCTTGGTTATCACGTAGCAGATGGCGTAAGGAACGGACTCCCATTCAATCGTGCCCTCGGCCTTGTTGACCGTCGGCTGCGGTGTGCCGCAGACTTCGGTGATAATCTCCGGCTGCCAGTTGTCAGTGCCGCGCAGCACGTTCTTTATGGTGTATTCGGCTGCCTCTTCGGCTGTGAGCACGGCCTTTGCGTAGCCTTCTACCTTCTGTCCGTTGTCGTCGGTGTACCAGTAGTACGTGTTGCGGTGGGTAAGGTCAACGGGGTTGCCGTCTTTGTCCATCGTGTTGTACTCCGCGAAGACAGCCGGTATGCCGCCCATCGTCTCGTACCAGCCCGTTGCCGGTATGGTTACTTCAGCCGTGGTGTTGATGAAAACGGTCTTTGGCTGGTTGTGCCATGGGCGTCCGAGCCATACCGAAGTTTCCGAGGGAACGCCCGGTGCGGTGATGGTGTTGTTCATGAACACGTAGCCCCACTTCGAGTCGGCGTCGTGGCTGGGAGCCACGATGTAGCCTCCCTCCTTGCGGATGATGTTCAGCGTGCATTCGTCGAAGAAGTAGTCGCCGTTGTTGTAGATGAAGTCCACCGCGCCTTCGATAAAGCAGTTTTTCACGTATCCGCGGCAGTTGGAGAGGCTCGGGGTAATCCACGTGTCCTGATAGCTGTACATTCCGCAGTCTTTGAACACCACGCGGTCGTTCTTCGTGTTGAGGGCGAGGGCCTGTGGGCCGGCGTTCTGCTCTACGCCATACGAGTTGACGAAGCTTATTCCCTCGAAATACAGGTCGCTTGACCTTGCCACGAACGTTGCGCCCAAGTCTACATGCAGTGCGTTGTCGCCTCCGCACAGTTTGTCGTCGGTAATCTCAACTACGTCCTTTCCCTGGCCTATGAAGTGGAGATAGGGCTTGTTTTCGGGTATGTCAACGTGCTCTTTGTATGTCCCGGCCTTGATGAATATGAGCCAGGGAGATATCCTGTCGGCCGGTGCCGCGTCGATGGCTGCCTGCACGGTGGTGTAGTCTCCCGTGCCGTCTTGCGCCACTACGGCGTCATATACGCGCGCTTCGGGCTGCTGCCTGTCCATCGTGCGGAACGTTATTTCCACGCCCTCAAAGGCGTTTCCGCTGCGGTCCTCGATGGCTCCGGCAGGCAGTGTGAAGGTGTATTGGGTTGAATAGTCAAGTCCGCTGTATCTGTACACCACGGTCTTGCCGCTCACCGTCGGTTCGATTTCTTCTCCGCCGAGCGTCGCCTTGCCGCCGCCTGCGGCCTGAACCTTCTCGTCGAACGTCAGGATTACCGAGCCGTTGGCCGTAACTCCTTCCGCATCGTTCTCCGGAAGGGTTGATACGAGCTTGGGGGCGGTGTCGTCATTGATGATGTCTTTGTCTGCAAGGACGAACACATCGGTAATAGCCAGACCGTCGGCTTCGGCTTCGTTGCCTACCAACGGCGACTCCCAGTCGGGCATGAAGCGGATGTAGAGCAGCTGTTGTCCGGCCGCTTCGGCAGGCAGTTCAAGCTCCTGGCTTACCCATCCCCTGTTTGGCATGGTGTAAGTGCCGAACGTTGTGAACTCTTTTCCGTCCGTGCTGTATTGCGCATGGATTGTTTCGTGCGAGTTGAAGTTGTTGCCGAGCGACGCCGCCAGCTTGATGTTCTGGTATCCTATGGTAGAGAATGACATCTCGAAGTAGTAATGGTCGGCCAGCGGACGCCATGAGCGGGCGGCGTACTTGCCGTTATATTGCCCCTTTTCAACGCCGTTTGCAAGCCATGAGGAAGTCTCGCCGCTTTCCGTGCGGAGCGACATCAGGCCGGCGTTGTCGGTCTCCGCCTTGTAGTCGGCTGCGCGTTCAGCTGCCGGGTTGTCATAGTAGAAGTCCCAGCCGACGATGAAATCGACAGCGGAGAACGTCGCCGTAAAGTCCTTCTGGCCGTCCATCTTCACCTTTCGGGTGGCGTCTGTGGTGTTGTCTTCCCAGTTTGTGAAGGTCAGTATGCGGTTGTTCAGCGCGGTAAGCTCCACGTCCGTGCCCTCCTCATACCAGTGAACGCCGTCTATGACGTTGCCTTCCGGCGTGAACTGCACGAGGTTTGAGTTCGCTCCGCCTTCCAATTTGACGTTCAGGGCATACACGTTGTTCTTCGTGTAGGTGGCTTTCAGCGTGGTGTTCTGTGATATTTCAAAAGTGTAGGGGTTGTCGGTCGATACGGTTTCGCCCGTCTCGTTGACCCACGCCGCAAAGTGGTAGCCGAAGTTTTCGGTTGTGGTCACGGTGATGCTTGTGCCCTCGTCAAACTCGTTTCCTGCCGGGTTGACACTTATTTCACCGGCTTCCGGCATGTCAGAAGTTACGTTCAGGGTATATGAAGGCACTTCTATCGGTGTGCCGTTGAAGTCGCCTGTAACCTTGATTTGGCTCAAACCGAGCTGTTTGTTGTTGGCAAGGTCATAGACGTAGAACACTATTTCAACGCGCTCTTGCACAGTTCCGAGACCGCTGATGTCGATGTCTTCGCTTGAGAAACCTGCATTGTTGCGCAGCGGTTTGTAGCCTTCAAGCAGTGTCACACGCTTGTCTCCGGACACTGCATAAACGTCCATCGTGCCGCCGTCTGTGCCGAATTTGGCCGCATTGAACGCCAGTTTCTTCGCCGTGAAGCTTACTCCTTTCTTCGGGTTCAGCATGAACGAGATATAAGAATCGTCGTAGGTGGTGCTGCTTACCTTCTCTGTCGGCTGTAGAAGAGTCAGTGTTTCCCCGTTGGCGGCTTGTGTTCCGAATATCGTCAGTTTGTCTCCGATGTTGTAGCTTGTGGCCGATACCGCTTCGGGTGTTGACACTTCAGCTGCCGTCGGGTTGTCAACGCCTTGGTTGAACGCCCATGTCACGGTGGCGTCAGAGGCGTTGATTTCGCCTTGTTGCTGTGCGTAGGCCGCGCCTGGGACAATTGTTATGGCGGCCATAAGCGCGAGCGCGGCTTTCAGTTTTAGTCTGATAGTTTTCATAATAGTTCTTTTATAGGTGTTTTCATTTGATTATTTTCTCACTTTTGTATGTTCCGTCGGTGTACTCCGTGCGTACTATGTTAATGCCTTTCTGCATGGAGCTGCGCTTCGTTCCGTCCAATCCGTAGTAATGAACGGCGCTTACAGGCTCGGCGGAGATGCTTACGTGTGTCCCGATGCCCGACGTCCCGTCAACGGCTACGCCGTGAACGGTCACGTCGCTAAGGCAGATGGTCTTGCCGGTGGCCTTGTTGTTGTACCACGGATATATGCGCAGGCGCAGTGTCTCGCCTTCTTCGAGCTTAAGTACGGGCGTGGTCTCCACGTACTGCATTGCGTTGGCAGGCATGCTTTTCATTTCGAATATGTTTACGGGGTTGGCGAAGTTGTCCTCCTTCGAGTAGTAGATTTTGCAGCACATGCCGTTGCCGCCGCATCCGCAGACGAACAGCGACAGCTTGTCAACGTTGAGCGTGGTGCCCTTTGCAGGCTGTACGGCGAACTCGATGTAGCGTGTCGATACTTCGTCTATTTCTCCGTCGGGCCATTCGTCGCCTTCGATGAGGCAGCGTTGTGTCTTCCTGTCGGCGGTGAAGCCGGTCCAGTCAGGCCATGTCGTGTTGGCGTTCGGGTTTGAATACTTTTGCACATACATGCCTGAGAACGCCTGTTGAATGGGGTTTACGGGGCCTGTCACGGTGCATTCGTCGTTGCTTTCAAGCCTCCAGTAGGCTTGTGTCTCAACGCCGTCGGCTATCGTTACGGCGTTGCCCGTTACGGGAACGGTGATTGTCTTGTCGCCGGTAGTTATGGTGATTGTCTCGCTTATAGGGCCTTCCTCGGTGTATTCGCACTTTGCCCAGAATGAGGCTATCATGTTGCCGCCCTCGTATGCCAGTTCAAGACGGCTGCTGTACTCGGTTCCGTCGGTAGAAAGCTGCAAGCCGTCGGTGGCTGTAACGGTTACTGTTCCTGACGCGGGAACGAGGTCGAAGCCGCTAATCTGGAACTGCTTAGTCACCACCTGGCCCTTGTAAGCGTCGCCGAGGTCGGCCGTCTGCGGATTTACGGTCAGCTCGCTTGTAAGGTTTATGTATTCGGTCAGTATGCCTTCGGCCTGCAACAGCTGTGCTGCGAGGCGTGCGATGAGCGTTGCTCCCATTGCCGAAGTGTGCGTGCTGCCCTCGCCGTCGAACAGCAGTTTGTCGGCCATTTCGTCGCCGTAGCTCTCGTAAAGCTCCTTGGTGGCGGTGGTGAGGTCGATGAACTGCACGCCCATCTCTTCGGCAACCATCCTCATCTGGTAAGGATAGTCATACGTGTGGTCGGTCTCCGGCACTTTCTGTCCTTCCTGAACGCCGTCAGCCGTGAGAAGTGAGAAGTCGTCGCCGAGGTCGTGACGGCCGTTGCGGCGTATGGTGCTGCCGGTGAAATACTTGCGGCAGATGGCTCCGACGAGCACCGGCGTAGCGCCCAGCTCTCGCGTTTCATTGACGTATTTGCGCAGATACTCCTTGTAAGTGCCGCTCGCCGTAGTGCCGCGATAGTCGGTAGCGTCGGCCTTCGCCTGGTCGCCAATGCTCTCGTAGTAGGCTTTCAGCTCGTCGCCGTCCATGCCGTCGTTCTTCTCGTCGTTGTGTGCGAACTGTATAAGGACGTAGTCTCCCGGTTCGATTTGCGTCTTCACCGACTGCCAGTAGGCGGCTTCCTCGTAGAAACTCTTGCTGCTTGCGCCTGATTTCGCGCGGTTGTTAACTGTCAGTCCGCCTGTGAAGAACTGCTGGAACATCTGTCCCCAACCCCTCGTCACGGTGGTGTTCTCGTCGTAGGTGGCCATCGTAGAGTCGCCGATGGTATGCACCTTGATTGCCGGTACGGCCTGCGATGCCAGCAGAGCCGCAGCGAGCATGATTGATTTGATTTGCTTCATGTTGTTTGTTTTTTATGTTTAGGTTAATTCCCGTTGTCCGATGATTGCGGTTCTCACCGTTTCCGGCTGCAAATTTATCCATAAACCGCCATGCGCACGGGGTAAAATCTGTCGGCAAAGGTGGATTAATTGTCGGAAATGCGCCGTACAGCGGCGTTTTTGCCGCAAGCGTTTGCGGTTTGTAGTAATTGAGAATTTAGAATTGGGAATGGAGAATTATGATTACCCTTTGAGGTTGTCTGCCAACAATGGTAATCATAATTAGCTTAACGCTGACTTTCAGTTCTCCATTCCCAATTCTCAACTCTCAATTAAAAAGCTCTCAATTAAAAAGGCTTTTCCATTTGCCTTATCACTCTTATCAGCCTTATTTATCCTATAAAATAATAGGACTTATAGGCCAGATAGGGCCAATAAGTTAAGCACTATGTGTTCGATTAACAAAGGTAATCAAGCTCCCTCCCTTCGGGAGGGGTGGGGCGGGTGTTGGGTCGGAGTGGGGTAGGTCGCCCGTTTGCTGTCTTTTGCCTTCCAAAAGGCCATCTTTTACAATGCAAAAGGCCGTCTTTTAGCGTGTAAAAGACGGCCTTTTGTAACTTGTTGGATGACAGGCTGTTACGCCTGCGGACTGTCGCCGCTGCCTTTGCCGCGGCTTTTGCGGTATTCAGATGGCGTAAGCCCGGTCTTCTGTTTGAACGTGCGGCTGAAGTATTTGGGGTCGGTGAAGCCCGTGGCGTATGCTATTTCTGAGAGCGTCATGTCCGTTTCGGCCACCATCTTCTCGGCCTTCATTATGCGGACGTGGCGCACAAAGTCGACCGGCGACATACCCGAGAGGGTCTTCACCTTGCCATACAATACGGTTCGGCTTACGGCCAGCGCCCTCGCCATGTCGTCAATCTTCAGCTCGGCGTCGCCTGCGTGCGCGTCGATGAACTTCAGCAGGCGGTCGGCGAAGTCCTTGTCGGCGTCAGCCATGCCGGGTGCGCCGGTGTCGATTACGGTGTTTCCGCCCGCGCTTTCCTCCAGTTTGTCGAGCCACAGCTGCTGAAGCCTGCGCCGCTGGCGTATGATGTTGGCCACGCGCGACTTGAGGTAGCTAACGCTGAAGGGCTTTGTTATGTAGTCGTCAACGCCCTCGTTAAGCCCCTCTATGCGGTAACTCATGGCCGTCCGCGCCGAAAGCACTATTATGGGGATGTGGCATATCTGCGCGTTGGCCTTGATGCGGCGCACCATCTCCATGCCGTCCATCACGGGCATCATGATGTCAGTGATGATGAAGTCGGGCTGTATGCTCTTTGCCAGTTCAAGACCCTCCTTGCCGTTACGCGCCGCCGTCACGGCATATTCGGCCTCGAGCGTGCCCGTAAGGAACTGGCGCAGCTCGTCGTTGTCCTCTACAACGAGCATCTTCGTGCCCTCCGCGCCGCCGCTGTTGCCGCAGGGTGGGGCGGTGGCGGCGGCCGGCTGTGCGTCGTCGGCAGGCGTTATGTCGGGCGGCAGCTGTTCTTCCATCTCGCTGTTTAGCGTCGTCAGCTTTTTAAGGTCGAGCGATTTGTCAACCAGTTCGAGCATCCGCCGCGCGTTTCTCCTGACAAATTCGAGGTAGGTGCGCGCCTTTGCCGACAGTGGTTCGTCGTTGAGCACTTGGTCAACAGGCCCTCCTATGAGCGTGAGCGGTGTGCGCAGCTGGTGGGAAATGCCGGTGAAGAAGTCGAGCTGGCGCTCCTTTATATGGCGTTCAAGGATAGCTTTCTGCCTCAGTCTCCACACGTACAGCAGGGCGAAAACTACCGCCATGGCCGCCGCTATGTATATGACCCACGCCCAGCCGCTCTCCCAGAACGTTGGCATTACACGTATCTGAAGCTCTCGGTTGTTATCCGTCCATACGCCGTCGGAGTTGGTGCTTCTCACTTCCAGCGTGTACCGTCCCGGCGGAATGTGGCCAAGCGGCGCGCTGTGTTCCGTCCCCGTGTAGCTCCATTGGCTGTCAAGCTCCTTTATGCGGTAAGCGTAGCGTATGAGGCGGTTGTCCGAATAGTCGAGCGCCGAGAAGTATATGGTGGCCGCGCGCTTGTCTGCCGGTATGGTGACGGCGCCGTTTTCAAGCAGCGGAGTTATGTGCTGTTCGCCCTGATACCTTATTCCGTTGAAGACGATGGCCGGCCTGTACGCGCTCTTTTCTATCTTTCCGGGGTTGAAGCGCATGTATCCGCCAGCTACGCCCAGCATTATTTCGCCGCCGTCAAGGCTCATGGCAGGCTCTGCTTCGGTAAATTCGGTGTCGTCGTCCCAGTCGTTCGGACCGTACACTTCTATGCGTCCGCTGCGGCAGTCGAGCCTGTTTAGGCTGTTCTCCCTCACAAGCCACAGGCCGCCAGTGCCGTCTTCAACCATCGAGAGCACCATGCCATCGTCGGGGTCAAGCCCATCCACGCCGTCGAAACGTATGCCGTCGCGCAGCAGCTTGTCTGCGTCGGCACACTGGAAGCCGCCGCCCATCGTCGTGACATACAGCTTGCCGGAGTGCTTGCAGGCGTAGGCGTTGAGCACGTCGGGGGCGAGCAGCGACGCCGTGTCGCCGCGTGAGTAGGTTGAATAGTAATACTTTATTTTGCCGGGAGCGGTCTCCTTGGCCGAGAACGTTACCAAGCCTCCCGTCGTCGAGGCGGCGATTACGCCCTTGGGGGTCATCGACAGTTTCCTAATCTCGTTGAAACCGGCGTTTCTGAAGGGGCTTAGGCCGCTGCGCGAGTTGATGAACCGGAGTCCGCCTCGGCCGTTGTCGGCGGCTATGTTGAGTCCTCCGCCATACGTGGCTACCCACATACGGCCGCCGGGTTCTTCCATTATGTCGTATATGTTGTTGTGGCTTATCGAGCGGCGGTCGGCCTCAGAGTGGACGAAATGGCGCACGGCGTAGCGTCCCTTGGTGGGAGTGAGCACGTAAAGGCCGTCGCCCTTGGTGCCAATCCATATCTGTCCGTCGCGTCGGCAGTGGATGGCATAGACGCCGCTCGGCGAGAATACCGTCGGCGTAAGGCTCAAAGTGCCGTCAGTGCGGACATATTTCGGTGCGCCGCCGCTGGCCGGATGCACCGTGAGATGTCCTCCCACGGAGCCTGTCCACACGTTACCGTGGCCGTCGGGCATTACCGAACGTGTGTCGTCGCCGGGCAATGTCCGTGTGAACTTGAACCTGTGGAACTTGAAAGAGACAAGAGTTAGGTTGTGGTCGCCCGTTAGCCACAGGTTGCCTTGCCTGTCGCCGGTGTACTTCACGATGCTTATTACGGGCATCCTCATGCCCGAATGGCCGTTGAGGTTGTACGGAACAAGCGTCCGGCTGTCCTCGTCGAAGTAGGAGAAGGTGCCGTCCGTGGGCACGAGCCACACCGTATGGTTGCCGTCTTCGTGCATAACGGGCAGGCGCGAGGATGTTCCGTAGAGTCCGGGAGACTGTGTTTTGAGGTGGGTTACGCTGTGTCCGTCGGCGTCGATGAGGCTCACTCCGGGTGCGTCTGTGAATGTCCAGATGCGGTGGCGGCTGTCGGTGAAGATGGCCCGGACGCCCTCCGGCTGTCCGGCAGGTGCTATGCTGACCGTCCACGAGCGTCCGGTGCGCGTGTTGTACATGGCTACTCCCTTGTCGGTGGCTATCGCTATTACACCGTTTCCTACGTTCTTGATGTTGCTTATCGCTCCCGGCGAGCCGTCAAGGCGTATCTTTGCCACCAGTCCGGGCGACTTCTCGGAATACCGGGCGAGGATTCCGCCGCGCGTGGCGAAGTAGAGTTGCCCCTCGGTTTCGCACATGTATTCAAACGGATAATCAAGTGTCGTGCAGCTGCCGTAAAGCGTTACGCCGTCGCCGGAGAACAGCCATTCGCGCCCTTTGCTGTCTGTCAGCACCTTGCGTATGTGTCCATGGTGGCGCATACGGCGCGTGTCAACCAGCGTTATGCCTCCGCCCTGTTTCACCTTGGCCTCGTCTATGTGGAAGTTTAAGTTGCCGTTGCCAAGCAGCCACGCGCTGCCGTTGCCGAGGGAGACGATGTTCCGGGTGCGGAAACCACCCGGAACGGCCTTCCGTAGCAGTCTGTCGATGGGTATGTAAGAATACGTGGAGCGGCTGAAAAGGTAAGTGCTGCCGTCGTAAAGCGAGAGCCAGATGTCGCCCTGGGAGTTCGGACGCATCAGCTTTATCCTGTTGGACGTGAGCACCTGGCCCGCTCCCGGCGTGTCGCGGAACTTGCTGAAGCCGTAGCCGTCATAGCTGCAAAGGCCGTTCCACGTGCTCACCCACATGATGCCGTCGGCCGACTGGCTGAACTCCGAGACGTTGTTGGCGGCAAGACCGTCGGTTATCGTGAACGTGCGTACGCGGCAATAGGGCTGCGAGCCGGCAGCCGCAGCCATCAGCATGGCGGCAGCGCACAACACGCTTCGCATTGCGGAATGGATGAAATGCGTGGTTTTCATAAGTAGTTTTGTTTCTTGCAGGCCGCACTCCCACCTGCTCTTTCCAGTCAGCTTGTCAGCTTGTCCTTCGCCCTTGCCAACTGAAAGCTACGATTTCCGGTAAGATACGGGTGACATCCCGACGTGTTCCTTGAAGTACTTGCCGAGGAACGACTGGTTGGGGAAGTTCATCTCCTTAGCTATCTCCTTAACGCTCTTCGTGGTGTTGCGCAGCAGGGCGCGCAGCTCCATGGTGACATAGTTCTCAATCCACTCGTTGGGCGAGCGCCGGCTGACGGTCTTCACCGTTTCCGACAGGTACTTCGGCGATATGCACATCTGCTCTCCGTACCATCCTACGCGCCTCTCCGTCTTGTAGTTCTGCTCGACAAGGCGTATGAAGTCGGCGAAGATTTTTTCAGCCCTCATCTGCTTTTCGCCCTGGCAGCCTGACAGTCTGCGTATGGCGTTGCACAGCTCGCAGACCATGGCCGATGTGAGGTGGAGCACCACCTGGCGGCGAAGCTCGTTCTCCGTGTCGGCCACCTTGGCCTTCACGAGCCTGTAATATTCAAGCATACACTCCCTTTCGTGGGGCGTGAGGCGCAGCACCGGGTGGCTGCGCGAGAAGATTATGAGCGACGACAGCTCGTGTATGTCCTTGAGTACGTTCTGGAAAAAGCTTGGCGACATCATCAGCCCGACGCACTGCTGGTGCGGGCCTATCGAGAAATTGTCAACCACTTGGCCGTCGTGTATGATGAGCACGTCGTCAGGCCCTACGTTGTGCTCTACCGTGTTGGCCGTGTATTTCGACAGTCCCTCAAGGCACAGGGCCACGATGATGTTGCTTGTGCGTTTCGGCTCGGAGTGCATTGGGAAGCTGTCAAGGTTGTCGAAGAGCAGCAAGTCGCTGTCAAGTATGGCCGAGCCTGTAAGCTTGGCCAACTCTGTCAGCGGCATTGTCGGTAGTTCCATATTACGTGTATTTGTCGGTTTTGGCGGCAAAAATAGTAAATTAATCCGTTAGCTCCAACTCTTATCGTGCAAAATACTTTTTTCATGGAAATAAAGCGGGTCTGCGAAAGGCCGTCTTTCGGCTTGTGAAAGGCCGTGGATTGCACGCTAAAATGCCGTGTTTTGCCATGCAAAACACGGCATTTTGCATGGCCTCGCGCATCTTCCTGTGTTACAGCCGGTTACGCTGCCGGCCGTTGTTGCTGGCGGAAGGCGCGAAAAAAACATCCGGGCAAGGAGCGGAGTCCTTGCCCGGATGGATGTATGACGTATTCGTGCGGCGTGTCAGAGTTTCTGCTTCACCTCTATTTCGGTGAATGTCTCGAGGATGTCGCCTACCTGTATGTCGTTGAAGTTGACGATGCTGATACCGCACTCGAAGTTCACGCCCACTTCCTTCACGTCGTCCTTGAAACGCTTGAGGGCGTTGATTTCGCCGGTGTGTACCACGATGCCGTCGCGCACTACGCGCACCTTGTCCGAGCGGTGCACCTTGCCTTCGGTGACGTATGCGCCGGCCACGGTGCCCACTTTCGATATGTGGTAGACCTCGCGCACCTCGACCTGGCCTGTGACAACCTCTTTGACAACCTTGTCGAGCATTCCTTCCATGGCCGACTTGACGTCTTCGATGGCGTCGTAGATGACAGAGTAGGTGTTGATTTCAACGCCTTCTTGCTCGGCCAGCTTGCGTGCCGCGCCAGAGGGACGCACCTGGAAGCCGACGATGATGGCGTCTGACGCGTCGGCCAGCGACACGTCGCTTTCTGAAATCTGGCCCACGGCCTTGTATATGACGTTGACCTTGATTTTCTCCGTCGAGAGCTTGATGAACGAGTCGCTCAGAGCCTCGATACTTCCGTCGGTGTCGCCCTTCACGATTATGTTCAGTTCCTTGAACGAGCCGAGGGCTATTCGGTGGCTGATGTCGCTCAGGGTGAGTCGTTTCTGCGTGCGCAGGCCCTGTTCGCGCTGCAGTTGCAGTCGCTTGTTGGTTATCTCGCGCGCTTCCTGTTCAGTCTCGAGGATGTGGAACGAGTCGCCCGCAGTGGGCGCGCCGTTGAGTCCGAGTATGATTGCCGGCTCCGACGGGCCTGCGTGTTCGATGCGCTGGTTGCGCTCGTTGAACATGGCCTTGATGCGTCCGTAGTTCGTTCCGGCTATCACGATGTCGCCAACGTTCAGCGTACCGTTGCTTACGAGCACCGTGGAAATGTAGCCGCGGCCCTTGTCGAGCGACGACTCTATTATGCTGCCCGTCGCCTTGCGGTTGGGGTTTGCCTTGAGGTCGAGCATCTCGGCTTCGAGGAGCACCTTCTCAAGCAGCTCGTCAACGCCGATGCCTTTCTTCGCGCTGATTTCCTGGCACTGGTATTTGCCGCCCCATTCCTCTACGAGGAGGTTCATGTTGGCAAGGTCTTCGCGTATCTTGTCGGCGTTAGCGCCGGGCTTGTCAATCTTGTTTATGGCGAACACCATCGGCACGTTGGCCGCCTGTGCGTGGGCTATTGCCTCGCGCGTGGTGGGCATCACGCTGTCGTCGGCCGCGATTATGATGATGGCAATGTCGGTAACCTGCGCTCCGCGGGCACGCATTGCGGTGAACGCCTCGTGTCCCGGGGTGTCGAGGAAGGTTATCTTGCGCCCGTCGGCCAGCGTGACGTTGTACGCTCCGATGTGCTGCGTTATGCCTCCTGCCTCGCCGGCTATGACGTTGGTGTTGCGGATATGGTCGAGCAGCGATGTCTTACCGTGGTCTACGTGACCCATGACGGTCACGATGGGGGCGCGCGGCACGAGGTCGTTCTCGTCGTCAGGCTCCTCCGTTATGGCTTCAGACACTTCCGCGCTGACGTATTCCGTCTTGAAGCCGAACTCTTCGGCGACAAGGTTTATAGTCTCGGCGTCGAGGCGCTGGTTGATTGATACCATGATGCCTACGCTCATGCAGGTGCCTATAACCTGGTTCACCGATACGTTCATCATGCTTGCCAGCTCGCTCACCGTCACGAATTCGGTCAGCTTCAGCGTCTTGCTCTCCGCCTTGGCCTCGGCGCGCTGCTCCTTCAGGTGTTCCTGAACGGCCTCGCGCTTCTCCCTGCGGTACTTCGCGCCTTTCTTGTTCTGCCCCTTGCTTGTAAGTCTTGCGAGCGTCTCCTTTACCTGGCGTGCAACGTCCTCCTCGTTCACTTCGAGGGGCTTGTGCCCGCGTTTGCGGTTCTTTTTCTTCGAGCTGCCCTTGTCTGCCGCCGCACCTTGCGTTCCGACAGACTTCGCAGCCTGGTCTATGTTTACGCGCTCCTTGGTGATGCGCGAACGCTTTTTCTTGCCGTCGGCACGTGTCTGTCCGGCTTTTTCCTCGCGTTCCTTGCGGCGTTCCTCCTTCGATTTCTTTTTCGGACGCGTGCTCTGGTTGAGCGAGTCGAGGTCAATCTTTCCGAGGACGTTCACCTTCGGGGCCAGCTTCTTTTCGCTTTTCAGGGTGAATATCTTGCTTTCCGGTTCCGCTTTGGCCTGCTGTGGAGCAATTTCTTTCGGCGTTTCGGCCGGTTTCGGTTCAGCCTTTTGGGGCTTTTCCTCATGCTGTGCGGCGTTGTCTGTGTTTTTCGGCTGCGCGACTTGCGCTCCGCTGTCCTGCGGCTTCTGTTCAGCCACGGGCTTCGGCTCGGCCTTTACCGCCGGCTCTTTCGGCTTTTCGGCCTGCACAGGCTTCGCTTCGGCTGCCGGCTTTGGCGCCGCCGCCTGCTGTGCTGCCGCGTGTGCGGGCTTCTTGCCTATGCTGTCGAGGTCAATCTTGCCCAATACGGTGTATTTCTGTGTCGATACAGGCTTGCCCGTTCCTGACGGTCTGCCTCCTCCCTCCTGGCGTTTTTTCTCTTTGGGATGCTTTGGAAAGAGTTTCTCCGCCTGGCTCCTGACTTCCTTGTCAGACTTGAATTCTTCCACCAAGGCGTTGTACTGGGCGTCGTTGAGCTTGAAGCTCAGGTCGTCCCTGACTTCTCCAAGGTCACTTTTCTTTTTCAGGAATTCAACTGCCGTTTGAAGTCCTATATTCAATTCGCGAATGGCTTTATTTAATCTTATACTCATACTCTATTTAATTAAAAGTGAAAAAGTAAAAAGGTAAAAAAGTAAAACATTGCGCCATATTACCGCTTAATCATCGCTTATTACCTTAGTCTTTACCAAGTCACAATCATTTACATTTATCTTTTACTTTTTTACCATTTTACCTTTTTACTTTTTTACTTTTACTCAAATTCTGCTCTCAGCACTTTCAGTACGTGGTCTACTGTCTCCTCTTCGAGGTCGGCCTTCTCAACGAGCATGTCGCGCGGCGCGTTGAGCACTGCCTTGGCCGTGTCGAGACCGATGCTCTTGATGGCGTCGATAATCCACTGGTCTATCTCGTCTGAGAATTCGTCGAGGTAGATGTCCTCGTCAACCTCGCTTTCGTCAAGCTCGCGGAACACGTCGATGGTGTATTCGGTCAGCATGCTGGCCAGCTTGATGTTCATTCCGCCGCGACCGATTGCGAGCGACACCTCCTCCGGGCGCAGGTAGACTTCGGCCTTGCGGTTCTCCTCGTCGACGTTGATGCTTGATATTTTGGCCGGGCTGAGCGAGCGCTGTATGAAGAGCTTGATGTTCGACGTGTAGTTCACCACGTCGATGTTCTCGTTGCACAGCTCGCGCACGATGCCGTGTACGCGGCTTCCCTTAACGCCGACGCAGGCTCCTACGGGGTCTATGCGGTCGTCATAGCTCTCGACGGCGATTTTCGCGCGTTCTCCGGGCATGCGCGCTATGCGGCGTATGGTGATGAGACCGTCCGCAATTTCGGGCACTTCGGCTTCGAGCAGGCGCTCGAGGAACATGTTGCTTGTGCGCGAAAGTATGATTTTGGGGTTGTTGTTGTCGTTGTTCACCTCCTTGATGACGGCGCGCACCGTCTCGCCCTTGCGGTAGACGTCGTGCGGTATCTGCTCGCTCTTGGGCAGGATAAGTTCGTTGTTCTCGTCGTCAACGAGCAGAACCTCGCGCTTCCACACCTGATATACCTCGGCGCTGATGACCTGTCCCACGCGGTCCTTGTACTTGTTGTACAGGCTGTCGTGCTCGAGTTCGAGTATCTTCGAGGCCAGTGTCTGTCGCAGGTTCAGTATGGCGCGGCGTCCGAACTTGCTGAAGTCCACCTTCTCGCTGACTTCCTCGCCCACCTCATAGTCGGGTTCAATCTTCAGGGCGTCGGCCAACGCTATCTCCTTGTTTTCGTCTTTCACCTCGCCGTCGGCCACAACGGTGCGGTTGCGGTAAATCTCGAAGTCGCCCTTGTCGGGGTTTACAATGACGTCGAAGTTCTCGTCGCTGCCGAAAATCTTTGCTATGACGTTGCGGAAGCTCTCCTCGAGCACGCTCATCAGCGTGGTGCGGTCGATGTTCTTCGTATCCTTGAACTCCTTGAAGGTGTCAATCATGCTTACGGTGTCTTCACCTGTCTTTCTTGTTGCCATATCTGTTTATTATTATTTTCTCATGTAAGCCCCCTCCCGACCTCCCCGAGGGGAGGGGCTTGGATATGTATCGCCTGCAAAAGTCCCGTCTCCTCCCCACGGGGAGGCTGGGTGGGGGCTTTTACTTAAAGCTTATCATGTATTTCGTATATTTCACTTCGTCCATCGAGAACGTCTTGTCCACGTCTTCCATCACGGGGCGCTTCGAGCCTTCCTTCTTGACTTTTTCCTTTACGGTTACGGTAAACTGGCGGCCGTCTACGGCCTTGAGCGTGCCGCGGTGTTTCTTTCCGGCGGCGTCGAGCACCTCCACTTCCTTGCCCACATAGTTCTCGTACTGCTGCGGAACCTTGAAGGGCTGGCCCAGACCGGCGCTTCCCACCTCAAGCTCATAGTCCTCCTCGTCGCGGCTCAGGTGGTCTTCAATGTAGCGGCTTAGCTGCACGCAGTCTTCAATCCACACTCCGTCGGCATGGTCTATTTCAACCACAATCTTGTCGTCGGCGCTGATTTCCACGTCGACAAGGAAATACTCCTTGTCCTTCAGCCACTCTTCTACCAAACTCCTAACTACGTTTTTGTCTATCATAAAAGGGTTATTAAAATAAAATGAGGAGCTTTCGGAAGCCCCTCATTCCACTGAACGGTGCAAAGATAGGAATAATATCGCACACGTGCAAATATTTTCCCGTTTTTTATTAAAAATGTAAAAGAAGGTTGGGGAATTGAGAATGGAGAATGGGGAATTGAGAATTATGATTACCATTGCTAACAGACAACCTCTAAGGTAATCATAATTCTCAATTCCCCATTCTCCATTCTCAATTCAAAAGACCGTGTTTTGGAAGGTGAAAGGCCATCTTTTACCTTCCAAAACACGGCCTTTTGCAGCCTAAAACATGGCCTTTTGCAATACATTGAGTGTCAATGCGTTGCGCAGGCGGTCGCCGGGCGGCGTGAAAACAGCGTCAGGACGCGCCGCCGGCGATGAAGAAGAAATGTGAATAATCAATGAATTTTATTAAAAGAACGGCGTTTGTCGTTTTTTCGGCGTATATTTGCAGTCATTCATAACGCTGTGCCGCATGCCGCGGCGCACATGTCAAAACAAAATAAAACGTAAAAAACAAAGCAATTATGAACGAAGACAGACTGTATGAACTGATACGCGAGAAAGAACAGATGGCCGCCGTGGCCTTCCCCGCCTTGATGCGCAAGGTGTATGTGTGGATGACGCTGGCCTTGGTGATAACCGGCTTCACGGCCTACGCCGTGGCCAACAGCCCGGGCATAATGACGGCAATCATCGCCAACCGTATGCTGATGTGGGGACTGCTTATAGGCGAGTTCGCCCTTGTGTGGTACGTCTCGGCGCGCATCGACCGCCTCTCGCTCTCCACGGCAACGCTGCTTTTCATCCTCTATTCGGTGCTTAACGGCGCAACGCTGTCAATCATCTTCTTGGCATACACGATGACGTCGATAGCCTCGGTGTTCTTCATCACCGCCGGAACATTCGCCGCCATGTCGCTCGTGGGCTACTTCACTAAGAAAAACCTGTCAGGACTGGGCCGCATCCTGTTCATGGCCCTCATCGGACTCATCATCGCCACGCTTGTAAACGTGTTCCTTATAAAGAGCGGCGGCTTCAGCCTTATCGTCAGCTACGTGGGCGTGCTCATCTTCGTCGGCCTTACGGCGTATGACACGCAGAGGATAAAGAACATGCTCGTAGAGGCCGATGACGTCAGCGCCGAGGCGCAAAAGATAGCCCTGATGGGTGCGCTGGCACTCTATCTCGACTTCATCAACCTCTTCCTTTACCTGCTTCGGATATTCGGAGGAAACAGGGAGTGAGTCTTTTTAGAAGTTAAAGGAGTTAAAGAAGTTAACGCTCGCTGCGCTCGCTGAGAAGTTAAAGCCATTACCTTTGTTAGTTGACAAGGGACGAGATACAAGTAGACAAGGCTTATTGTCTTAGCTACTACAATCTCCCTAACAGCAAGAGTAATGGCTTTAACTTCTCAGCGAGCGTAGCGAGCGTTAACTTCTTTAACTCCTTTAACTCCTCAAAACGGCAAGAAAACATGCAATTTTCTGCATATTTTCTTGCCGTTTTGAATAAATATCCATATCTTTGCGCCTATAATTGCATAAAAATACAACGATGAAAGCGAAAGACAACAGGCTTAAAACATTGCGCATGCTTATATCAAGCCAGGAACTTTGCTGTCAGGACGACGTCCTGAAGGCCCTTGCAAAGGAGGGCTATAACGTCACGCAGGCCACGCTCAGCCGCGACCTGAAGCAGCTAAAGGTGGCAAAAGCCACAAGCTTGAGCGGCAAATACTTCTACGTGCTGCCCAACGAAACGATGTACAAACGTGTGGCAAGTCCCAAGACGGCGGCCGAGATGCTGCTTACTTCGGGCTTCATGTCTATCAACTTTTCGGGCAACATGGGCGTTATCAAAACCCGTCCGGGCTACGCCAGCAGCCTTGCATACAACATCGACAACGGCGGACTGCCGTCAATCATCGGCACCATCGCCGGCGATGACACAATCTTCATCGTAATGAAGGCCGGCGTGATGTACTCCGATGTGATAGACGAGCTGCGGAACGTGATACCGGACATAAAGTAAAAGGTAAGAAAGTGAAATGGTGAGAAGGTGAGAAAGCCTGCCGCCTGTATGCAGTTTGCAAAGGTAATGGCTTTAACTACCTTAACTCCTATAACTTCTTTAACTCCTGAAAAGAAATGGAAGAAATAACAGTCTTAGTGGCAGACGCCTCACACGAGAAGTACGTTGACACCATACTCGACACCATTGCGGCGGCAGCCAAGGTGCGCGGCACGGGTATCGCCCGGCGTTCACACGAATACCTGGCTACCAAGATGCGCGAGACGAAGGCCGTCATAGCCCTTGCCGGCGACCGCTTCGCAGGCTTCAGCTACATCGAGACGTGGGGGAACAAGCACTATGTCACCACGTCGGGACTTATCGTTCACCCCGACTTCCGCAACCTCGGAGTGTCGAAACGCATAAAGGACATGACCTTCACGCTGGCGCGCACACGCTGGCCGCAGGCCAAAATCTTCAGTCTTACCAGCGGTTCGGCGGTGATGAAGATGAACACCCAGCTCGGTTACGTGCCCGTTACCTTTGCTGACCTTACCGACGACGAGGCTTTCTGGCGCGGCTGCGAGGGCTGCATCAACGTTGATGTGCTTAAACGCACGGGCCGCCGCTACTGCATCTGCACCGGCATGCTTTACGACCCGGCGGAGCACAAGGGCGAACCCACGCCACTGGAGCTGCCCGAAGAGGTGATGAAGAGGATTGGAAAGTAATTTATATGAAGTTAAAGGAGTTATAGAAGTTAAAGAAGTTAGAGTCAAATGCCTTGCTAAATGAAGAATAAATAATTAAAAATGAACAATCATAATGCACGTGATTTTTTACCATTCACTTTGCATTCAGCAAAGCATTTGGCTCTAACTTCTTTAACTTCTATAACTTCTTTAACTTCCGAAAACAACTTTTTTGACTTCCGAAAATAAAAAACAAACGATTATGCCAGACAAGAAGAAAGTGGTAGTGGCCTTCTCCGGGGGGCTTGACACATCCTACACGGTGATGAAACTGTCGCACGACATGGGCTATGAGGTCTATGCCGCATGTGCGAACACAGGCGGCTTCAGCCCCGAACAGCTGAAAAAGAACGAGGAGAACGCCTACAAGTTGGGCGCGAAAGAGTACGTCACGCTCGACGTCACGCACGAATACTACGAGAAAAGCCTCAAGTACATGATATTCGGCAACGTGCTCCGAAACAACTGTTACCCCATATCGGTGTCGTCGGAACGCATCTTCCAGGCCATAGCCATTGCCCGTTACGCCAAGCAGATAGGCGCTGACGCCATTGCCCACGGCTCTACCGGCGCCGGCAACGACCAGATACGTTTCGACATGACCTTCCTCGTGATGGCGCCGGGGGTGGAAATCATCACACTGACACGCGACAAGGCGCTGTCGCGCAAGGAAGAGGTTGACTACCTCAACGCCCACGGCTTCACGGCAGACTTCGCCAAACTGAAATACAGCTACAACGTAGGCATCTGGGGAACGAGCATCTGCGGCGGCGAGCTGCTTGACTCGGCGCAGGGCCTTCCGGAAGAGGCGTACCTCAAACACGTGACCCGTCACGACGAGAGCGAGCTGCGCATAGAGTTCGGCAAGGGTGAGATTGTGGCCGTGAACGGCGAGAAATACGACGACAAGGTTAAGGCCATACAGCGCATCGAGGAGCTTGGCGCCGCCTACGGCATAGGCCGCGACTGCAACGTTGGCGACACAATCATAGGCATAAAGGGTCGTGTGGGCTTCGAGGCCGCCGCCCCCAAGCTGATAATCGAGGCTCACCGCATGCTCGAAAAGTACACCCTGAGCAAGTGGCAGCAGTACTGGAAAGACCAGGTTGCCAACTGGTATGGCATGTTCCTGCACGAAAGCCAGTACCTGGAACCCGTCATGCCCGACATTGAGGCCATGCTTACCAGCAGCCAGCGCAACGTCAACGGCACGGCGATACTCAAGCTCCGCCCACTCGGCTTCGAGTGCGTTGGCGTTGATTCGCCCGACGATTTGCTCAAGTCTAAGCTCGGAGAGTACGGCGAAATGCAGCATGGCTGGACGGCTGACGAGGCCAAGGGATTTATAAAGGTGCTGTCAACGCCGTTGAGGGTGTATTATGGGATACATGGGGAAGAGAGGTAAGCCCCTCCCCAATCAAAGGAAAGCCCCTCCCCAACCCTCCCGAGGGAGGGGGCCTGACATGCTTTTGCCGCTTGGCTGTATTAGTCCTATAAGGCTTATAAGCCCTATTCATCTATCCAAGAGCCAGCCTTTGCCAACCTGCTGATTATCAGTGGCTTTGCAAAAGGCCGTCTTTCAGGCTCTAAAAGGTGGCCTTTTGGCCTGCAAAAGGCCACCTTTTACCTTCCAAAACACGGCCTTTCGGAAAACGGGCGGCAGCATCCTTTACAGCATTTGGCCAGACACCTTTACTTCATAGCCCCCTAACTTCCAAGGTAATGGCTTTAACTTCTTTAACTTCCTTAACTTCTTTAACTCCCGATAATAAAAACCAAACCAAGCATGAAAATAGGTATTCTTGGCGGAGCGGGCTACACCGGCGGCGAGCTGCTGCGCCTTCTGCTCAACCATCCGCAGGCGGAAATCGTCTTCGTCAACAGCGAGAGCAACGCCGGAAACCCCGTGACCGACGTTCACGAGGGCCTATACGGCGACACAGACCTGCGCTTTACCGACGCAATGCCGCTCGACGGGGTTGACGTTCTCTTCTTCTGCTTCGGCCACGGAAAGAGCCGCCAGTTCCTCGCGGAGCACCGCGTGCCCGGCAATGTGAAGATAATCGACCTCGCACAGGACTTCCGCCTTGCCGCCGAAGGCAACGACTTCGTGTACGGTCTGCCCGAAATCAACCGCAGCAGAATAGCCTCGGCGCAGCATGTGGCCAACCCCGGATGCTTCGCCACGTGCATACAGCTCGGCCTTCTGCCTGCGGCCAGGATGGGACTGCTCACGGAAGACGTGTCCGTTAACGCCATAACGGGCAGCACCGGGGCAGGACAGAAGCCCGGAGCGACGACCCACTTCAGCTGGCGCGCAGGCAACATGAGCATATACAAGCCCTTCACCCACCAGCATGTGCCCGAAATACGCCAGAGCCTGACGCATCTTCAGGGTGCGCCCGTCGGCTCGATAGACTTCATTCCCTACCGGGGACCCTTCGCGCGCGGCATCTTCTCTACCTCCGTAGTGCGCACCCAAAAGCCCATAGAGGAAATAGTCGAGGGCTACAAGGCGTTCTACCGCGACGAGCCTTTTACCCACTACACCGACAAACCTATAGACATGAAGCAGGCGGTGAACACCAACAAATGCCTCGTTCACTGCGAGAAGTACGGCGACAAGCTGCTCATAACCTCTATCATAGACAACCTATTGAAGGGCGCCGTGGGGCAGGCCGTGCAGAACATGAACATCATGTTTGGCGTGGAAGAGGGTGAAGGACTTAGGCTAAAGGCATCGGCGTTCTAACAACAAGCCCCCTCCCGACCTCCCCGAGGGGAGGGGCTTGGCTTGTATCAGCAACATAATGTAACTAAAACCCCTCCCCTCGGGGAGGCCGGGAGGGGGCTTGCTTTCTTTTATATGAACTTATTTGACGTTTATCCCCTCTTTGACGTCAACATCGTCAAAGGCAAGGGCTGCTCCGTTTGGGACGACAAGGGGCAGGAATATTTAGACCTTTACGGCGGCCACGCCGTCATAAGCATAGGTCATTGCCATCCCCATTATGTAGAGATAGTCACCAAGCAGCTTGACACGCTCGGCTTTTACAGCAACTCCGTGGTAAATACGTTGCAGCGGCAGCTGGCCGAACGCCTGGGCAATGCGTGCGGATATGACGATTACCGGCTGTTTCTCGTCAACAGCGGAGCCGAGGCCAACGAGAACGCTCTTAAGCTGGCGTCGTTCAAGACGGGGCGCACGCGTATCCTGTCGGCCGCCAAAGCCTTCCACGGACGCACGTCGCTGGCCGTCGAGGCGACCGACAATCCTAAGATAATAGCGCCTGTCAACGCCAACAACCACGTCACTTACCTGCCCCTTAACGACCTTGCGGCGTGGGAGGCGGAGCTGAGCAAGGGCGACGTTTGCGCCTGCATGATAGAATGCATACAGGGAGTGGGCGGTATAAAGCTCGCCGATGAGGACTTCGCACGCGGCCTTTCGGCGGCCTGCAAGCGGCACGGGGCGGTGCTCGTTTGCGACGAGATACAGTGCGGCTACGGCCGTTCGGGCAAGTTCTTCGCCCACCAGTGGCTCGGCATACGCCCCGACCTGATTACTGTTGCGAAAGGAATTGCCAACGGTTTCCCCATGGGCGCGGTGCTCATCTCGCCCGACTTCAAGCCCGAATACGGCCAATTAGGCACGACGTTCGGCGGCAACCACCTCGGCTGCGCAGCCGCTTTGGCAGTGCTCGACGTGATGGAGGGCGAGCATTTGGTTGACAACGCCCGCGAGACCGGCGGTTACCTGACGGACAGACTGCTTGAACTCAAGGCCACGGAGCCGCGCATCACCGACGTGAGAGGCCGCGGACTGATGATTGGCATAGACCTTGCCATACCGCACAAGGAGCTGCGCGGCAGGCTCGTTTACCAGGAACACTGCTTCACCGGCTGCGCATCTACGAACATCCTGCGACTGCTGCCGCCGCTGACGTTTACCAAGGCGATGGCCGACGACTTCATCCTGCGCCTGAAAAGGGCGTTTGCAGCTGTTTAGCAGGCAAGGGGCTGGTCGTAAACAGACAAGGTACAAACATACGGGCAGACAAGATTATTTGCCTTTTTGGTTGGATAAGGCTGTTCCCTTGTCTGCCCGTCTGCTTGTGTCTTGTCTTCTTAGAAACTGTTTTGATTTTTTTGTTAAATGGATTGAGATGTATTTTCGAGGCGTTTCTGATTGTTATTTGAGTAAGTTTAGCGGGCTAAACGCCGAAAATAACAATCAGAAACGACCGGAAAGACGCTCAAGACATTAACAAAGAGCCATGCAGTTTCTCCATAAAAAGAGTCCTGTAAAAAATCAAAACAGTTTCTAATAGACAAATGCGTAATATGTTCCGTCCGCCTGCTCCGTGTCAATTGCTCCGTGGTAGTGCGGATGGCGCGGCGGTTTCGGCTTCTTGTGCTTCTTGTGTTTCTTTGGAGGCGGCGGCCCGTGATGCTCCCTGTGCACCACGCACGAGCCTAACAGCATCGACATGCTGACGGCTGCCACAAGGGTTTTAAGTATTGTCAAAGATTTCATAACTGTATGCTTTTTAGTTTGTACATCGATGAAAAAGCACTGTCCGTAGACATGCGTTCTATATAATTGACCCCTGACGGGACGGAAAGTAAAACCTGGCGGCTGCAATATTCACATTTTTTCACCAGCCGGCAGCGTTTCCCGTGCCGTCAGCCACAGCCGGCTAGCCTCGCCGCAGGCCGCCGCCATTGCAGCACGTTGTAAGTCAGAGTGTTGCAAAAGACCGTCTTTCAGGGTGCAAAACATGGCCTTTCAGGGTGTAAAACATGGCCTTTTGTAATGCAAAAGACGGTCTTTTGCAGACCGTCCGCGGCGCGGCCGTCCGGGGCAGGGTAGCGGCACGCCGCAAACAGGCTGCATATTACAGTAATTTTTATCTACATTTCGGCGCAAAATATATGCTAAAACCTTGAAAATCATTATTTTACAGCCGTTTAACACTTAAATTCAGAAAGATTATGAAACAGTTTGACATCAAGAGTGTTTACACTGAATGGCGTGAAATGAAAAAGCTGACGGTAAAGGAATCAACGATGGCAACTTACACGAGCAACGCCGAGAAACACATCCTTCCGCTCTTGGGAAGCGTCAGCCACATAGACGAGACGCTGATGCAGGACTTCGTGCTGAAACTTACAGACAGCGGACTGTCGCCGCGCACCGTGAAGGACATATTCCTGGTGCTTAGGATGCTCATGGAGTTCGGACGGAAACGAGGCATGACAGAGTGGCGAGACTGGGACGTGAAGATGCCGCAGTGCGCCGCAGCGCCGAAGATAACAGTGCTGACACACGCCCAGCAGAAAACGCTCATGACGCACCTGCGCCGCCACTTCTCGTTCCGCGGACTCGGCCTTTACATCTGCCTGTGCACCGGCATGCGCATAGGCGAGGTGTGTGCCCTGAAGTGGGGCGACATTGACGTCCGCTCGCGTCTCATCAAGGTGGAGCGCACCATCGAGCGCATATACGCCGGTGACGGCACGGCAAGGTGCACAAAGGTGGTGATAGGCAAGCCGAAGACCGACAGCTCGCAGCGCGAAATACCAATAAACAACGAGCTGGCGGCCATGCTGAAGCCCGTGTCGGCCGTGGTGAACGCCGACGACTTCGTGCTGACGAACAGCGAAAAGCCGCTTGAGCCGCGCCTGTACCGCCGATACTACCAGAACCTAATGAAGCAGCTCGGCCTGCCCCCGATGAAGTTCCACGGCCTGCGCCACACCTTCGCGACGCGCTGCATAGAGTGCCAGTGCGACTACAAGACGGTCAGCTCAATACTCGGCCATTCCAACATCAACACCACTCTCAACCTATACGTTCATCCCGACATCTGCCAGAAGCGCAAATGCATTGACAAGATGATGCGCTCTGTGATGAAGTAGTGCGGCAGGGCTGCGGCCCGTCCCGGGTCTACCGGAGGGAGAGCGCTTGATTGCTTGTTTGCAATATGTGGTTCATCCGCAGTTTTGTTGGATGAGAAAAGGATTATAAAATCGTACAAAAT
>ERZ780117.187-NODE-187-length-30572-cov-4.043418_pt1 | contig 30572 bp, 30 predicted proteins | sample MGYA00510985_ERZ780117 | MGnify/ENA primary metagenome ERZ780117 (study PRJEB29588, sample SAMEA2159553) | human gut metagenome | biome: human gut; feature: human-associated habitat; material: faeces | place: Denmark | collected 2008/2010 ...
TTAAAATAATTACTATCCTAATCCGATGCTTCATCCTGGAGACAAATTAAATCTTGCAGCTTAATTAATAAAAACGAAAAGACCGCTTGTCAAAAGCGGTCTTTTTTTATTAACTACAGTAGTTGTTACGCTTCTTATCGAACAATGACAAAAATATATTAAGCAAAACAGATGCGAGGGAAAAGAAGATCCTGAAACAAGTTCAGGATGACGATAATACCTGAGTGCATAGACATGCAAAAGCGCCTTTAAAATATATTGAAATTAATTCAGTATAATTAAAAGCGCTTTATACAATTCTTTAAGCCGTCATGGGTGGAGCGGCTACGCTCCTTAGTCTTTTGCGTGGCCTGCAGTTCCAAGAACGTCGCGCATTTTGTGCATAACCATTTCTTTAACAGCAGTTCTGCCCGGTCCCATATATTCTCTAGGATCGAATTTTTCAGGATGTTCAACAAAGAATTCTCTGATTGTTGAAGTCATAGCCAATCTCAAGTCTGTATCAATGTTGATTTTAGCAACACCGTGTTTAGAAGCGTAGTTAAGCATATCTTCCGGAACACCTTGAGCGTCAGGCAGCTGACCGCCGAACTTATTACATTTAGCAACGAATTCAGCAGGAACTGATGAAGATCCGTGCAATACTAACGGATAGTCATAGCCTACAACTTCATTTACTGCTTTTTTAATTTCAGCGAGTCTTTCAAAGTCTAATTTAGCTTCGCCTTTGAATTTGTAAGCACCGTGAGAAGTTCCGATAGCAACTGCTAAAGAGTCGCATCCTGTTTCTTTTACAAATCTTGCAGCTTCTTCAGGATCGGTGTATGTTGAATCTTTTGCATGAACTTTAACATCATCTTCAACACCTGCAAGTTTTCCGAGTTCAGCTTCAACAGAAACTCCGCGCTGATGAGCGTAATCAACAACCTGTTTAGTTAATTTGATGTTTTCTTCTAACGGGAATCTGGAACCGTCAATCATAACAGAAGAAAATCCGCCGTCAATACAAGCTTTACAAATATCAAAATCAGCACCGTGATCGAGGTGTAAAGCGATAGGAACTGTAGTTGTAGCTAAAGCAGCTTCAACCAGTTTAATTAAGTAAGTTTGGTTAGCGTATTTTCTTGCGCCTGCAGAAACCTGTAAAATGATAGGTGATTGAGTTTCTTCAGCGGCTTCTGCAATACCTTGCAAAATTTCCATGTTGTTAACGTTGTAAGCACCAATAGCATATTTCCCTGCGAGTGCTTTTTTGAACATTTCTCCTGTTCCAACTAATTTTCTTTCACTCATTTGAGTTCTCCTTCTTTTATACTAATTGCTGACACCTGTCAGACTTATTTTTGAGAAAGTTTAAATACATTAATTTAAGTACACATGTAAAGTACAACAAACAAAAACACGGTGCAAGTGTAAAGAAATATTAATATCGTATATACTATTTTACAAATCCGAAAATGAGTTGTTATAATAGGCTTGTAAGGGTTTAATGAAAAAAAAGAATAGCAAAAAAATTTTTTAGTTGCTTTAAAAAATTATATATGGTGAAAAATTAAGAAAACGGAGTTAAGACTATGACAATCAGACCAGTAACATCTGTAAATTTGACAAACAGTTACAATCAAGTGAATTTTAGGGGAAGAAGAAAAAATGTATCAGACAACGCGGGACCTTCAAGAATAACAGTTCCTCACCGTCTGGCAGTACCTTTGGCGGCAACGGTGCTCGCAATGTGTCCGATGGCAAATGCTTCCGCTGTTCAATCTGAAATGTCTGAATTTGATTCTCCTGCAAAGATTGAAATGGTTGAATCTCCGAATGTATCAGAAGGAAACGAAACAGTTGTTGCGTCAAAAACTTTTCCGTCTGTTAAGGGGCCAAAATTTGAAACAATAACTCCTAAGATAACTCTTATAAATACAAAAGGCGGTTCAGGTTTTGATAAGATAGTTTACTCTGAAAGTGTAAGTGAAGATGGCAGACATATAATGGACTTGGACTATAAGATATCTGCTTTAAACAGGGCAAATTATACTCTTTTTGGAGATGACGGCTCCAAAGCAAATACTTTGACTTTTTACGATATTGAATTGATAAATGAAAAATCTTTTGTCAAATCTGCCCCGATGTATTCAGATATTACCAGTGAAATGAAAAACTATATTGAGAATGCATTGAAATCGGTAGATAATAATGCTGATATAAAGATAAATACTTATGATGTCGGTTTGCGTCAGACTAATATGAGCTTGCAAAATGTCCCTAACGGAGATATTTTGAAAGATGCTCAACCGTTTGAAAATTTCGGGTCTTTGGAAGGCTCTTCAAGTATTACGACTAAAAACGGAACTTATACAATAGGTTTTTATTCAAAAGATAATAATCCGGATGACGCAGAACTTGTAACGGTTAAAAAAGAGGGGTATCCTGAACTTCAGGTCAAAGGGGTTTATGTAAATAATGCTTATTTTAATAAGAATGACAGTAATCCTCAAAAGCTTTTATACGGTTCTGTTTATTTATTAGGTAAAGATAATAATGGGCATCGTAAGCATTATTTCCTAATAGATGATGATTTGACTGCTAAGCTTATTGCTATTTTTGAACAGCCGGCATTTAAAAATGCTCTTGAATATGTTGATATGAGGAATAAAATTAATAATTATTCGGCTGTACCATTTAATAAATGTATATTAGCAAATTTAGATGATGAATAATAATTATTAACAATTGTAAATTTTTTATATCATGTTGAAATAGCCTGATTTTGCATGTTTTTACATGTGTAGTGAGAAAAGCAGAGAGTTTATAATGTCAATAATAGATAACAGCAGTAATATAAATAAACTTACAAGTAGTTCCTTGAACACTGCATCTGTGCCAAGCCAGCAAAGTAGTGCTTCTGCTTCTCCGCTTCCTTTGGTTGATATACAAAAGCAGGAATTATTAAAAAAATTAGGTATTACTCTTGAACAATATGAAGCTTTAAAAGCTCGGGTGCCTGATTTTGATACTTTTAGCTTGGATAAACAGGCTGAAATAATTACTTCTTTAAATACTGAAAAAGTAAAAACTGTTCAAAATACTTCTGAACAGGAAGAAGCTGCTCAACCTAAAACTGAAAAACAGATTTATAACGAAAAAAATCCTGATGCAAAAGTTGAAGATTGTTATTTGGCTTTTACAAAAAATACTTATATTTATGGAATAAAAGGCAAGAATGGGAATATTATAGCGCAGTCTCATTCTGAAGAAGATTGGAATAAGCTTTCAAATGCGGAAAAACAAGCAGAGATAGAAAAAATAAAAGCTTTTATTGATAAAGATGAAAGATTAAAGAATGTAAAAGAAGTTTTTGTTTCTGCAACTGAGAAGAATAAAAATTTGAAAGAAGCTGCTGCTGATTCTGTTATGCGCGGAATCCAAACAGCAGAATTTAATGATGTTTCATATATTGAATTTTTGCAGAAAGATGAATATGAAAGATTAGATCTTGAAAATGAATATTTATTAGATCAAGAAAGTGTTAATAAAAATAACTTAAACGCATCTGACCGAGCACGAATGAAAGAATTTGTAACTCTTAAAGAACAGGTTGGCAAAATTGTTTCTGCAAAAATTGGTGAAGATGTTACAAATAATCTTGATATGTCTGATGTCGGCAAATACATGAGATATTACAATTTGGACAAAGCAGAGCTTAAGCGTAATGCGATTTTAGATAAACCGGCTGAATCAAGAACTGCCAAAGAAATAGATTTTATAAATAATTTCCAAAATCTGGAAGTTACCCGTAATAAAGCAAAAGCTCAAAAACTATTATCATTGCAAGATGAATTGGATTCCTATGAAACAAAGCTCCAGAACGGGCAAGAATTGTCCACAGAAGAAAAGGCTGCTTATAATTCTATAAAACAATATTTCTCCGGTGCTGAGGCAAAATATTTGAAGAAGTTTGCGGCAGAATTTTTACCGCAGCCTAAAACGGATTATGAAAAATCAGTTGCTTCTGATGTAGAAAATTTTCAATCACAGACTAAAGATTTTGTGAATGGCTCTGACCTGGAAACAGCTGCTGCTCTTAGTTTTTTAGAAACAAGAACTAAAGGAATGCCAGAAAAAGATAAGGCTAAGTATCTAGATACATTTTTTAAATTTTATAATACGGAAGCAGCTGTAAATCTCTACGGTGGTTATGCTAAACAGTATAAGAATTTATGGGATAATAACTGTCATTTGGATAAACAGGTTAACAATCTTATAAGTGCATCTCTTGAAGACCAGAAGAAAGTTGAAAATAATATAAAGTCTTTAGCTAATTCAAATGATCCTATGTCTACGAAATATGCTGCAGTGTTAACTATAACAGGTAGTAATAATCTTGGAAAATCCTGCAATCCGGAAGATGATGATCATAAACTTAGTTGGAATAATCATTCATCGAAATTTAAGGATGCTGATGTTCAAATAGCATCTCAAAAAATGAATGAAACTATAGTTGATGAAGACAAACAAAATCAAGCAGTTATAACATTACAGAGCAGTGAAAATGCCACGGAAGAATTGCAGTTATATGCCTCTGATAATGCTGATAAGTTAAAAGGTAAAGCCCAATTAACTTCATTAGATATCGCAACGGGTAAATCTGATAACGCTCTTAAAAGAGCTGCTGAAAATGGTATTTTTTCAAGATTAGAGAAAGAAAACCAACAGCAGGCAATGGCTTTAGAACACCAAAGATTGGAAGAACGCTTAGATAAAGAAGAAGCTGTAAAATATTCAAATATGCTGGCTGATCAGATAAAGGATTGCCATAAAGATAACCAGCTTGCTATGCATAATGAAATGATGACTTCTAAATATTCGGAAGTTCAGGAACATGTTGCAGGTAATATCAAAGATTACGATCCTACAGTGCAGACCAAAGCTCTTGAAACAGTATTAGCATCCGGTAACGAAAAGGCTATAGAAGCGGCTGCAGAAAGTGTCAAGTATTCTCCTGACTGCGTTAAATCTGAAATGGCAGAAGTTATTGAAGCTTATGCTTCCGATAATGCAATTCAGGCAGACAGCGCTATACTTGAACAATTTGCTGATTTATTACCTTTGCAAGCAAAAACAATTCAGGAAAAGATTGCGAGCGGTCAGATTTTATCAGAAAATGAACTTTCAACTCTTTCCGTTACTGAAAGAAGAAATTATTTCGCTTCATTCTTCAAAAAACTTCCGGTTGACAAAAAAATCAAACTGCTTGCTTCAATGCCTGATTCACAGAAAAAGACAGTGTATACACTCATAGCAAGAACAGATTCTGCTTTATTCAATGCAATTATCAAGGACAAAGACAGAGCCGATCAATTGTTATCAATGGGGCTGCCGGAAGATGTAAATAACAAAATTAAAGGTGTTGTCAGCTTTTTAGCTGTATCTGATATAGGTTATCAAAATATCGCCGCAAAATATGATATTGCATACGATAATAATGATGAAGTAGCGGAGAAAGATAAAAAATATGCGACAAAACCCGAAGATTTTGATACTAAAGAAATTTATAAAAAAGACAAAAAAGGTAATATCCTTGCATAAAAGATTGAAATTGTAGTTTGTGAAAAACGAAAAGCCTCTTTTAAAGAGGCTTTTTTGTTCTTGATTTTTTGTCTTTTTTATATTTTAATATTCTTACAGCGATTTTGTTTTTTTTGTCATTCTGAATTTGTTTCGGAATCTCAATAATATATCGCAAGTTCCATAGAAAGAAGACAATTTTAAATTGCCCGAAAAAATAGCAAAAGAAATTAAATTAGCCAGATATGCCGGTTTTTGTTACGGCGTGAAAAGAGCTGTAGAAACCGTTAAAAAGTTAAAGGCTGAAAACCCTGATAAAAATGTTTTTGTTTTGGGGGAACTTATTCATAACACACATGTTATTCATGAACTTGAAAAACTCGGGATAAAAACTTTAACAGAAATCCCTGAACATGGAGACGGTATCTGTGTTATAAGAAGCCATGGCGAAAGCCCGCAGGTTATTGAAAAAATTAAACAGGCGGGATTTGAACCTGTTGATTTGACCTGTCCTGACGTTAAAAAAGTGCAGCAGAAAGCAGTTGAACTTGCAAAAGAAGGATATTTTTTGGTAATAGTAGGCAAATCAGAACATCCGGAAGTTATTGCAATAAGAGCAAATGCGGAGTTATGGAGCACGAATGTCGTTGTTGCTGCATCAGTTGAGCAGTTGAAAGAATTTGAAGCGCAGATAAAAGCTCATAAGCGTGTGGGAGTTGTTGTGCAGACAACTCAACGGCTTACGACTTTGAATTCCATAGTTGAATATTTAACCTCAATAGCTAAAGAAATTCATATTGCAAACACGATTTGTCAAAGTACTGCTTTGCGTCAGAAGGAAGCAAGGCAACTTGCGGATGAAAGCGATTTGGTTATTGTTGTTGGTTCTAAAAAAAGTGCTAATACAACGCATTTGGCGGAAATTTTAAAAGATATTACAAAGACAATTCATATTGAAAATGCTGAAGAATTGGATTTATATAAAGATTTAATTAACAATGCGCAAAAAATTGCGGTTACTGCAGGAGCTTCAACCCCGCAGGATATTATTGAAAAAGTTATAAATGTCTTAAAGTCATTCTGAACTTGATTCAGAATCTGTTAAAATTGAATTACTATCTTATAAGAAAGGAAAAAATAAAAAATGACAGCAACATTAGAAAAAACAAACTTAGACGAATTTGAAAGATTATTGGAAGAATCTTTTTCAAAATCTTATTCAGTAGCCGATATTGTAGAAGGCACAGTTATGAAAAAAGAAAGCGACGGATATTTAATCAGCGTTAAAGGTGCTAAAACAGAAGCTTTCTTACCATCAAAAGAGATTTCATCTTCTGAAGGTGCAGACAATCTTGAAGTAGGTGATGAAAGAGAATTCTATGTATTAAAAGAAGAAAACGATGAAGAAGGTATGATTCTTTCTCTTAAAAGACTTGCTAATGCTCAGGCATGGGCTCAGCTTAATGATGCAAAAGTTCAAGGTGATACTATACTTGCTAAAGTTGTTTCTATCGTTAAAGGCGGAGTGCTGGTTGACGTTGCAGATTTAAAAGGTTTTATTCCTTCTTCTCAATTGAGAACCGGTACACCTTTTGACGGTTTGATTGATACAAAAATCGAAGTTAAAGTTCTGGAAGCTGATCCGAAAAAGAACAAATTAATCTTATCTCAAAGACAGGCAGTAGCAGAACAGAGAGATCAGGTTGTTGATAATATTCTTTCTGAACTAGAAGAAGACCAGATTGTAAAAGGCGAGGTCGTAAGAATTGCTGATTTTGGTGCATTTGTTGATATCAACGGTATTGACGGACTTCTTCCGATTTCCGAAATTTCATGGTCAAGAATTAAACACCCTTCTGATGTAATTTCTCTTGGTGAAACAATAGAAGTTAAAATTATCAAAATTGATAACGAATTAAAGAGAATTTCTCTGTCTTTAAAAAGAATGGGCGAAGATCCATGGCAGCAAATTGAAGGTCAGTTTGAAGAAGGTCAGATTATAACAGGTACTGTTAACAAGGTAACCGGTTTCGGTGCATTTATTAACATTTTCCCGGGAGTTGAAGCATTATTGCCTGTTTCTGAAATGGCAGAAGAAAATGTTAATCCTTTTAATGCTTTCAAAGTCGGCGACAGTGTAGAAGTTTTAATTAAGAAATTCACACCGCAAGAACACAGAATTGCGCTGAGCATTAAAGATATTAACAAAGACGCTGAATAGCATTGGATTTTATAAGTAAAGCGGGCTTGAAAAGTCCGCTTTATTTTGTTATAATAAAAAAGGTATTACGAAATGGAGGGGAGCAGTATGAGATTATTACGAAATGTAAATCGGGGGGGGGGCATTCTCAGCTGACTTGTGGCAAGAAGGCTGTAAGTCAAGTCTTATACAGTAATGTCATTGCGCATTTATTGCGCAATCTGGAATATGTCATAAAAAGATCGCGCACTATGTGTGCGATGACAGGTCTTAATATTCTTCCGTCGCTCCTTTGGGAGAGTGTGTCCGAAGGACAGGAGAGTGGCTTGTTACAAAGAAGGATGTCCTTGTTTAAGGACTCAAAAGAGTCTCGTTATGACATAGAAAGTTCATGCAAAACTCAAGTTGCGGGTGCAGCGGCTAAGCTGCCGAAACGAACGTATTCACCTATTAACCTATTCTCTTATTCACCCCGTAAACGCTTTGCGTTTACTCTTGCAGAAGTTTTGCTAACATTAGGAATTATCGGCGTGGTTGCTGCTATGACGATGCCAGCACTAATTGCGAATTATCAAAAAAAACAAACTGTTGCGAGTCTTAAAAAAGCTTACACAAATCTTTCACAGGCCGTAAAATTATCTGAACTAAGCAATGGAGATGTACAATACTGGAATTTTTCTTTGCCGGGTGAAAAGTTTTTTTTAGAATATCTATCACAATTTATAACTATAAATAGTACAACAATTATCAGACAGAATATACAGTATAAATATCTTAATGGCGCTAACTGCGCAGAAGATTTATGCACCGGAAATTCATACATTACCTATATTGCTGACGGGAGTTTATTAATGATTTCAAGAAACCCCCGCTCTGATGCAAAGGCAATTGCAATAGATATTAATGGTTTAAAGAAACCTAACACTGCAGGCAAAGATTTATTTGCTTTTTGGATTACAAAATATGATGGTATTGTCCCCTTTGGTTTCGGAAATTTCAGTTCGATTGATGCTTTAGGAGAAGAACAAAATTTTTCACAATACGATAGAGATATGCTGACAGGTACGAAATCTTACGCCTGTAATAAGGATAAAAAAGGCTTTTGGTGTACTGCGCTTATAATGATGGATGGTTGGGAAATCAAAAATGATTACCCCTGGTGAATATACTTAAAAGTCTTTCATCTAAAATGAAAGACTTTTCAAAATGTATTTGAACTCTAACTTTAGTTTTTGAATACATTCCTATAAACCCAGTGCATATTTGTTGCTTATAGAAACCATATCCATTGCGTTAAAAATATTCTGTTGTGTTGATTGAATAGAGTCTGCTCTGCCGGAAATATTCTCAAGTTGTGCCTGATAACCCTGTGCCTGTGATATTTCTGACCGGTCGCTTGAATTCAACATAATCTGAATTTCTTCTGCGATTTTGTCAATAATATCATCTAGCGTGTCATTCGATGATACTGTTGCACCGACTTTTGAGGCAAGATCTTTTGCTTCTGACAGGAGCTCCTGTTCTGATGAATTACCTCCTTGCTGTTGTCCTGAATTTTGCTGATGCTTTGTTGCTTCTGCCTGCGCAATTAAGCTTTGAGCCTGAGCTTCCGAAGTTACGGTTGCCGGATCAATGCCCAGAGCTTCAAGCTTCTGCTTTGTGGATGAGCTCAGCTCTTCTGTTTTGCATGCTCCCATAAATGCAGACGCAGAATTAATTGAACTTATAGATGTCATATACGCATCCTTTCAATTTTGTCCGTACTTTCTACTCCTTTTAATTATGTTTTGCCAGAAGTCAATATTGACTACTAAATTATTTACGGAAATTTTTTTATTAAACTTTATGATTTTTAGTTTATTTTTTACATTTCTTAAATAAAAAATATTTAAAAACGGCAGAAATTATGAATATTTCTTTGTTTGTGGTACAATTTTTTACAGGAGTTATGTTATGAAAAAGTTACTTATATTGTGTTCAATAATTTTATTGATGTCTTCAGCTGCAACGGCTTCTTCAAAGTTTGTTAAAATCGAACCTGAATTTTTGCAGGCTTCGCAAAGTACAAGCTATGAAAAAGTTAATGAAACACTTGCTGTTATTTTCAGCAAGATAAGACCTGTTATTAAAACAGATAAATATCCGAAATATTACCATGATTTTACGCTTGTAAAAGATGACGGTACTCAGAATAAAGCTTACCACTACGTCAAATACAGCGGTGCGGAGCTTATTTATAATACCGATACAAATGAATTAAAATATGTATCTTTCAGACGTCCGGAGCTTATGAAATGCAGAATAATTTATGATTATCCGTCAGGCCAGCTGCATGCCGTACAAATATTTGTATCGGATAAGGAATCTTTTATATTCAGTTCCGAAGGCAAATATGTTGATTATACACCTTATGTAACAGAAGTAAGAGAAAAAGTTATAAAAAACTGGAAGGTTCCGCCCAGAAAACAGATTGATATTCTTGCTAAAGGCCAGAAGGATCTGCTTGTCCAAATGGCTCTTACACTCAACAAAGACGGTACAGTAAAAAGATGTAAAATTTTAAAATCTTCTAAAATTAAGGCGCTTGATGAAAATGCAGGTTCTGCCATAAAAGCTTCCTCACCATTCAAGCCTTTCCCGAAAGAATTTTTTAACGAAGAAATTGTGATTATTTTGAATTTTAATTTCAGCCTGTAAGGAATTAACTATTTTGTCCTGATGCTGAATTTATTTCAGCATTTCAGCAAGTTTCTGAAACAAGTTCAAGATGAACTGTATATGGGTAATGAACTTAATGTATAGTAATTTCGTAATCGCCGTTGTTTATTTTAAAATTCATACGGATAGTTTCTCCATTGTATTCATCAGGAGGGGGCGAAAATCTTGGAACACTCATAAGCATATAATAAACTGTGTCATTTAAGCCTTTATTAGATGATTCTTTTGAAAATTTTCTGTTTATAAGTTTGCCTGTTTTATCAACTGAAAACTGAATAGAACATTCTCCCGAGCCTTGAATGCTTCCGACCGCAAATTTTGAAAACAGTGCCGCGCGTAGATTATTTTTGTATCTGAGCATCACGGGGCTGTTCGGATTATAAGACGGTTTTTGAGGCTTTGAAGGTGTTAAAAGCTCAGGGTTTACCGGCATGTCTTTTTTTATATTATTATTTTTTTTTTGAACCTGCTCAGTTTTTTTCGGGGCAGATGGTTTCGCAGAGGATGTTTTTGGAGCAGGCTGTGATATTTGCGCTGGTGAAAGATTATTAACAGCTGTTTTGGGTTTATTTATTTGCGTGACGGATTGCGAGAGCTGTCTGACATAATCCGCGGGAGTCATCGGCTGTTCGGCAGGTTCCGTTTTGGGACGCGGTTCATATAAAGGTGTATCATCCCAGATTTTATCAATATCAGGAATATTTTTTGTTACTGCCGGTTTTTGTTTTGCTGGAGGGTTTGTTTTGTTCGTATCTGCCGGTTTTTCTCCAGCAGGTATCATCCAGACAAGAATTGACAGAATTATGCAGAGTGCAAAAAATATTCTTGAAACAATTTCCGATTTCTGCTCAAGCGTAAGAGGACTGTGCGGTTGTTTAACAGATGCCTGTTTAACCGCAGGTTTTGAGTCTTCTATATAGTCAAATGTGTTGTTCCCGCAGTCGCAGTATTCAACTTTTTCTCTGTATTCAGCTTTGCATTCTCTACATCTGTACATAACAAAATTATCTTATCACAAATAATCCTAATTTATAAACGGCAAAAAATATTACGGCAATAATAAGCATAATAATTACAATTGCGGTTTGTCTTATTATGTCAAAATTTTTCCGTGCCTGCATGAATTTTATGCCGAAAGGTATTTCTATTAAAATACATAGAACCGTGCAAATTATTTCGAACAAATTTATTTACTCCTTTTAAAAATAATATTTTCCAGCTGAAAAGTTTTATGCATCTGAGGTTTAATATTTGCAATTACTGCTGTTGCAGCGGCTACTATGATTAAAGTTATTATTGCAATGATTGCAATTTTCATTCCATTCATCAATATGTTACCCTTTCATAGTCAGAAAAGTCATTCGGTGTAGAGTACCTTTCCTGTGTTCCGATTAAAAATAATCCCGTAACTACGGTTGATGTTCTTTGAGTACCTTTAGGAAAATTCAATATAGGTTTTTTCTGCAGGTTCGCGATAGCAGGTTTTACGTTATTTCTTGCAACATCCATGTAATTAGGGTTTGAGCATTCTACTTTTATATTTGAAATATTGCCGAACTTGTCAACAACAAATGTGAATAAGAATAATGTTCCCAGCGGTGCATAGTCAATTTGAGAATCGCGCATGATTTGATTTTGCAAATTGCTTCTCCATTTGTTCCAGGCAATTATTTCTTCCTGTTCGGTCATATACGGGTTTTTGAAATTCGTGTTTTGTTTTTGAACAGGCTTTTGTTCTACTTTTTCAGGCTGTTGCTTTGCCTCCTGTTCTGTCTGTTCTAATATTCTTTCAAGAAGTTCGAGTTGCGAGTCTTCAGGCTCGGGGGAAGATGTTGTAATTCTTTTTTCGGTCTTTTTGGGATTAACATTTTTTTGTTCAATATATTTAGTTTGTTCGTTAGAAGGATCATGTGTTTGAACCTCCAGTTCTTTTTGAATTGTTTTTAAATCAGGTTCCGGTGTTTGTACAATTTTTTCTGTTGTTTTTTGTTTTTGTATTGTAGAATTTACCGGAATATTTTCTGTCGATAGAGTATCGCTTATTCTTGTAAGTTTAAAGTCAGCATCTTCTATAATCATCGGCTGATGCATATCGGGATGAAGCTTCAGCGTGATGAGCGTGAGAAAAACAAATGAAATTATTACAAGAACCTTTAAAAAATTCATAATTAATCTTTATCTACTTTAGAAAGCAATTCATCACAGGCATAAATATCAAATTTTGTCTGGCTCAGCATCATTGTTTCCGCAATCAGAAGTGCTGTCGGGACAAGCGCTGCTACCAAACTTAAGAAAATTCCCTGCATATCGCCGCCGATTTCAGTCATAAAGTATGATACGTTCATTGAAAATTCTATGAGTATAATTGCACATCCTATAGCAAGGGAGCGGTTTTTCTCAGAATTGAGTCTTCTTACGCCTTCAAGTCCGTATATTGTAACTCCATGATGCTGATAGTCAGAAAATCCGTCCTGTTTGATTACCTGCGAGCCTTGAACTTTTTTAGTGCAGAAGAAAGCATTTACAAAAGAGAAAAACGCAAAGATAATCAAAAATGTCGCAAGTACCAAAAATACAGGGCTTATTCTAAGGCCTGAAATTCTGACCCATCCTGCAGCTTCAGGAAAACACATTGCAAGAGTGTTTGAAACACCGTATGCCAGAAACGGAGCTGTTAAAATTCCGACAATAGTTTCTCCGACAGATTTTAACTGGAGATTAAACATTTTGTCTCTTATATACTGAAGTTTTGAATTGCTCAAACTGTTTATATATCGTTCAATCCATTGTCTGTAAGATTTTATAACACTTTCAAAGTCTTCTCTGTATTCATACTTATCAAGTGTCATTGTCCATTCAGTGCCGTTACATTTGAAGTATCCGCAGCTTATTGCAAGAACTGCCATTATGCCCGAGAAAAAGAACGATATAAATATCGCAAATGTCATAAAATCGTTTAAATTCATATAATAAACGAGGTTAACAACATAAATTCCAAGCACAAAAATCAATGAAAATATCAGCATAAAACTTTGACCGAGTTTAGCAGATTTTGACATATCTTTCTGGATATTACTTTGAAGATAGAGATACACTCCCTGTTTCAAAAGCAGGCAGATGCCGTAAATAAGTATTGTATATACACCCCAGACTTTTATGTTTGTCGGCAGATGCAGGAAGTTTGCAGATTCTTTGATTTCAAGCCCCATCAGATAATTTGAAACCCCGAACGCGCACACCATAGCACTCAAAAACATTGCAACATGCAGAAATATGCTCGTTTTTGAATTAGCAGAAAGTTTTTGCTTCAAATCGTTTATGTGGAATGCAACCTGTTTAATTATTGCAACACGTGCACCTTCCAGATCTTCTTTCTGTTTTTCAAGTTTTACCTTGGTAACAGCGTTGACATCTTTGCCGTAAAGGCCTTTAATATCTTCTTCAGTCAAATCTTCTTTGCCGATAGAAGTAATTGTTTTGGTATGTTGAACGGGTGCATCTGCTATAAGTTTTATACTTAAAAATTCATTGCTGTCCGAAAACATTAGCTTACAGATATTGTTTACTTCTACTCTTTTTATCGGCTGTCCTTTAAAAAGAACTTTATCGCTTTTAAAAGTATTTATAACGGTGCATTTATTTTCGGAAGGATTATATTCAAGCGTGAGTAACAGGTCATAGCCTGTTTCCAATATTACATCACATTTGGGGTTTGTTCCGACGTTTATTACATCTTTTTTAAATACTTTTTCACCTTTTGATGTTGAAATTACTACAGCCATTTTTTATCCTCTTCATCAATTCTTGTAAACTCTTTTTGATTTTATCTCCCGATTGCGTGGAGAAATCTTCTGATAGATTTATCTATATTCTGTTTAGGAGCAACAATTAAATGATTTTCACCTAGCAAAGGAGTAAGTGTTTCTTTAACAAGATCAAGCTTTGCAGGGTGCGCGTCAAGAAACATCATTGAAATATCCGGAGCGTATTTTTTTACATTTTGAACATTTTTTGGCAAAGTTTCCCAGTTAATTTGTTTTTCAATCGCTCCCTCGTTTTCCAGATCACCTATCACAACAACTGCAGGAATGTATCCGTTCTTTTTCATTGTAAGAGCGTGTGAAAACGCTTTTTTCAGACCGAGACCGTATGCAGTGCCGTAATCTTTTTCATCATATTTTGTAAATGCATCCATTGATTTTGTAATAGTGCTTCCGTTCATCGGACTGCCTTCATAAATCAGATAGGCATCTTCTGAAACTCGCAAAATTTTAATCTGATCTTCCGGATCTAAAAGATTACAAATCTGTCGGAGCATTTTTTTCTGGTCGGGAAGATATTTCTGGTTTGAGGCAGAAGAATCTACAACAAAAATTACAGCAGCAGGATGGAAATCATCAACCTTAATCTGTCTTACTCCAGCCCATATAAATTTCAAAGCAACGGATAAAATCAGTATTAATAATCCTAATGTAACCAATCTTTTATTTAATTTCATTTCCTCAGCCTTTGTTATAAATAATATAACATACATTTTTGAAAAAGGAAAGAAGAAACAAAAAGTTGTATTTTGCCAAACAAAAGACGACTTATTTTAAATAAGCCGTCTTTTGTTTTTTGTTTGATTATGACATTTTTTATGAAAAATATCTTTTTAAAAGTCCGTCAAAACCTCTTCCGTGGCGGGCTTCATCTTTAGCCATTTCATGAACAGTGTCGTGTATTGCATCATAGCCTAACTGTTTTGCGCGTGCTGCAATTGCAAGTTTGCCTTCACATGCACCCTGTTCAGCTTCAGCTCTCATTTCAAGGTTTTTCTTTGTAGAATCTGTAACAACTTCGCCTAACAATTCTGCAAATTTTGCAGCGTGTTCTGCTTCTTCAAAAGCATATCTCTTGTAAGCTTCTGCAACTTCAGGATAGCCTTCTCTTTCAGCAACTCTTGCCATTGCAAGATACATACCTACTTCTGTACATTCACCTGTAAAGTGCGCTCTCAAACCGTCCATAACTTCTTTATCTTCTACTTTGCCATCGCCTACTTTATGTTCACAGGCATAAACTTTACCTTCTGCCGTATTTATTTCTTTGAATGTAGTTGCACCGCAAAGAGGGCATCTTTCAGGAGCTTTATCAGCTTCTGTTGACCATCCGCATACTGTACATACAAATTTTGCCATTTTTTACCACCTTTCTTAATCAAAAATGATCTCTCTTTTTCAACATGTTTTATCATACTACATAAAGTTTTATTTGTAAAGTAGGAATAATTATTGTTTTTACTGAAAATTATTATTATAAAAGAAAAGACCTTGTGTTATCAAGGTCAAGGTTGGTTATTTTGGTTATGTTATAGTTTTATTATTATGTAGTTATTTATTACTTTTTCATTTTTTATAATTCTCCTGAAACTTAATATTTGCCATAACTTGTTAAAATGTTTACAAAACTTTATGATATTATGTTTATATGTTTGAAAAGCTAAAAAAAATTTTTCTTTCAAAAGTTTTAAAAAAGAAGTATTACCGCACCGGCAAATGCAAAGCCTGCGGGAAATGCTGTACTCAGATATATGTAAAACATTACAAGCATGTTGTACAGGATGAAAAAGAGTTTGAAAAACTACAATATCTTCATCGTTTTTACAGTTACCTGAAAGTTATCGGAAAAGATGATATAGGCTTGATTTTTGAATGTCAGAACTTAGATCCGGTAACACACAAATGCAAAATTCACAGAACACGACCGGGAATTTGCAGGCGTTATCCGCAGGAAGAATTATTTTCAATGGGCGGGGCGCTTTCTGATGATTGCGGTTATAAAATGGAGCCTATAATTCCTTTTAGCGAAGTCTTAGAAAAAACAGCAAGAAAAAAATTTATATAACAGTTGACAGATCAGTATTATTTAATTCAACAATATCAAAATATTTTTCCAAATCTGCTGCTTCAGGTTTTTGATTTTTAGAATTTAGTTTTAAAACTTTATCTAAAATAATTTCAAGAAAGTTATTTTTTGTATGAATAACAATTTTGTCATCACCTTTTAAGCTTCCTGCCAGAATTGACGTATCAATGTCAGGTTTGTCGCAAATTATGTCAGCGACTTTATTAACAGCTTCAACAGTTTTTTCTCCGTTAGGACTTTTAACAGATTCCCCGCCAATTATCCATGCGGTCAGTTTCCCTTTAGCCGCTGCTTTTAGTTCTTCTACTTTTCTGGCAATTTCATCAATAGTCTGTTCTATTCGTCCGTTCAGGGGAATATGTTTAATAATTCCATCCCTTTCATTTCTAACAATAACCGCAAGATTTTGCGCATCTGCTTCTGAGGTAAACACTTTTCCGTTAGTAAGTTTACATTTATTATTAACTCCAAGATGTCTGTATGCTCCTGTTGTTATTACGATTGCTTTGTCATACGCTTTCGGATTAAATATTAAAGATGAACGTCCCTGAAAACTTATATTATTCATAAAAACTCCTTATAATAAACATAAAAAATACAAACAAAAAATTTTTTGCTACTTTCAGGCAATGAAAAATTCTGCATTGTCGTTTAAGCTTATAATGTGGAATAATTTGAAAGGCCGGAAAATATGAAAAATTATATATTATTGTTTATCTTAAGCTGTTTTTCACTGCCTGTTTATGCTGTATGCAGTATAACAGGCGGGGCATGTACAGCAACATCAAACTGGGAGACAAAACCTCTTGAAAAAAGACTAGTCCCTGACCATTTGCAGGAGCTTCAAAGGACAGATGCTTTTCAACCTAAATATTTTAAACCTTATTATGATGAATTAATAAATACGGATCAGGAAAACACTGCTGGGCTGCCTCCTGAAAATAACTATAATTCTAATTGTCAATTCGGTGTTTGCCTGCCCGGAGTCGAGCCGGGGGAAGATGTATTGGAATAGCCGGAAGGAAAGACGGGAAAGTCCGGCCCGTCTTTTTTAATAATTATAATTTAGTTGTTTTCGTTTATTGTTGTTCGTATCTCTCTCGCGTTGAAGCCCTCCGTTCGTAATTAAAGCGAAAAGCATACTGTCGAAATACTACGTGTTTCTTCTGCCTCTGCCCGGAGTCTTGCTCGCTCTCGTTTAACGGGGCTACGGTTGCTACTATGGCTTTTGCCATATTCGTCGCCAAGCCTTCGCCCTCAGCTCGCTCGCGCAATTATTAATTTTTTGTTTATTTTTTTAAGATTTGAAAAAAAAGATGTTATAACATAAATATAATTAATGGAAGGTAATAATTTATAGTAAAGGAGATAATTAATTATGGCTAAAACAATTGGTATCGACTTAGGTACAACAAACTCTGTTGTAGCGGTCATGGAAGGCGGTAAGCCAACAGTTATTGCCAATGCAGAAGGTTCAAGAACAACACCTTCTATCGTAGGTTTTTCTAAAACAGGCGAAAAACTTGTAGGTCAATTGGCGAAACGTCAGGCTATTTTGAACCCTGATAAAACTATCGCTTCTATCAAAAGACACATGGGCGAAGATTACAAAGTAAATATTGACGGAAAAGATTACACTCCGCAGGAAATTTCAGCTATGATTTTGAGAAAACTGGCTGATGATGCATCAAACTACCTGGGAGAAAAAGTTACATCAGCAGTAATTACTGTTCCTGCATACTTTAACGATGCTCAAAGACAGGCAACTAAAGATGCTGGCAGAATTGCAGGTCTTGATGTTTTACGTATCGTAAACGAACCGACAGCAGCAGCTCTTGCTTACGGTCTTGAAAAAGAAAAAGCAGAAAAAGTTCTTGTATTTGACTTAGGCGGCGGTACTTTCGATGTATCAATACTTGAAATCGGCGATGGAGTTCACGAAGTTCTTTCAACATCAGGCGACACTCACTTAGGCGGTGATGACTTCGACCAGAAAGTTATGGACTGGATCTGCGATGAGTTCAAAAAACAGGAAGGTATTGACCTTAGAGGCGACAAACAGGCTATGCAGCGTGTTAAAGAAGCAGCTGAAAAAGCTAAATGTGAATTGTCATCTGTTATGGAAACAAATATTAATCTTCCGTTCATTACAGCTGACGCAAACGGTCCTAAACACTTAGATTTAAACTTGACAAGAGCCAAGTTTGAAGATTTATGCCGTGATTTGTTGAACAGATGTAAAACTCCTGTTGAAAACGCATTGAGAGATGCTGGAATTACAAAGAATGATATAAATGAAGTTGTATTGGTCGGCGGTTCAACCCGTATCCCTGCTGTTCAGCAGCTGGTTAAAGAATATACAGGAAAAGAACCGAACCAGTCAGTTAACCCTGATGAAGTTGTTGCAGTTGGTGCTGCTGTTCAGGCAGGTGTTCTTGCAGGTGAAGTTAAAGATATCGTCCTTCTTGATGTAACTCCGTTAACTCTTGGTATCGAAACATTAGGCGGTGTTATGACTCCTCTTGTTCCCAGAAACACTACAATCCCTGTTTCTAAATCACAGGTGTTCTCAACTGCCGAAAATAACCAGACAGCTGTTGATATTCACGTACTTCAAGGAGAAAGACCGATGGCTAAAGATAACAAATCTTTAGGTATGTTCAGACTTGACGGTATTCCGCCGGCAATGAGAGGCCTGCCGCAAATTGAAGTTACATTTGATATTGACGCAAACGGTATTGTAAACGTTTCAGCAAAAGATAAAGCTACTAATAAAGAACAAAAAATTACAATTACAAATTCTTCTAACCTTTCAGAAGCTGATATTGACAAAATGGTTAAAGAAGCAGAAGCTAATGCAGCTGAAGATAAGAAGAAAAAAGAAGAAGCTGAAATTAAAAACAATGCAACAAGTTTAATCGGTTCAGCAGACAGAATTGAAAAAGATTTTGAAGGAAAAATCGATTCAGCTGACAAATCTAAACTTGATGAACAAAAGGCAGCGCTTCAAAAGGCTCTTGATGAAAACAAACCTGTTGAAGAACTGAAAAAATTATCTGATGAATTACAGCAGACAATGTTCAGCATTTCGCAAAAAGCTTACGAAGCTGTTCAAAAAGAAGAACAGTCAACAGCTTCAAGCGAAAATGCATCTTCAACGGAAAATAAAAAAGACGGCGGAGATGATGATGTAATTGATGCCGAATACACAAAAGAATAAGTGCTGCGCACTTAGATATAAATAATCTAAACACCTGAAAAAGACGGTCTAAATTAAAGTCCGTCTTTTTTTTTATTGGAGAACAGGTGGGAACTACACTTTAATTTAAGACACGCGTAGCCCACGTAGGGTGGGATAAGTGAAACGTTCCCACCGAATATTATTCCAATTCAAGATTTGTTATTAAATATTTATCATCAGCGTTACACCATGATTCATCATAATACCCTAATTTTACAAATTTTTTAAAACTTGAATATGGAAATTCTTTTGTTTTATTTACATATTGGTGTTTTATAGGGTTAAAATGTATATAATCTAAATGTTTGTACAAATCATTTTCATCCCTGATTACATGATCATAAAATCGTCTTTGCCATATACCTTTTTCACCTTTTTTCAATTTACTTTTTGATATATCGTATCTAGTTGAAGTATGAATCGAAAAATAGTATTTTATATCACGTATAATCTTTGGAAATGTATTTATATCATTAAGCTTTAAGATAAAATGAAGATGATTATCCAAAACAACAATTCCATATAGTTCAAAACTATACCTGCTCATAGCATATTTGAATGATTGCCTTAATAAATTTATGTTATCAAATAAAATATTTTTCCTGTTTTCTGTAACAAGCGTAAAAAAAATGTAATTATATTGTTGCAGATAAAATCTTCTATAATTTGGCATAAATCCATATTACCATGAATTTTGTTGGTGGGAACACTTCGTTTATCCCACCCTACATTTAATCAAAGACTATTGGGGAACAGGTGGGAACTACACTTTAATTTAAGATACTCTTAACCCACGTAGGGTGGGATAAGTGAAACGTTCCCACCGGCAAATATTTAATATTATATAGTTTCCAATGATTTAAAAAAATCTAATGCCTTTATGTTAAAGGCTCTGCACAATTTGTAAATAGTGAAAAGTTCAATATCATAGTTTCCTGTTTCTATCCTGCGTATTGTTGACGGAGAAAGCTCAGAAAGTTTTGCGAGCTCACTCACTTTCAGATTATTTTGCAGTCTTAATTCCTTAATTTTTTTACCTGCTAATGCACAGTATTTTTTGGTCTTCATATTTACCTCCGTTGTGTCTATTAAAAGATAACTTAAAATAGACACAAAAGTCAAGAGTTTAATGTTAATATTTTAGTAAGCATTAAATGTACACTGGAGGATACATGTTACATAAAAAATTTAGGCAATTAGGCAATAGTTGGGGCATAGTTATACCAAAGGCAATAATTCAAGCAATGAACATTAATCCTGTTCTTGATGAAATAAGTATCACTATTGAAGGCGATTCAATTAAGCTGAAAAAATACAGAGAAGAAAACGATAAATAAGTTTTTTAATCCAATAATAACAATGTTTTGGAGAATTATAGATGAAAGTTTATGCTGTAAAAATATATAACAAAATAAATGCCGGTATTTCAGCGTTTGAAGCAGCTGATACAGACAGAAAACTTGTAAGACAAGTAGATACCGGCATAAGAAAATTACACAACATGAGTAAAAAATATCAGTATAAATATACTCAAACCTCATTAGAAAGCGGACACTACTCAAAAAATCCTGTAAGACGTTTTATTTCTTATATGAAATCTTGGAACGCTAACAGAAAAAGATTATTAGGATTACAAAAATAAAAAATACGGTTTAAAAATTGACTTTAAAGTATAATATAATTTTTCAAAATTTCATCCTGAAACGATTTTGGGAGTTTGTCAAATTCGTGAATATCGACAATAAACGGAATATTGCTATCAGATAATAAACTTTTAAGTTCGGAAAGGTTTGCATTTTTTCGATGGAAATCTTTAACAGCTAAATCCAAATCGCTTCCTTCATGGGCATCACCTGTCAGCCTGCTCCCGTATGCCCATATTTCCGCCTCAGGACAGTAAGATGCAAAAATATCTTTTAAAATTTTAAGATGTTCGGGTTTTATGAAAAGTTCACTCATTTTCAACAGCTTCTTTCAAATGTTTAACGTCTTTCAAAAAATCGTCAATCAAAAACAAAGTTTCTTCAGCAAAGGCTTTCCCGTAATCGTGAGCCGTATTATTTCTGTTATCTCTATATTTGAACCAGCGATTTACTTCATTTTCGCTTAATAATGAATGTTTCAAAGCTTCTCTGAATAAATCTTTGAAAGTTAACAAATCTACAGCTTTTTTACTTGCAAAATAGGGAGTCAGTTTTTTTCTTAAAAGTTTTCCGCTTTGTTCAAGCGTCATTTCAAAACTTTTTACAAGAGAATTCCTGTACATTTCATAGTCAATGGAACCTTCTTCTGCCGATTTTATGCAGGAATAAGATTTTTCCAGTGTTGCTATGCATCTTTCAAGATATTCGGTGTTAAGCATGTAATCCCTTCATCGCTTATGCGATCCCCCTCCCTTTAACAAGGGAGGCAGACTTGTTATATTTTTGCAAGCTGTAAGTAATAATCGTTAGCTCTTTCAAACTTATGAGCCGCATTAAATAATCTGCTTTCCTGTAACTGCGGAGCAAGTATTTGCAAGCCTATCGGCATACCGTCTTTGTCAAATCCCGCAGGCACGCTCAATCCCGGAATTCCGGCAAGGTTAGCGGAAATTGTTGCAATATCTGTCAAATACATAGCTAACGGATCAGAAGCTTTTGCACCGAGATCAAATGCTGTATTCGGGCATGTTGGTGAAATCAGAATATCAACTTTTTTGAATGCTTCTTCAAAATCCTGAGTTACAAGTGCTCTCATCTGCTGTGCTTTTTTGTAATATGCATCGTAATATCCTGATGATAAAGCGTAAGTTCCGAGCATTATACGGCGTTTAACTTCGGGGCCGAAGCCTTCTGCTCTGGTTTTTGTATACATTTCAAGAAGATTTTTGGCATCAGGTGTTCTGTAGCCGTATTTTACACCGTCAAAACGCGCCAGATTTGATGAACATTCTGCAGTTGCCAGGATGTAATAAATTCCAATTGAATATTTCAATCTTGGCAAAGAGATTTCTACAATTTCACAGCCTAATTTTTTATAATCTTCAATTGCTTTTTCAATAGCTTTTTGAACATCATCGGATAAACCTTCTGACATCAATTCTTTTATAACGCCGACTTTCATTCCTTTTATGTCATCGTTAAGATGTGCGGAGTAATGTTCTACAGGCAGATTTAAAGATGTAGAATCTTTCGGATCATGACCTGAAATTACTTCAAGTAAGTTTGCTGCATCTTCAACGGTTCTTGCAAAAGGGCCTATTTGATCTAAAGATGATGCAAAAGCAATTAAACCGTATCTTGAAACACGTCCGTAAGTAGGTTTCATTCCGACAATACCGCAGAAAGATGCCGGAAGTCTGATGGAACCGCCTGTATCAGAACCTAATGCCAGTGTTGCTTCGCAGGCTGCAACAGAAGCGGCCGATCCGCCTGATGAGCCTCCGGGAACTTTATTCAAATTCCAGGGGTTATGAACTTTTTTGAAAGCCGAGTTTTCGTTTGATGATCCCATTGCAAATTCATCAAGGTTGGCTTTTCCGACAATCGGGACTAAATTGTTCAAGAGCTTTTCACTTATTGTAGCATTAAACGGAGAAACAAAGTTTTCCAGAATTTTTGAAGAAGCAGTTGTTTTAGAACCCTTCAGATTCATATTGTCTTTGAGTGCAAGCGGAACACCTGCTAAAAGAGGTAATTCTTCCCCTTTTGCGATTTTTTCATCGACTTTTTTTGCTGTATCAAGCGCTGTTTCTTTTGTTAAAGAATTAAATGCTCCTAATTTCCCATCAACTTCTTCAATTCTTTCAAAAGCCGCATTTGTTAATTCAACGGCTGAAATTTCTTTATTTTTTAAAGCTTTGCTTTGTTCTGCTGCTGATTTTTTTAAAAGCTCGTTCATATTTTCTCCTTAAAGCTATTCTTTTTTCTTATAAAATAATTCTATGATAAAAATAACTTATTCGCAAGTTACAGGTTCTGCATCTTTTTATTGATTTCGGAATGAATGCGATTGGCGCGGTAAAGATAATTAGTAAGTTTTTCGTAATTAGCTTTTGTTTCGCCGTAAGGAACCTTCATTGCAATAAGTTCATCAACATTTTCATTTATACTTTCAAGTGTATCTAAAGAGTCGCTTAAATCAAGAATTGACTTAACTTTTTTTGACATTCTTGCGATAATTTGTCTTGATACAAAACGTGCAAGACGTCTTATTGGTGATAACTTGTATTTTGGCTTTCTTGAGGTTATTGCATCGGTTATTTTTTCTGCCATATTCCTTTTTGAATATTGTTCTTTCAAATCAGCAAGTTCATTTTCTAACTGTTTTGCCTGGATTTTCAAATCCATTACATCAAGCAGTTTGCCTAAAAGTTCTGCCCCTTTAATTTTGTTGTTAAGCTTTTCAAGCGCTTCTTCTTTTTCTGCAATAAGACATTCGAGTTTTAAAGTTTTATCATCTAAATCCTTAAATGAGTTGTCATTTAAGATGTTTAAATCATAATCATTCAGTCTTTTAAAATTATTTTCAAATAGATTATTGTTCATTTTTATTACTCTATTGTATAAACTTTTTTATAATAAAGTATTGTTCCTATAAGTGTCAGGACAATATTTGGCATCCAAGCCGAAAGAAACGGCTGTAATGAACCGGCTTCTCCGAATGATATTGACAGCGCTCTTATCAAATAATAGGCAAATATGATTAATATGCTGAATAGAAATCCTCTGTTATATCGAACCCTTGGCGGAGTAATTGCAAGAGGAACGCCGATGAGGACAAGAGCAATTGTTGTCAATGGAAGTGCGAGTTTATCATATAGTTCAATATGGAAAATATTGCGCTGTTTATCCTCTATGTGGTTATGTCTTATATAGTAAATAAGCTGGGTAAAATTCATTTCTTTCGCAACATTTTTATTAAGTTCTTTAGACATGTCCAGCCCGAATTTAACTATAGAACTGTCAAAAAGAGTTGTATTTAAAACTTTTCCATCATTATCAACCGTATAAACAGCTCCTTTGTCAAACTGCCAGCCTTCAGGAGAAGTTTTTCCTTCATCTGCCTGCAAGACTTGAATTGTGCCGTCTTTTGAAGTATCAAGCACTGTAATATTATGCAAAACTTTATTTTCACAGAAACCTACATAAAAGAGTCTTTTAATACTTCCGCCGTCATTCAATTCTTTGAAAACGAAGTTTTGTTTGCCTTCCGGAATATTTTTCTGCCCGAGAGACCAGAGTGCCAGATCCTTTGACTGTTTTGTCATGACAGGAACTACAGTTTCATTAATAACAAAACTGCATACGGACATTAACAATGCAAAAATAAAAATTGGTTTAGCAATTCTGTTCAAGCCTATTCCGCAGGCCCGCATTACAGTAATTTCAGATTTTAAGCTTAAACCGTTAAGAGTCATAACAGTCGCAAGCAACACGCCCATAGGTATTGTCATAACAATTACCTGAGGGAGGTTTAGAATAATCATCATTAATGCGACTTTGAAAGGAATTCCAAATAGTGAAATTTGTTTTATAAGGGTTATAAATGTATCTGAAGCAAAAATAATAGATGTAAATACACATACTCCCATAATAAACATTTCGATAATTTGTTTAAGAATGTATTTGTCAAGCAGAGTAACTTTGCCTGAAAAGTTTTTTTCACTTACTTCATTTTCCATATTTATAATGATAATTGAAACAAATTGATTAGGCAAATAAAAAAAAATAAATAAATAAGTTTTAAAAATTGTATATATTATTTTTTTTGTGATATATTAAAATCATTGAAAGTGTTTATTATATGAATAAGAAAGGAGATAAAAAATGACTGAAAAACGCGTATGGTTATTCAAAGAAGGCAATGCAGACATGCGCAATCTTCTCGGCGGTAAAGGTGCAAACCTTGCTGAAATGACCAATTTGGGGCTTCCGGTTCCTCCGGGGTTAACGATTACTACAGAAACCTGTATGGATTACATTAATCATGGCAATAAAATGCCTGCTGGATTGATGGATGAAGTGAAATATTACCTGAAAGAAGTGGAAGAACAGGCAGGCAAAAAATTTGGCGATGCTGAAAACCCGCTTCTTGTATCTGTCAGATCAGGTGCAAGACTTTCAATGCCGGGCATGATGGAAACAATTTTGAATTTGGGGTTAAACGACAAAACTGTTGAAGGCATGATTAAACTGACCAATAACCCGAGATTCTGCTATGACTCTTACAGAAGATTTTTGACAATGTTCGGATCTGTTGCATGGGAAATCGACAGACAAAAATTTGAAGATTATCTTGACAGAATTAAAGAAGAAAAAGGTTATAAATCTGATACAGATTTAACTGCTGAAGATTGGAAATCTTTGATCGAACCTTATAAAGAATTAATCAAAAAAGAAACAGGCAAAGAATTCCCGCAGGATCCTTACGTTCAATTGGAAGAAGCAATTGAAGCAGTATTCAGATCCTGGAATATTCCGCGTGCCGTAGCATATAGAGATCACTATAAAATCGACCATAACTACGGTACAGCAGTAAATGTCCAGACAATGGTGTTCGGAAACATGGGCGATGACTGTGCAACCGGTGTTTCCTTTACCAGAAATCCGTCTACCGGCGAGAACAAATTCTACGGCGAATATTTAACAAACGCTCAAGGGGAAGATGTTGTTGCAGGTATCAGGACTCCTAAACCGATTGCTGAACTTGAACATGAAATGCCTGATTTATATAAACAATATGTTGATATTGCTAAAAAACTTGAAAAAGGTTACAAAGATGTTCAAGATATGGAATTTACAATCGAAAGAGGCAAGTTGTATATCCTCCAGACACGTAACGGTAAAAGAACTGCAAAAGCATCTGTGAGAATTGCAGTTGAAATGTGTGAAGAAGGTATAATCGATAAAGAAAGAGCAATTGAACTTGTAGATGCAAATCAGCTTTATCAGGTACTTCTTCCTGATTTTGACCCTGCCGCTAAAAAAGAAGCAAAACAGATTGCAAAAGGTTTAGCAGCATCACCTGGCGCTGCTGTCGGTAAAATCGTATTTGATACAGAAGAAGCAGCAGAACGTGGCAAAGCAGGTGAAAAAGTTATCTTAGTCAGAATTGAAACTTGTCCTGATGATATTCACGGTATGATTGAATCTCAAGGTGTTCTGACGCTCAGAGGCGGTATGACTTCTCACGCTGCTGTTGTTGCAAAAGGTATGGGAAAACCATGCGTTGCAGGCTGTGAAGATTTAAAAATTGACCTTAAAAATGAAACGCTGACATCAGCAGACGGTACTGTTTACCATAAAGATGATATTATTTCTCTTGACGGTGGTACAGGGGAAGTTATGGCAGGGGCAGTTCACTTAATTCCGCCTAAAATGGATGAAAACTTCCAAAAACTATTCAAATGGGTTGATGAAACTAAATTGTTGAGTGTAAGAGCTAACGCAGATACTCCTGCAGATGTTGCCAAAGCTCTTGAACTCGGAGCTGAAGGGGTAGGTTTATGCCGTACTGAACATATGTTTATGAATCCGGAAAGACTTCCGTGGGTTCAAAAAATGATTATTGCAGGTACGCAGGAAGCAAGAAAAGAAGCTCTTGATCATCTTCTGCCTATGCAGTACAGCGATTTCTATGCAATGTTTAAAGCATTAGGCGAAAAATCGATGACAATCAGACTTCTTGATCCGCCTCTTCATGAATTCTTGCCTGACAAAGAAGAATTGATAGCTAAAGTTGCAGCCAAAAAAGCGAAAGGCGAAGATTATAAAGAAGATGAAAAACTTCTTAACATCGTTGAAGCTATGTCTGAATCTAATCCGATGATGGGCTTGAGAGGTTGCCGTTTAGGTTTAACTTACCCTGAAATCAACGAAATGCAGGTTAGAGCCATCTTTACAGCTGCCTGTGATTTGAAAAAAGAAGGTTTAGATGTTAAACCTGAAGTCATGATTCCGCTTGTAGGGCATGTAAACGAACTTAAAACAGTAAAAGGAGTTCTTGAACGTGTAGCAAAAGAAGTTATGAATGAAAAAGGCGTAATGGTTGATTACATGTTCGGTACAATGATTGAAATTCCGCGTGCAGCTTTGACAGCAGATCAGATTGCCGAATACGCAGAATTTTTCTCATTCGGAACAAACGATTTAACGCAGATGACATTCGGCTATTCAAGAGACGATGCAGAAGGTAAGTTCTTGCAAAACTATGTAGAACAAAAGATTCTGCCTGCTAACCCGTTCCAAACCCTTGATCAGGAAGGGGTCGGACAATTGATGAAAATTGCTCTTGATAAAGCTCTCAAAGTCAGACCGCATCTGAAACGCGGTATCTGCGGAGAACACGGCGGAGATCCTGCATCGGTTAAATTCTGCCACAGAATAGGCTTGAACTATGTATCATGTTCACCATTCAGAGTTCCGCAGGCAAGACTTGCTGCAGCTCAGGCTGTAATCGAATTCAAACACAGTAAGGAAGAAGAAGGTCCTCTGGGATGTAAGTAGAGGTAAAGTCCTTTTTTCATTCTGATTTTGTATGAATTTACACAACTAAAAAAAAACGGGAATTTTAAATTCCCGTTTTTTTTTTAGTTATTCTAAAATTTCTTTAAGCTTTCCGCTTTTGTACGCTGCTTCCAAATCGTCATACCCGCCTACATAATTATCATTAATAATAATCTGCGGAACAGTCATAACAGTTTTATTGAATTTTTCGGAAAGTTCTTTTGTCATATCATCAAAAGATTCATCAACATTATGTTCTGTGTAAGTTAAGCCTAAAGTTGATAAAAGTTTTTTTGCCTTAACGCAGTACGGGCATGTTGTCATTGTGTAAATATCAATTTTGTTCATAATAACCTCCTTGGCTTTATATATTATAAGCCATCCGGCTGAACATTGCAAATTAGTTATTAAAATCTTTTCCGCCGACAATTCTGAGGTGCCTGTTACTGCCTTCTCCTACGGATTTGCTTGAAAGGTTGTGCTGTTCAACAAGTTCGTGCTGTAATTTCCTTATATGCTGATTTTGCGGGGTAAGTTCAACATGTTCTGCTCCTGCAAGAATTTTATTTATTGCAGCTTTTGCTTCATCAAGCGCACGTTCTGCATCATCATAGTATCCGCATAAAGTTTCAGATGCTTCTGTAATCTGTAAGGCCTCTTTCAATACCTTTTGAATTTGCGCCATAGAGTTAGTTTTTACATAAAATATCTGGAGTCTGTAATCATTTGCGGTGCTCAGAACTTTTGCTCCGCCTTTTATAAAGTTTTTATGTGCAATCACAATATCTGCATCTTCAAGATTACGAGTAATTTCAGCGTTTAAATCAAGTCTTTCTATAACCTTTTCTACAATAGTCCTTGAAACAGCGTAAAGATAAATTTTCTTTATACCTTTAACCTCTTCAACATATTTCTGCCGTGAAAAGCTGAATTTTAAGCTATCCGTATTATGTTCAGGCTGAATTTTTTGTTCGAGTTTATTGATTTCTTTAGGAATATCTGAAATTGTGGGTTCATGTTTATCCTGTTCAGGTATTTCTGTGTCGTAAGTTTTGTCAACCTTTCTTATTTCCGGTCTGATCGGCCAGCCCCGCAAGATATAATCAACAGCTTCTGCAGTATTTTTATAAACAGCGAGAGTGTTGCGGTCTAATATTTCTATAACGACATCAAATGTAGGCTGTTTTTCTCTTTCAAGAACCGTTTTTTGAGACGCTCTGCGTTTTGCTTCATCATCACCTAAAGTTACCGACTGAATACCGCCTACTAAATCCGACAATGTAGGGTTTTTAATCAAGTTTTCAAGACTGTTCCCGTGAGCTGTAGCGATGAGCATAACTCCGCGTTCTGCAATTGTTCTTGCCGCCTGTGCTTCTGCTTCTGTACCGATTTCATCAACAACAATTACTTCGGGGGTATGGTTTTCAACAGCCTCAATCATAATATCTTTTTGAAATTCGGGCTGTGTAACCTGCATACGTCTTGCATGACCTATTGCAGGGTGAGGAGTGTCGCCGTCTCCTGCAATTTCATTTGATGTATCGACAATTACAACACGTTTGCCGAGTTCATCAGCAACAAGACGTGAAATTTCACGGAGTTTTGTAGTCTTACCGACCCCCGGACGCCCGAGAAACAGAATACTTTTATTCATCATGCAGATATCTTTTATGCAGGCAATTGTACCTGTAACTACTCTTCCGATACGGCAGGTGAGACCTATAATTTTTCCCTGCCTGTTTCTGATTGCGCTTATTCTATGAAGAGTTCCAGGAATGCCGGAACGGTTATCAGATGTGAACTCCTGAATACGTGAGGTAATGTAATTAATATCATCTTCCGTAACAAATTCATCGCCGAGATATTCAATCTTTCCGCCTGCATGTCTGATTTCAGGGGTTCTTCCGATATCCAGAACAATTTCAATAACATCATCCATTTTTTCATAAGTAATATGCTTCCTGACTTTGTCAGGCAAAACTTCTGTCAAGCGATCCAAATCATTTTGAAATTGTAAGCTGGTCATTTTCTTTTCTGCCTTTCTTATATTTTGTATAAAACAAAATAATCACCGGCTGATAACTCCGTACGCGCAACGGAACGATTTTTTATAAAATTTTCAATTCACCTTTCTATATATATTATACCACTTTTTTCAAAAATCTCATCAATTATAACTATTACATTTATAGTAATTTTGTATCCCTTAACTGCATCAATATTTTTAAGAACTTGAAATATTAACAAATGTTACAAAAATTCATTATTTTTTAAAGATTAAAACAATAAATACCGTAATACAATAATGAACGTTACTGGTTTTTGAAAGGAAAATCGAAAACAATGGGATTAGCAGCAGGACAAGCTAGATTATTGACAATAACAGCCAGAAAATCTGACTGTGAATATCAGTCAATGCGTTTATCACACCAGAAGATAGCATTGTCGCGGG
>ERZ780117.192-NODE-192-length-30262-cov-9.979309_pt1 | contig 30262 bp, 29 predicted proteins | sample MGYA00510985_ERZ780117 | MGnify/ENA primary metagenome ERZ780117 (study PRJEB29588, sample SAMEA2159553) | human gut metagenome | biome: human gut; feature: human-associated habitat; material: faeces | place: Denmark | collected 2008/2010 ...
CACCCCCCCCCCGCACCAGTCGAAACCAAACGGGGCTCCCCCCCACCCGCCGAATCTTCTCAATACATTCAATCGGCTCAAAACAAATGGATTACCCCACCCGAAAAGTTATTTAGCCGCCTATCCTCTACCCATTTGAATATAATTTCACCCATTGATAACCCTGTAAAACGTGCTTTCTACGAAATGGAAGCCATTCGGGGCTGCTGGTCAGTAAAGGAATTGGAGCGGCAAATCAATTCCCTCTATTACGAACGCAGCGGATTATCGAGGAACAAGGAAGCCTTGTCCGCCTTGGTGCAGCGGCAAGCCATGCCGCTGCAGCCCAAAGACATTATTAACACGCCCGTTACGTTGGAGTTCTTGGGATTGAACGACCGTGCTTTGGTAACGGAAAACGACTTGGAGCAATCCATTCTGGACAACCTGCAACGCTTCCTGTTGGAAATGGGGCATGGCTTCTGCTTCGAAGCACGCCAAAAGAGAATCCTGATAGACGGGGATTATTTCTTTGCCGACCTCGTGTTTAACCACCGCATTTTGAAATGCCATGTCATCGTGGAATTGAAGATAGACAAGTTCCGCCATGGGTACGCTTCGCAACTGAACCTATACCTTAACTACTTCAAGGCGGAAGTGATGCAACCCGACGACAATCCGCCTGTCGGCATCCTGCTTTGCACCGAGAAGGGCGACACGTTGGTAAAATACGCCACTGCCGGATTAGACCCGAACATCTTCGTGCAAAAGTATATGATAGAACTTCCCACTGAAGAGGAAATTAAGAAGTTCATTTCAACTGCAAACTATTAGCAATAAAAAACACTACTGGCGAAAAGAGGGAAAGCCATTCTTTCTCTTTTCGCCAGCACGTTTATTACTGCCAACAAGAATAGGTTTAGGTTAGTTTGGATGTATATACAAAAGACAGAACTAAACCGTAAATGCAGACGATAATTATAGCAAGTCACTTATGATACATTCTGTTCTTCCAAGACTATATTAGCATCATTATCGCATTTTTCAGGCTTAATCCGCTCTATACGACGAATATGTTTTGCCCTATTAGCTATAATTAACGGTACACGCTCGACAACAACAACCGATGTGTCAAGCCCCAACGCACTCGGTTCTCCAATGCCTATCTTTCTAATTAAGGCATAAAGGCTCATCAGCAAATTTTGTCGGCGGTTACGGGAATCTTCAGGATAATATATCCGGTGGATAATAATAAAGCGAAAATCACCCGGTATGCCATTCTTATGCAATGAAGGATAAGAGCTTGTTAGTTCTACTTCACCATCCGCAACAAGGTCATCAACTACTTGTCGTAAATAAAGGCTCACGCGCGGTTCTATACGAAAACCTATACGCATGGTTATACTAAACAATGTCCCTTTTATTAATGTGGAACAATTATATTCAAGTGTGTCTGGTGTATCCACAAATTCAAGGTTAATAAGCCAATAATGATCTGCCCGTTTAGGCTGCTTATTAATTATGGAATACAACAATTTATCGTCCACACAACCTTCTTTGTCTGCATGATTCACATAGACAAGATTAGAAGCATATTTGGATATGCTTTCGTCCGCCTTAATATCAGAAATAATGTTGTAGTATTCACTTAACCGTTTGGAAGACATATGTTTTCGACGAATTTTGTTGGCACTTACCCATACAAACATGATAAAACATAATAATCCACCTATTAACAGCGTAAACCAACCTCCGACCATAAATTTGGACAGGTTTGCAGCAAGGAAAATACCTTCAATAACACAATATCCACCGACAAACAGTATTGATAGAATGCGTGGAATGTTATGCATATGCAAATAGAATCCCAACAACAATGTTGTCATCAACATTGTAATAGTTATGGCAAGTCCATAAGCGGCTTCCATGTGGGTGGAATCTCGAAACAACAATATAGTAAATATTACTCCAATATACATTACAAGGTTTACCATTGGAATAAATGACTGACCTTTTACGTTGGTAGGGTGCTTAATACGCATACGAGGCCAGAAATTCAAGTTCATAGCTTCACTCAATATGGAAAATGAACCGCTTATTAGAGCTTGGCTCGCAACAATAGCTGCCCCGGTAGCCATTGCTATGGAAAACAACAGTATTTTTTGTGGCATGATTGAATAAAATGGGTTCACTGTACCTTCTGCACTTTCCGGATGATGCAATACCCACGCTCCTTGCCCCAAATAATTTAGAATAAGCATCACCTTTACAAATATCCAACTGACCGTAATATTTCGTCTGCCACAGTGCCCTAAATCAGAGTATAAGGCTTCTGCACCAGTGGTACACAAGAAAACGGCACCCAATATCAGAAACCAGTGGGGGGATTCCACTAATAACCGTATGGCATAGTAAGGATTGAATGCCTTGAATACTTGAGGATAGGAAGTCAGACTGATAGCTCCGGCGATTCCAAGAAGCAGGAACCAAAGTAGCATAAATATGCCAAATGACCGTCCTATATTTTCTGTACCAAAACGCTGAACGAAAAATATAATGGTAATAATGGTCAGTGTAATAGGAATCACAGGCAGATGCGGACTGATACTTTCAAGTCCTTCTATGGCAGTTGTGACCGTAATGGCTGGAGTGATAATACCATCAGCAAGCAAAGTGCTCGCACCGATAATGGCAATGATGTAAATCCACCTTCTTCTGTGGCGGCGTAAAAGGGCATAAAGCGCAAGTATGCCACCCTCCCCGTTATTGTCGGCACGGAGAGCCACCAGCACATATTTCACCGTAGTCTGAAGAGTAAGCGTCCATATGATACAAGACAATGCGCCTAAAACATAATTTTCATCAAGAGCTTCTCCAGTATGAATGATGGCTTTCATAACATAGAGTGGCGATGTTCCAATGTCACCAAAAACAATACCCAATGTGATGAGTAACCCGGCAAATCCAAGTTTATGTTGAATATTGCCTTCTTTTGATAGGTTTGCCATAAAAAGTAGTTTTTTGTTCTACATATATTTGTTTTCCTTTTAAGCGGCGCAAATATAAAATAAAATCTTAACAATAAGATTTCACTTTTCTTTTTTCGTGAAAAATATCATATAAACCTTATAAACCTTGACGATGGTCAAGGCTTGTCTAAAAAAAATAGTCTGTTTGAATTACGTATAACTATTAAACTCAAAAGCCGAAGTTACAGATAAACAATATAGATAATTATATAAAGAATGCGTCTGTAGGGCTAAAAATTAAACTGATAAGTTCGATGTTTCCAGAAAAAATCGAATTTGACGGAAAAACATATCGAACCAATTCTTACAATAAAGTACTCGACCTAATCTATCAGGAAACCAACAAGTTACGAGGAGAAGAAAAGAAAAGCGGAGAGAGTTTTTCAACTTTCTCCGCTTCTGTACCCACATCCGTTCTATTCTCGAACCAATTTCTCGAAGACTTAGAACGGATATGGGAGCTAAGAGAGTTTATTCCCCTTTAATTTCAAACTTTCAAATAACAATTCATATACAAAAGTAACAAAAAAAGGAATAAAAGCAAGTGCTGTAAAAACAAATTTTGAAATTTATTAGACTCGCTTTTTGCTCATATATAGCTTATTTACAGGCAGGAGCCTGTAACCCCACTCTCCAAATAGAGGACTAAAGGTAGGGGGGGGGATAACAGACAAACGGTTTAGTATCTAAAAAAAATCAGTTTATTTATATAGAATAAACCTACTACGCTTTACATTCTTACTATTATTTATAATAAAAAAACTATGGAAAATACTGGAAAGAGAATGTATCGCGAACCCAGCGATGAAACGAAAAAGAAAATCAGTCTTGCTTTACGAGGCAGACGTAAATCCTTAGCACATATACAGGCTATATCAAAGGCAATGAAAAAATACTGGGAAAACATTCCTAAAAAAACGAAGGAAGATAAAACTAAAGAAGAGGGGTAATAAAATCCCCCCTCTTTTCATCCCTTTATTATCAAAAGAGGGAAATGTACTCTATAGGCTACATTTCAACAAGAATAAAAGATAAAATCTATTTTTTAATGACTTTACAAAATGAAAAACGATTAATAACTTTCGACAAAATTAGAATCAAATGTAACTGTAAATATCTCCATAATACAAAAGCAAGGTTCAATGAAATGTTTAATCCGCGTAGCGGAGAAAAAACTGGTATATTTTATAGCTCTAAAGGGGATAAAAACGTACCTTACAATCTTTATATAGCTATAAGTTACCCAACACGAACTTTGACAATAGAATTTTCTAGTAAGGTTTTAAAAGAGAATTACATAAAATTAATATCAAAAAAAAACATTAAGGAATGCCTAATCAATATTAGCAAACTGAATATTTGCGATATTGACGTAAATAACATTTTAGCAAATGGTGTAGTTACAATGGTAGATGTTACTTATGATGCAGACTTTACCTTGGATGATAATATTTTAGATACTCTTAATTCACAAGTAGGTAATTATCGACGTTTCAAATGGACTCATTATAAAAAAGAGGGTATCACTTTTACCAAGAACGTAAAATCCAAAGATTGCACAGAAACGATTACCCTATATAACAAGGAAAAAGAGATATGGAGCAGCCGCAATAAGAATTTTTTGAATAATTTGTCACAGCCACAATTAGTGACGAATTATTTTAAAGGGAAAACCCGATTTGAAATCACATTGAACACTCCTAAAAAGATTATGAACTATTTAAATTTAACCGACACAAAGATATTCAGTGTACTAAATTCCGATGCAAACCCTATCCTAACTCAATTTGACAAAGTCTTCGGTAATTTCTCAACCAATATTTCAGTCTCAAACACAACTTTCGACAACTATGAAGATTGGAGCATGAAAATACTAATCGAAACTTATAATGGGGATTTAAAACGTCTAGAACAAGAAATCAGGACTAAATATCCAAGTCGTAGCGGAGCGCTAAAGCGCATGAAAAAAATCGAAGCAATATACCACACAATGACATCAGCCTCAACATGCAAAAACCCTATTGAAAAGGTACGTAACCTGTTACTTTGATGAGGCTTATGTGTATCAAAACAAAAAGTGTATCAATATAATCTATCAAAAGACCTATTGATACACTTCTTTTTGTGTCAGTTTATTCTAAACAATTAATATGATTCACCTGCTTTACTCACTACATCTAGCGTTAAATCCAGAAAGCGAGAAACTTCATCCCGACCTTTACCGTTTACGATATACTCATCTGTTTTTTTATCAAGAATTGCTCTAAATTCTTCTGCACTCATCTTACCGTCTAAAACCTGTTTATAAAGTTTTTCCATTTTTTTAGCATCTTCTTCAGGAGTTGAAATTACAAAATCCTTAAGGTTCTCATTCGTTGTTACGGTTTCTTTTTTCTGATTACTACAACCACATGTTATTGCGAAACAAAATAGGAATATCCAAATTCTTTTCATATTATATTCAATTTTTAATCATCTGAAATTATATAAAACCATAAGAAGCCATGTCCTAAGACCTCCTCAGTGCCATCTGAGAATTCACGCTGATATGTAATATAAGGCAAAGGAAACATGTGATTTTCTTGTGAAATAAAACCTATATCTTCGAAATGTATATAATGCTCCTTTGCATACTTCTTCTTAAAATCCCTTTCATCAAGTGCAAAAGTTGATATTGTTCCAACCAATATCCACAACATACAATAAATGCAACCTATCAATTTCAAAATGATAAAAAATGCACCTTCATTTGTATTATTATATTCGTTATTCAGCAAAGATGAAATATCTTGAACAAAGTCCTCTATATTATCAATATTATACACCTTATTCAATTCTTCCAATTTGATATTAGCATCAATAGCAAAAAGGTTGTGTAATTTCCCTTTCACTTTCTCTATCTCAATTTCTCCATTGCTAGAAATAAAGTCTTCATACGAAACTGTAATCATCTTTCATTAGTTTAAAATCTAAGAAATTACTATCTTTTGATTAGAAAATTACTATATTAATCTCATAGTCCATAAATCCTAATATAGACAAATAAAAAAGCGTGGACTAATAACATCGTCTACGCTTTCAGAGGTATCGCCAAACACCATGCACACATATACGAGTAAAAGCCCACGCCATAGGCATGAGCATTACCTCATTATCTTGTGTGCTTCTTCTAATTTTGGCGATTTTCTGAAAGCAAGAAACAAGTTAACGCTTTTTTATTATATGTCTTTATAAATCAATGTTTCATAGGCATTTTAATTTTGTTGTACCACAAAGATAAGAAGTTTTTTTATTATGTCGCAGTTTAAAGACTATTATTTCTCAAAATCTTATCCAACTCCTCTCTGTCACAAAATTGATATATTTTTCCTCTTATCTTAATATAACCTTCAATTGTATCATCACCTATTTGTTCAAACAAGCTTTTCATAGATACTCCTAAAGCATTTGCTATTTTCTCAATTGTATCTAGACGTGCATTCCCGTACATCGCACGGTTAAGGCTTGCAGGGTCAATCCCCATACTTGCTGCTAGGTCTTTCAATTGTTTACCTTGCTCTTTGCAAAGTCGTTTTACATTTTCAGCCAAGATTCTTTCCATAAACATTTTTCAATTTTGGCAAAGTTAGCTTATTTGTCTTAAATATCAAAACAAACAATAATAATTGATTTTTAATCAACTTATATTTGCAAGTCAATTGTACTATATGTATATTTGCAATATAATAAATTGATATTTAAAACAATCATGGTAAAGACGGTAATTTTCGCACGAGTATCAACAGGTCTTCAAGAATACGATAGACAAGTCAATGAATTAACAGCTTTGGCAAAATCAAATGGCTGGAGTGTTGAGGCTGTGTTCGCTGAAAAAATATCTGGAGCAAAATCCAACAAAGAAAGGACGGAACTTCTAAACATGATAAGCTATGTTGAGAGAAATCATATAGATAAGGTGTTGGTTACAGAGTTAAGCCGCTTAGGCCGTGACACCTTACAGGTTTTAGAAGTAATAGAAATGCTAAATAAAAAAGAGATTAGCTTTTATATTCAGAATTATGCCATTGAGACTTTGACCCAAGAAGGCAAGGTTAATGCTATGAGCCAATTTATGATTACATTACTGGCAGAAATCGGACGCATGGAACGCAAAACAATACGGGAACGCATTGAAAGCGGTTACAACAACTATCGTAAAAATGGCGGAAAAGTTGGAAGAAAAACTGGATACATGAAGAGTGATGAAACTATGAAAAAAGAATACGCAGAAGAATTACGATTATTAAAAAGAGGATACTCATTACGAAATGTTGCCAAATTAACCAATACAAGCATTAACACCTTACGAAAATTAAGCAAATTAACATAATTTATACCGAAAAGTAACGAAAATAATCTGTAAATGGTATATTTGCAATGTAAGAGGAACGGTTCACTTAAAAAAAACATCTTTACCAAATACAATAAGATAGGGGCAAGAATTACATTCATGTCTCAGACACTTACTTGCCTTGTGAACTGATGAATGTAAAATAATAAGTTGCTTATATGCAACACTATAACTACATAAATTTAATGCTAACATTGCAAAGATGCAAAGAAATTCTAAACCAAGGAAAGAAGAAATTTAACGATGAAGAAATAAAACAAATCAGAGACTTTCTGTATAAGTGTGCAGAATTAGAACTTGAAAATAATAAAATAAATAAAAACGAGATATGAACGTAATATTATACTGTCGTGTAAGCAGTGACGAACAAACAGAAAATTGTTCATTAGAAATGCAAGAACAATTTTTAAAAAATTATTGCTCAAAACACAACTATAATGTTGTTGATGTGTATAGAGAAGATTACTCCGCAAAACATTTTGATATGCGAAGACCTGAAATAAAGAAAATATATGAGTATTGTAAGAAACACAGAACAATCGACAAGATTTTATTCTTGAGATGGGATAGATATGCAAGAAATGTAGAATTTGCATTTTCATATAAAAGAAAACTATATGACGAACTAAATGTTGAGATAAATTCCATAGAAAGTCCAATTGATTTTAAAGGAACGGAATGGAGCATGTTACTCGCCATGTATTGTGGAGCTGCACAAACAGAGAATAACAAAATTTCAAGAAGAACAAAGGATGGCATACATGGAACTCTCCTTAAAGGAAAATGTGCCAATAAAGCTCCGCGTGGATATAAAAACGTTAGAACAGACAAGAACAATACACATGTTGAGATTGACACAACAAAAGCAGACACAATAAGAGAAGTATTCAAAGAAGTAGCAAAAGGAATAGAAAGCCCTTGTTACATCAGAAGAAAGATTGCAAAACAAATACCAGAAACATCTTTTTTTGAGATGTTAAGAAACAGATTTTATATTGGAGACATCTTTGTCCCTGCGTACATGGACGAAGTAGCACACTATGTGCAAGGTGAACACGAAGCATTAATCGATAAAGAAACATTTTATAAAGTACAAGATGTATTAGATGGCAAAAAAAGACAATCACCAAAACTAAAAAAAGCAATCAATCCCGATTTATTCCTGAGACAATTTTTAATCTGCCCTAAATGCGGACACGCACTCACTGGAGCAACAAGCAAAGGGAACGGCGGTAAATACACATATTACTTTTGTTGCAAAGACTCAAAACATATCAGAATAAGAGCAGAAGAAACCAACTCCTTATTTATAAAATATATGGCAGAACTTAAGCCCAACAAAGAGGTTCTCAATTTATATAAGGAAATATTAAAAGAACTCAGTAATGAAAAATCCTATTCAGAAAAAAAACAAATCATAAAATTAAAAGAAGAACTCAATAAAGTAAATGATAGAATTAATGTCATAGATGACAAATTCCTTGATGGAGATTTAAACAAAGAACAATATGACAGAATGTTGGAGAGATACACCAAAGAAGCCTCAACCATACAACAACAAGTAGAAATGCGCGAGAACCCTAACCGTGGCAATATCGAACCAAAATTAAACTACTCTATCAATCTGATAAACAATATAGATAGCTATATAAAGGATGCGTCTGTAGGGGTAAAAATTAAACTGATAAGTTCGATGTTTCCAGAAAAAATCGAATTTGACGGAAAAACATATCGAACCAATTCTTACAATAAAGTACTCGACCTAATCTATCAGGAAACCAACAAGTTACGAGGAGAAGAAAAGAAAAGCGGAGAGAGTTTTTCAACTTTCTCCGCTTCAGTACCCAGACCCGGGGTCGAACCGGGATGGAAGTGAATCCACTGGTGTTTGAGACCAGCGCGTCTACCGATTCCGCCATCTGGGCATGCCATTGATTTCTCAATTGCGGTGCAAAGATACGAGTTTTTTCGTTACCGCCAATACTTTGATGAAAAAAATCAAGAAAAAACAGAAAACATCCTGCAAACCTTCGTTGTTTATAAAATATAGTGTACTTTAGCGGAAACTTTAAAAACAACAACAATCATGGCAATAAACAAAGACAACTTCTGCGTCATCATGGGTGGAGGAATCGGCAGCCGCTTCTGGCCGTTCAGCCGCAAGACGCTGCCCAAGCAGTTCCTCGACTTCTTCGGAACAGGCCGTTCGCTGCTCCAGCAGACGTTCGACCGATTCAAAAAAATCATACCGACCGAGAACATCATCGTTGTCACCAACGCCCTCTACGCCGACCTCGTGCGGCAGCAGCTCCCCGAACTGAAAGCGGAACAGATTCTGCTGGAACCGGCCCGCCGGAACACGGCTCCCTGCATCGCCTGGGCCTCGTACCACATACGCGCCATCAACCCCAACGCCAACATCGTGGTGGCTCCCTCGGACCACCTCATCCTGAAGGAAGAAGAATTCCTGACCGCCATCGAGAAGGGACTGGACTTCGTGGCCGGAGACAACAAGCTGCTGACCCTCGGCATCAAGCCCAACCGCCCCGAAACAGGATACGGCTACATACAGATAGCCGAACCGGCCGGAGAGAACTTCTACAAGGTGAAGACCTTCACCGAGAAACCCGAACTGGAGCTGGCCAAGGTGTTTGTGGAAAGCGGTGAGTTCTACTGGAACTCGGGCCTGTTCATGTGGAACGTCAACAGCATCATCAAGGCCGGTGAAGAGCTGCTGCCCGAACTGGCCGCCAAGCTGGAGCCGGGAAAGGATGTCTACGGCACGCCGGACGAGAAACGCTTCATCGACGAGAACTTCCCCGCCTGCCCCAACGTGTCCATCGACTTCGGCATCATGGAGAAGGCCGACAATGTCTACGTGTCGCTGGGCGACTTCGGATGGTCGGACCTCGGCACCTGGGGCTCGCTCTACGACCTCTCTGAAAAGGACGAGGAAGGAAACGTGACGCTGAAGTGCAACTCGCTGTTCTACAACAGCCACGACAACATCGTCGCCCTGCCCGCCAACAAGCTGGCTGTGGTCGAAGGCCTGGAGGGCTACCTCATCGCCGAGTCGGACAACGTCCTGCTGATTTGCAAGAAGGACGAGGAGCACGCCATCCGCAAGTACGTGAACGATGCCCAGATCAAGATGGGCGAAGACTATATCTAAGGGAAAAAGAACAAACCGATACCTACAGGAAAGGGGCGGCCCTCATGCGGGCCGCCCCTTTTTTCGGTTATCGTCGAAGGAGGTTAGGAGTCTCAGAACGCTGTGCGGATGGCCTCGGCCACAGCCTTGAACTCTTCATCCGTCAATGTCAGCTTGGGGTTGGAGAAGAGCATGTCCTTCTCGCTCTGCATGGGGATGAGGTGGATGTGTGCGTGAGGCACTTCCAGTCCCAGTACGGCCATGCCCACCTTCTTGCAGGGGAACGCCTTGCCGATGGCCAGCGCCACCTTCTTGGCGAAGACATGCAGGGCGGCCAGCTCCTCGTCGGGCAGGTCAAAGATGTAGTCCACCTCCCGCTTGGGGATGACCAGCGTGTGTCCCTTTACCAGCGGATTGATATCCAAAAATGCGAAGAAGCGGTCGTCCTCGGCCACTTTGTAGCTGGGTATCTCACCCGCTACAATTCTACTGAATATACTTGCCATAACAATACTTATTTATAAAAAACAAGGCAAGCCATCTGCATGGCCTGCCTTCCGTTTAAAATGATATGTTCACAACTTCGAGTTCGATCATGCCCTGCGGCACCTTGATCTGGGCAACCTCGCCCACCTTCTTGCCGAGCAGTCCCTGTGCGATGGGGGTGTTCACCGAAATCTTGCCTTCCTTCAGGTTGGCTTCGCTCTCGGACACGATGGTGTAGGTCATCTTCATGCCGTTCTTCACGTTCTTCAGTTCCACCTTGTTCAGAATCTGCACGGAGTCGGTCTTCAGCTTGGACTCGTCGATGATCTTGGCGTCGGCAATGACAGCCTTCAGCTTGCTGATCTTCATTTCGAGCAGTCCCTGCGCCTCCTTGGCGGCATCGTACTCGGCATTTTCGGACAGGTCGCCCTTGTCGCGTGCTTCGGCAATGGCTGCCACCACCTTCGGACGTTCTACCGTCTCCAACTGTTTCAAATCGGCCAACAGCTTGTTGTAGCCTTCTTCTGACATATAAGCCATACTTTTTCCTCCTTTTATTATTCTAAATTGATAGTTTGGTTTTATTAGGTATCATATAAACAAAAAAGAATTCCAACATGTTTGCCATGCTGGAACCCTCTTTTCCTATTTTCTTTGCAAAGATAGTGCTTTAAACAATATGCGTCAAGTCGTAAACGCTGTTTTGTAACATATTTAATGGAGTTCTCTCCATTTTATAACACATTACAACAGCTTCTGTACAGCCGCATCCAGGTCCTTGATGGTCTCGCCGCGGGCGCTGAGCTCGTTGTTGCGGTTGATGAGGAACAGCGTGGGCAGGTTCTGCACGTTGTAGGAAGTGGCGATGGACGAGTAGATGCCGTTGGCGTCGCGCACGCAGATCCAGGGCAGGTTGTCGGCCGTGGTCTTCCAGTAGTGTTCGTCGGCATCGAGCGACACCTGGTAGATTTCCAGTCCGCGGGAAGCGTACTTGTCATAGAGGTCGCGCAGCATGTAGTTGTGGCTGGCCGACACGGCGCTCTGGTAGACGGTGAAGTCCAGAATCACCACCTTGCCCTTGAGGTCGGTCAGCTTGTGGGCGTTGCCCTTCATGTCGCGCAGGTTGATGTCGATCACACCGGTCTCGGTCACCTGCACCTCGTCGGGCAGTTCCACCGTCTGCTGCTGGGGCGTGCGCGTGTTCTTCATGCCCTTGATGACGATGTTGTAGAGGTTCTTCGAGCGGTCGGCGTGCGGATAGAAGTTGTTCAGGCTCGTGGCTACGGCGGCGAAGCACTTGATGTCGTCACGGCTGTTCAGCGGGTCGAATATCAGGTAGTTGTTCACCTTCTGGAACAGGGCAAAGTAGGCGGCTGCCGTGTTGGGGGCCGCAAAGATATAGTTTATCTTCACCTCGTCCTTGTAGCGTTTCATCAGCGACGTCAGGCTGTCCTGGAAGACGTCCACGCCCAGCGTATGGTTCTGCATGGCCTGGTACAGTCCGTCCACCTTGTTCTGCAGGTCCAGCTGCTTGAGCGACAGTTCCTTGATTTTCTCGCTGTTGGCCGAGCCCTCTACGGTGTAGCCCGTGGCGAAGTCGGGATAGGCGGCGTGGATGCGGATGATCTCGGTCGAGTCGACGGAGAAGTTGATGATCTTGTCGTCTATGCGCAGGCGGTAGAACTCGGGCGACTCGGGACGGGCTCCCTTGAAGCTGAAGGAACCGGCCGAACCCAGCTTCACCGAGTCGAGGGGAACAATCCCTTCGAGGGCCGAAGCCTCCAGATAGAGCATTTTGCCGTCGGCGTCCTTCACATCGCCTTCCACTTTGAATTTCGGTTCAGAATCACATGCACCCAGGGCAGCGGCCACGAGTGCCATCACGAATAATTTCTTCATATAGTCAGTGCGTTTATTTTTCAGAATGAACGTGCAAATATACTTGTTTTCGCCGTTAGTCAAAGCATTTTCGGCCCATCTTCCGCTCCAAAACCTTAAAAAAAAGTAGAAATGCAAACTTTTATACTCATTTCCACCGCGTTAAGTGAATTATTTCACTATCTTTGCGCGAATTTTGAAAGAAAATAGATATAAAAGTTTTTTTATGATTAACCCAATTGTTAAGACGATCGAGCTTCCTGATGGCAGAACCATCACGCTCGAAACGGGAAAGCTGGCAAAACAGGCAGACGGTTCTGTAATGCTCCGCATGGGAAACACCATGCTGCTGGCTACTGTTTGTGCCGCAAAAGACGCAGTTCCCGGAACAGATTTCATGCCGCTTCAGGTAGAGTACAAAGAAAAATTCTCCGCATTCGGACGTTTCCCCGGCGGCTTCACCAAGCGTGAAGGACGCGCGTCGGACTACGAAATCCTGACCTGCCGCCTGGTAGACCGTGCTCTCCGCCCCCTTTTCCCCGACAATTTCCACGCCGAAGTATATGTGAACATTATACTTTTCTCGGCCGACGGCGTAGACATGCCCGACGCACTGGCCGGTCTGGCTGCTTCGGCCGCACTGGCCGTATCGGACATCCCCTTCAACGGCCCCATCTCTGAGGTACGCGTAGCGCGCATCAACGGAGAGTTCGTCATCAACCCCACCTTCGAACAGCTCGAACAGGCCGACATGGACCTCATGGTAGGCGCCACTTACGAGAACATCATGATGGTGGAAGGCGAGATGAAGGAAGTGTCCGAACAGGACCTGCTGGCTGCCCTGAAGGCTGCCCACGAGGCCATCAAGCCCATGTGCAAGGCACAGATCGAACTGGCCGAAGAGGTAGGTTCCACCGTAAAGCGCGAATACTGCCACGAGGTGAACGACGAAGACCTGCGCAAGGCCGTACACGATGCCTGCTACGCCAAAGCCTACGCCATCGCCAGCGAAGGCAACCGCGACAAGCACGCCCGTGAAGACGCCTTCAACGCCATCTGCGAAGAGTTCAAGGCTCAGTTCACCGAAGAGGAGCTCGAAGAAAAAGGCCCGATGATCGACCGCTACTACCACGACGTGGAGAAAGAGGCCATGCGCCGCTGCATCCTCGACGAAGGCAAGCGTCTGGACGGCCGCAAGACCACGGAAATCCGCCCCATCTGGTGCGAAGTGAGTCCCCTGCCCGGCCCTCACGGTTCGGCCATCTTCACCCGCGGCGAGACGCAGGCGCTGGCTACCACTACCCTGGGCACCAAGCTCGACGAAAAGATTATCGACGACGTACTGGTTCACGGCAAGGAACGCTTCCTGCTGCACTACAACTTCCCCCCGTTCTCTACGGGCGAAGCCAAGGCACAGCGCGGCGTAGGCCGTCGTGAAATCGGCCACGGCCACCTGGCATGGCGTGCGCTGAAGGGACAGATTCCCGCCGACTATCCGTACGTGGTACGCGTCGTTTCCGATATCCTCGAATCCAACGGTTCTTCCTCCATGGCTACCGTATGCGCCGGCACGCTGTCCCTGATGGACGCCGGTGTGAAGATCAAGAACCCCGTATCGGGTATCGCCATGGGCCTCATCAAGAACCCGGGCGAAGAGAAATATGCCGTCCTCTCCGACATCCTCGGCGATGAAGACCACCTGGGCGACATGGACTTCAAGGTAACCGGTACGAAGAACGGTATCACCGCCACCCAGATGGATATCAAGGTGGACGGTCTGTCCTACGACATCCTCGAGAAAGCCCTGCTGCAGGCCAAGGAAGGCCGCGAATACATCCTGGGCAAACTGACCGAGTGCATCGCCGAACCGCGTCCCGACCTGAAGCCGCACGCTCCGCGCATCGAGACCATGACCATCCCCAAGGAGTTCATCGGTGCTGTCATCGGCCCGGGCGGAAAGATCATCCAGGGCATGCAGGAAGAGACAGGTGCCACCATCACCATCGAGGAAGAGGACAACGTGGGCAAGATCGAGATTGCCGGTACCAACAAGAAGTGCATCGACGATGCCATCCGCATGATCAAGGCCATCGTTGCCGTACCCGAAGTAGGCGAAGTCTACAAAGGCAAGGTACGGTCCATCATGCCCTACGGTGCGTTCGTTGAATTCCTGCCGGGCAAGGACGGTCTGCTCCACATTTCCGAAATCGACTGGAAGCGCCTCGAGACGGTCGAGGAAGCCGGTATCAAGGAAGGCGACGACATCGACGTGAAGCTGCTGGACATCGACCCGAAGACGGGCAAGTTCAAGCTGTCGCACAAGGTGCTTATCCCGAAACCCGAAGGCTACACGGAACGTCCCGAAAGACCCAGAAGAGAAAAGAAATCCAACAACTAACCATAGAATTCCTTTTCTATAACCCAACGCAAGAGGGTGCCCGCTACGGCGGAGCACCCTCTTCTTGTATAGGCAATGTCCGCGGCATCCCCAAGTCCGGGAAATCATCAAATTCAACCGAATTTAGCGATTACAATCACCAAATTCGGCCAAAATTGGCGATTATATCCGAAAAAGACCTATATTTGCAAAAATTGCCAGCCCATGATACAAAGAATTCTTGAAGACAAAATCATAGCGGACTTCCGCCGGAAGAAGGTCATTGTCATACTCGGAGCCAGACAAGTGGGTAAAACGACGCTGCTTTCCCGACTGCACAACGAACGCCAAAAGGTTCTCTTTCTGAACTGTGACAACATCGACGACGTGATGGATCTTGAAGGTAAAACTTCAACGGAACTGAAAATGCTGTTGTCGGCATACGACATTGTATTCATAGACGAAGCCCAGCGTGTGAAAAACATCGGACTGACCCTAAAAATAATCGGTGATCTGAAAATGGATACGCAAGTCATCGTAACCGGCTCTTCGTCGTTAGACATGGCCAATGAAATCAACGAGCCCGCAACCGGAAGATTGCTGGAGCACAACCTCTATCCTCTTTCTCTGTCCGAATTAGCCCAGAGTTCTTCGGAGAGAGAAGAACAGCGACTGTTGGAGCAACGCATGATTTATGGTCTGTATCCCGAGGTGGTGAACGAACCGTCGGACGCCAAGCGGACACTGGTGACTTTGGCCAACAATTACCTCTACAAAGACCTGTTCGCCTACAAAGGCATCAAAAAGCCGGACGTCATTCAAAAGCTGGTAAGGGCACTGGCCCTGCAACTGGGCAGCGAAGTCTCGTACAACGAACTGGGCAACCTGCTGGGCGTGGACAAAGGAACCGTCGAGAATTACATCAGCCTGCTCGAGAAATGTTTCGTCATATTCCGCCTCGACTCCTTCAGCCGCAACATGCGGAATGAAATCAAAAAAGGAAAGAAGATATACTTCTACGACAATGGCATCAGAAATGCCGTCATCTCCAACTTCGCACCGCTGGAGCTAAGGACAGACGCAGGAGCTCTGTGGGAGAATCTGATGGTCAGCGAAAGGGTGAAGCACAATTCATACGCCTCCAACTTTGCAAATCTTTATTTTTGGCGTACCCACGAACAACAGGAAATCGACCTGATCGAAGAAGAAGACGGCAAGCTGCGCACGTTTGAATTCAAATGGAATGCCCATGCCAAAAGTTCTCTGCCAAAATCGTTTGCAGCAACCTATCAGCATGTCACCTACGAAGTGATAACCCCCGGTCATTTTTGGGAATTTGTGAGATAGACAACCACACACTCCCCCTAAAATGACGTTCCCCAAACTGCAAGAGCGGCATAGTTCCTTCCCCGAACAAGGCCGCTTCCTGCCAAGAACAAGCCCGCTTCCCAGGCAAAACTATGCCGCAACAAAGCGAGGAAACAGACGCACGGATTCTCGAAGTTACAATTTTTTACCTCCCGCAAGGGAGGAAAACAGGCGTATTTGGGTTCTACTTTGGGTCCAGGGTTCTTTTAAGCCTTCCCGAGCGCGCAAAAGCCCATTCAGAAAAGGATTAAAATACTAATATTCAGATGATTAAGAAATATCATCACGTATACCATCCCCAATAGCCATGGGTATGCATGAACCTATAAAAAATCAATGGAAACAGCCGATGAATGTAAATAAATATTCATATCGCCTCCGCTCTACCTCCCATACGGAGCCTTCTTTCTCCCATATCTTTCGCTACCCATTCTCATCCACCCTCCGATTCAAGACAACCGGAGTACAGACCTGCCACAACATTCCTTACTGCCAAACAGCTTCTCCCAAGAAAGAAAAAGATTTTTCTTTACACAAAATCATTTTCCGAAGACTTTTTACGCAAAAAACAGGGTTTAAGTGAACCCATGAACCTATTTGAACCCTAACCTTTAGAAGAAAGCGTTCCAATACCACGATATAAATCTGTAAATCATATATATACGAAATCATCACAGTATTTTCTCTTGTTGAAAAACAAAATGGGATGTCGGGGAGTTCCACACTCGTACCATTGGAAACAGGAAGTAATTTAAATAAACATAATAGGTATATATATATATCCGCTGCCGTCCAAGGAAAGCCACGGCTTCAGTATCTCAAAAACAAAAGCGGATACAGCGTCGGGGAGTCTCAAAATAGAGGTCTCTGCAACGGGGGGGGGACAAAATAGGGGTATCTGTGGCTCTCCTCCTTCCGGAAGGAGGAGTACCCGATAGGGGAGGTGGTAGGTGAATACATAACGCGTTGATTGATAACCTTTCGAGAAAACCTACCACCCCGCCCTTTGGGCACCCCTCCTTCCCGAAGGAGGGGAGTTGAATAGCCTCACTTCATTTTGACACACCCTTTTCGACCATTAAAAATATACAGAAACGGCCCGACGGCCATTCAGTCTTATTGTTCCTCGAATCCGAACTGTTTGAAATAGACTTTCTGCTCTTGGTCGGACGCATTGGACAGACGAATCTTCAGCACCTGGCGACCTGCTACATCGGCCTTGAAACGGGTTTTCTGGCGGGGCACAAGCTGAAGGGGGATTTCTTCCCACTGACTTCCGTCGGCGGTCACCTCCAGACGGATGAGCTTCGGAGCATCGGCCGTACCCAGATCCACCGTGAGGCTCTTCAGCGTGCGGAGCTGGTCCATCGTCAGCAGGGCTTCGCCACCCGCCTGCCAGCGGATGACTTCATTGGACGGGGAAACGTTGCCCATCTTCCCCTTACGCGTCACCGGCAGAGCGGCCAACTGGGGCACATCGCTGCTCCAGGCATAAGGCATATAGACGGCACGGGCATCCAGATCGGCCAAATAACGTTGATTATATTGCCGGGTGCTTGCCTCGAACAAGGCATAGAATGTGGGAAGCAGGACCTTGGTAGCACACTTTACGCCCGGCTGGTAAGGATTCCGGTTGTAAGTGGTATCCACCTGATACATCAGCACCTGAAGGGCTTTGGCATGGGCATAGGCTTCGCCGAAGGCCGCCCGGTCATCGGGCTCGGCGTGCATCATCCGAAGAACGGCCTCGCCATACTGACCCACCAGCTTGAACTGCATGAGCCAGGGCTGTATCTCGTCGATGAGCGGACGGTTCTCCTGCGAGGCAGACAGGACATCGGCAGCCGTAATGATTTTCCGGCACTCCTCACTGACCTGTCGGCAGGCTGCTTCATCAATGGCATGCTGCTTCTCGTAAGTGGAACGCAGAGCCTCCAAGGCCGGCTGCAGGGCAACGGACTCGTCGCGACGGAAACGATGCCCGTTGGGACCCAAGTCGGAGTTGTGGGCGGCGAAGGTTTCCAGCCAGCCGGCATGCCCGGGCATCAAGTCTCTGACGGCACGCTTCCAGGACGCGTCGCTGTCGTAATCGGACAGATTCCAGGCATAGTCGGCCACGCTGTACAAGGAAATCTTCGAAGCCTCGGCACGCTCCATCGGATTGGAGACAAATCCTTCCATCTCGTCCTGGATGTCGAGGGCGTTGCCATAGACGGGGCCCATGAGCAGATGGTCGCGCACATAGTCGGACACAGGGAAGTTCCACCAGATATAGGCCTTGCGCTGCAGGAGCGGGTTGATGAAATCCATCGTCTCGCGGTCGATGGTGGCAATGACGCTGTTGCCTGTCCACATGATCTGGATATCCTTGTTCAACTTCTCACCCAGCGTGGTCAGGTAACCGCCTTCTACATTGGACCAGGCCTTGTTGTACTCCGTGGGGCACATGATGAGCGGCTCCACGTCGCCCTTCACTTTCACGAAGTGGTCGTCCAGGTAGTTAAGCAGGTCGGCCTGCTTGTCGGCCTTGGTACCTTCGCCCGAAATGTCGTCGAAGAACACGGCAAAGCCACGTACCCCCAGCTGATACATCTTCTCGAACTTGTCCAGCAGATTCTGGCGGTCTTCGTCGTTCCACTTGATGTCCTGTCCCGGATGGATGGCCCAATAAAAGATGACGTTGTTCTCGCGGGCCTTGTCTACCAACTCTTTCAGCTGGGCCGCCTCACGTTCGGGATAAGGCTTGCGCCAGTTCGGAGTGCTGTGATAGGGGTCGTTCTTGGGACCGTACAGATAGACATTCATCTTGTTGCGACCGTAAAAGTCCAGCTGGCGCAGGCGGGCTTCATGACTCCAGGGGGTGCCGTAGAAACCCTCAACCACGCCACGGTAGGGCACGTCGGGGTAGTCGGTAATCTCGGCCAACGGCAACTTGGGAAGTGTCAGCAGCTGTGCCAGCGTCTGCACACCGTAGTAGGCACCGCGCGCATCGGCACCGGCGATGACAATCTCATTCCTGTCCACCTTCAGGTAATAGCCTTCGGCCTTGGCTGGTATCCGGCGGGCATACTTGCGCACTGCCTTGTCGCCCTTGACGCCTACCGTTATCCGGAAGGCCGCCCTGGGCTGACGGTCGGGCAGCAGCGTGCCCAGCAAACGGACAGCACTAGCAGCCGCTCCGTCGGCATCAGCCGAAAGGCTGTAGGCGGCAGGCAGGGCAATGCTGTCCTGAAGGGGTTCATACACTTGTGGAGTAGGTTGCAGATGGAATTCCTGTGCGGAAAGTGTTCCGAGCGACAGGCATCCGACCAAAGCGGATAGGAGAAGTTTACTTTTCATGCGATTTTTAATCTTGTATTAGAATACCACCTGGATTTTTCTCCAAGCGGGCAAAAATAAGTTTCCAATAGGGGAAAAGTCAGACCATAAAGTCCTTGCGGCGCAGCACGAAGCTGTTGCTCAGGTATTTTTCGCGGACAACCTGATTCTCGGCCAGTTCTTCGGGCGTACCCTGAAACAGGATTTTACCTTCGAAAAGCAGGTAGGCACGGCTGGTGATGCTCAGCGTCTCCTGCACGTTGTGGTCGGTGATGAGAATGCCGATATTCTTGTCCTTCAGCTTCCAGACAATCTGCTGAATATCTTCCACGGCAATGGGGTCTACACCGGCAAAAGGCTCGTCGAGCATGATGAACTTGGGGTCGATAGCCAGACAACGGGCAATCTCCGTACGGCGGCGCTCACCACCCGAAAGCTGGTTACCTTTGTTCTTGCGCACCTTCTGGAGGCGGAACTCGGCAATCAGACTTTCCAGCTTGTCCTTCTGATAATCGAGAGGTTTGTTGGTCATCTCGAGCACGGAAGCGATGTTGTCCTCCACGCTCATCTGACGGAACACGGACGCTTCCTGAGCCAGGTAGCCGATGCCCGTCTGGGCACGCTTGTACACAGGATAGTTGGTGATGTCGAGGTCGTCGAGGAAAATGCGTCCCTCGTTGGGAGTAATCAAGCCTACAGTCATGTAGAACGAAGTGGTCTTGCCGGCACCATTAGGCCCCAGCAACCCGACGATTTCTCCCTGCTTGACATCGAACGAAACATGACTCACCACGGTACGTTTTCCGTACTTTTTCACCAAATCTTCCGTGCGGAGCACCATTTTCTTGTCTTTCATACTTGCGTTAATTTGGCGCAAATGTAGCAAAAATAAAAGATAAAGCCGTACATTTGCACACAAATACTTGACAGAATATGATTAAGGCACTCAGAACAGTGGGAAGATACTTCATGCTGATGGGACGGACATTCTCGCGCCCCGAACGCATGCGTATGTTCTTCCGCCAATACCTCAGCGAATTAGAGAAGCTCGGCGTGAACTCCATCGGCATCGTATTGCTGATATCGTTCTTCATCGGCGCCGTCATCACCATCCAGATCAAACTGAACATCGAAAGTCCGTGGATGCCACGCTGGACCGTGGGCTACGTGACCCGCGAAATCCTGCTGCTGGAGTTCTCGTCGTCCATCATGTGTCTCATTCTGGCTGGCAAGGTAGGCTCGAACATTGCCTCGGAGCTGGGCACCATGCGCGTCACCCAGCAGATTGACGCCCTGGAGATTATGGGTATCAATTCGGCCAGCTACCTGATTCTGCCCAAAATAGCGGCCATGGTCACCATGATTCCGCTGCTGGTGATATTCAGCATTTTTGCCGGTATCATCGGTGCCTTCGGAACCTGCTGGTTCGGCGGCATCATGACGGCCACAGATCTGGAATACGGTCTGCAGTACATGTTTGTGGAATGGTTCATCTGGTGCGGCATCATCAAGTCTCTGTTCTTTGCCTTCATCATTGCCAGCGTATCGGCCTTCTTCGGCTATACGGTGGAAGGTGGCTCCATCGAAGTGGGCAAGGCATCGACCGACTCGGTAGTGACCAGCAGCGTGCTGATTCTGTTCGCCGACCTGGTGCTGACGCAACTGCTGATGGGATAAAGTGAATGTGAATTAAAAAAATCAACGGAAATCATGATAGAACTGAAAGGACTCTGCAAATCGTTTGAAGGGAAAGAGGTGCTGACAGACATCAGCTCGACCTTTGACAACGGCAAGACCAACCTGATTATCGGACAGATCGGTTCGGGAAAAACGGTACTGATGAAATGCATCGTAGGACTGCTGACACCCGAGCGGGGCGAACTGCTCTACGACAACCGCAACTTCCTGATAATGGGCAAAAAGGAGAAAAAAGCCCTGCGCAGGGAGATGGGAATGATTTTCCAAAGTGCCGCCCTTTTCGACTCGATGACGGTGCTCGACAACGTGATGTTTCCTCTGAACATGTTCAGCAACGACACCCTGCGCGACCGCACACGCCGTGCCATGTTCTGCCTGGACCGTGTGAACCTGACCGAAGCCAAAGACAAATATCCCGGCGAAATCAGCGGCGGTATGCAGAAGCGTGTGGCCATCGCCCGCGCCATCGCCCTGAACCCGCAATACCTCTTCTGCGACGAGCCCAACTCGGGCCTTGATCCGAAAACGTCGCTCGTCATCGACGGACTGATTCAGGACATCACCCGTGAATACAACATGACCACCCTCATCAACACCCACGACATGAACTCCGTCATGGGCATCGGCGAGAAAATCATCTTCATCTATCAGGGCCACAAGGAATGGGAAGGCAGCAAGGACGACATCTTTACATCGACCAACGAACGTCTGAACAACTTCATCTTTGCATCGGACCTCTTCCGAAAGGTCAAGGAAGTGGAAATACAGAACATAGAAGGATAAAAAAAGCGCCCGGAAAATTCCGGGCGCTTATTCCAACTAAAACCAGTTAATAGAATTGACCTTATATCATCTCGACATATTTGCCATTGTCCTCCGAAGAGAAGCAATGCTTCAATCCGCAACAAATATAACAATTTATCTCCAATAAAAAATCACGGAAAACCATGACGGATGTCAGGAGAAATACGCGAGAGTCACTGAACATCAATCCATCCACCGGCTATTGCTTTCATTATCAAATCAATACTATTCTTTGCATCGAACTTATTGATAAGACGACGCCGGAAAGTTTCTACCGTATTTTCCGTTATATTCATGGCGGCAGCTATTTCCAAGGTACTCATGCCGCGCGCAATGGCCCGCAATACCTCCAGCTCACGATTGGTAGGCTTGTCCTTGGCAGACAGTCGGGACGAACTGCGGTGAAGTTTCTGCCGGATGGATTCAAAACGGGGACAAGTATATGTGTCACCAGCCAGCACACAAGGAACAGCCGCCTCCATCTCACTGCTGTCGGCACTTTTCAACAGAATGGCGTTCACGCCACTTTGAGCCAAACGGTTGATCATCCAAATTTCTTCGTGCATGGTGTTGATGATGATACGGGCATCGGGATTCACCCGCCTGATCAGAGTAATGAGGTCGAACCCGGACATATCAGGCAGGCTGACGTCCAAAATATACAGGTCATAGTCACGACGGGAAATCAAGGCGGAAGCCTGCGTCCCCGAAGTGACCGCATCGGCCACACGTACACAGGGAATGCGGTTCAATACCCGGCAGATGCCTTCGAGAATCAGGCTGTGGTCATCGACCACCAATACTTCGGCTAATGTTTTGTCTTCTTCCATAAAGGTCATTTTTCTGTGTTATTCAAACGGGCAGACACCCGAATGACGGTACCTGCTCCCAGAGCAGTATCCAGTGTCAGATGTCCGCCAATAGCTTGGACACGCTGGGCAATGGTCCGAAGGCCTATGCCCTTGCTGCGGCGCGAAGCATCGAAACCACAACCGTCGTCGGCTATCTCAATGGTTACCGTTCCCTCCTTCCACGTCAGATTTACCCGAATGAGGGAAGCGGACGCATACTTCACGGCGTTTCCCACGGCCTCCTGTACGATACGGTAATATTCAAAGCTAAGAGGTTGGGGCAACTGCGACCAATCGACGCCATCGGTTGCCGTATAGGAAACGGACAACGTATCCGGCAATTGGAGATGGTGTACATAGTCGTCCAGCATTTCATGTAGCGTGGCATACTGAAAAACAGGCGGCATCAGTTCATGGGAAATGGAACGCAAGCGTTGGCGAGTTTCTTCGAGCATCTTCAACTGACGGTCGAAAGTTCCTGAAGTAGCCGCCTGAGACGAACGTACATCCATGCTGAGAGCCAGCAGGCTGTTGCAAACATCGTCGTGCAATTCCGTAGCGATGCGGGTACGTTCACTCTCCAACCCCTCTATGTAACGGCGGGTGAGACGCTGCTCCGTTTCTTTCTGCAGCGTGAGGAATTGTTGCTCTTTCTGCCCGACAGCCTGGGCCAGACGTGCCATCCTGGTGCGCTGGCGTTGGCGTGCATAAAGCAACAGAATGAGAACTATCAGTAACAGACTGATCACTGCCCCGAAAAAGATGCGACGTTCCAAGGCTTGGGCATGTTCTTCCGCTCGGGCCTGCTCCAAACGTGATATTTTCAATTCCTTCTCTTTCATGTCATACTTGACCGAAAAATAAGACAACTGACTGGTATTTTCGTGACGGAACATGGAGTCACGCAAGGCATACGCCGTCTGGAGCGCCTGCAAGGCATCTGCCGGACGGTGCAAGGCTATATAACATTCGGACAGGTCAGCGTACAACTTGAAATCCTGCGTATCACGATAGCCGTTACGCAGCATGTCGGTCAACTTCTTATAGCAGGCTGTTGCCTCGACATAATGCCCCTGGCTCTGCAAGACCACTCCCTTTACACGGTAGTAACGATAGAACTCGACATCGGTCTGCATTTCGGAGGCAAGGTGTTCCATCTTGTCCAGATAGACAGCTGCCTTTTCCGCTTCTCCTACCTGCACATAGATATTGGCTAAAAAACTGTAAGCCTCACACAAACGGCGGCGATTGTTGATTTTCTCCAACAAATCCACAGCCTGGAGCAACTGCTGGATACCTTCTTGTTCATGACCAGGCATCCGACACAAGACAATACCCAAATTCGTCATGCACGTACCAATGACATGTTCGTTACCCAGACGACGTGCATACTCAAGTGCCTTCCGTGACATCACGACTGCCATATCGGGCTGTTTCCATTCGGTATACACTGTCGACAGATTGCCATAGATATAGGCAGCCGTCTGATAATTGTCCTGCGCCTCACACAAACGGAGCGCCTGCTCAAAATGTGCCAGGCACTCTTCCAGCTTCCGCTGACGACGGTACAACGTCCCCAACTGATTGAGATTCTCGATAAGCATGGCTGTATCGGCAGCTGCCTCGGAGGCTTGACGGGCCCGGTCGGTATATACAAGAGCTGAATCCGTCTGACCTTCAAAGAGAAAGGAACTGGCATAGTTGGTCAGCATCGTCCGATAGGTTTCACCCAGATCTGGCACTCCACGGGCTGCGGCCAACCCCTTGTTCAAATAATGGCGGGCTGAATCATACTGAGCATCAATATTAAAATAATAGGCCATGTCGGAAGCCGACTCCGCCAACCAGTGACGGTCTCCCATCCGCTCGGCCAGAGCGATGGCACTCCGTTTCAAGGCATATCCCTTTTGGTAATCCGCCTGCTGGAAACAGGCCTCACTCTTCCAGGCATAGTATTCCAGAAAACAGCGAGCCGAACGTGTGCGCACTCCCAACTGGCGCAAAGAATCGGCATAAGCGGAGAGAACAGCAGGATGGGTCCCGTCGGCATAACAGAACCGGCAAACGGCGGAATAAGTATCTACGGCAGGAGTTGCCGCTGCACGACGGAGCAGGTCTTCCAATGTGCCCTCCTCTTCTGCAGCAACACTCTCCCCTCCCTGCCAAAGCATAAACAATAGCAGGCACAACATTCTTCCTATCCTCCTCATAAGCCTTTTTCCCTGGTCTTTGTTGGTTATGGAGGCAAATATAATTATTCTATATTAAATCCAACAATTATTGAAGAACATTTCCATAGTAAAACATCATTTTCAACCTTATCCATACATAAAAAAAGAGGATGTGTCAAAATCAAGTAATGTTATTCAGTTCTTTTCCCTCTGAAAGGAGAAGAACTGAAGATACTTTATTTTGACACATCCTCTTCTGTTACAGGGCACATCCTGTCATTTCTGACGGATATAAATATTGATAGGAGTTCCGTGCAAGCTCCATTTTTCACGCATCTTGTTTTCAAGGAAACGGCGGTAAGGCTCCTTGACATACTGCGGCAGGTTGGCAAAGTAGACAAAAGACGGAACTTTTGTATTGGGAAGCTGCGTGATGTATTTAATCTTGATATACTTGCCTTTGTTCGAAGGAGGCGGATAAGCCTCGATCAAAGGAAGCATTTCTTCGTTCAGCCGGGCTGTAGGGATACGGGTCATCCGGTTGTTGTAGACATCCCGCGCCTCTTCAAGAACTTTCAGAATGCGCTGTTTGGTCAATGCAGAAGCAAAAATAATGGGGAAATCCGTAAAAGGAGCGAAACGGTTACGGATAGCATCCTCAAAGGTTTTCATCACCTTGACCGTCTTCTCTTCTACCAGATCCCACTTGTTGACTACCACAACCAGCCCTTTCTGGTTCTTCTGTATCAAAGAAAAGATATTCAGATCCTGACTCTCAATGCCACGGGTGGCATCCAGCATCAGGATGCAGACATCGGAGTTTTCAATCGAACGGATAGAGCGGACTACAGAATAATATTCCAAGTCCTCGTTCACCTTATTCTTCTTTCGTATGCCGGCCGTATCGACCAGATAAAAGTCAAAGCCAAACTTGTTGTAACGGGTATAAATGGAGTCACGGGTAGTACCTGCTATTTCGGTAACGATGTTGCGTTCTTCACCGATGAAGGCATTCACGATGGAAGACTTGCCCGCATTCGGACGTCCTACAACGGCAAAACGGGGGATGTCCTCATCCAGCAGTTCATCCGTCTCTTTGCGGAACTTGCTCACAATGAGGTCCATCATGTCGCCGGTACCGCTTCCCGTCATGGCCGAAATGCAATAAGGGTCGCCCAAGCCAAGGCTATAGAATTCAGGGGCGTTGTATTGAAGCTCGTTGTTGTCCGTCTTGTTGGCAATAAGCAGCACCGGTTTCTTGGCCCTGCGCAAGATAGAAGCAACAGCCATGTCCAGATCGGTGACACCGTTCATCACATCGACTACAAAAAGGATGACATCGGCTTCTTCGACTGCCATCAATACCTGCTTGCGGATTTCTTCTTCGAAGACATCATCCGAATTCACGACCCAGCCTCCGGTGTCAACCACCGAGAATTCACGGCCCAGCCATTCGGCCTTGCCATACTGCCGGTCGCGTGTCGTACCCGCTTCTTCGTTTACAATCGCCTGGCGGGTCTTGGTCAGACGGTTGAACAGGGTCGACTTGCCCACATTGGGGCGCCCCACTATCGCTACTAAATTTCCCATACACAAAGGTTTTATTTATCGACCCTCACGGTCGTCATTCATATTCACTAATCCAGCTGATAGCCAAAGTTCCGCAATTCCTTGTCCGAATTGCGCCAATCCTTGTCTACCTTTACAAATGTTTCCAGAAAGATGGCCTTCCCGAAGAATTTCTCCAGGTCGCGACGCGCTTCAGAAGCCACTTTCTTCAAAGCACGGCCTTGCTTCCCGATGATAATTCCCTTTTGCGACTCACGTTCCACATAAATGACCGCATTGATATGTATCTTCTTGGCTTCTTCCTTGAATTGCTCCACCACGACCTCCACCGAATAAGGGATTTCCTTGTCATAGTAAAGCAATATCTTCTCCCGGATAATTTCGTTAACAAAGAAACGGGCCGGCTTGTCCGTCCACTGGTCTTTGTCAAAATAGGGCGGCGAATCGGGAAGCAAACCCTTCACCCTCCGCATCACATAATCGACATTGAACTTGGTAGCCGCTGAAATGGGTATGATTTCAGCCTTCGGGAGCAATTCCTTCCAAGCATCCACCAACTCTACCAGTTTCTCCTGATTGCTGAGGTCTATCTTATTGATAAGAAGAAGGACAGGAACATCCATCTTCGACACCTTCTCCACAAACTCACTGTGTTTGTCGGGAGTCTCCACCACATCGGTCACATAAAGCAGCACGTCGGCATCGGTCAAAGCCGAAGTCGAAAAGTTCAGCATGGATTCCTGCAACTTGTAGGAGGGTTTCAATACGCCGGGCGTATCTGAAAAAACAATCTGCATATCATCCGTATTATATATACCCATAATACGATGACGGGTTGTCTGTGCCTTGAACGTGGCAATCGATATGCGTTCGCCCACCAAAGCATTCATCAGAGTAGACTTCCCGACGTTAGGATTTCCTACAATGTTCACAAAACCAGCCTTATGCATAAGTCCTCTTTCTTTTGAAACTATGAAAAAAAAACGCATCGAATTCAAGAAATAGGATGCGTTTAAATTTTGTATATCAGTATCGGTTACTGTTCTTTCTTACCATCATATCCCCACTTCACATAAACGGCACCCCATGTAAATCCGGCGCCGAATGCCGTAAAGATAATGTTATCGCCTTTCTTAAGCTTGTCCTCGAAATCCCAGATGCAAAGCGGAAGTGTACCGGCACTGGTATTGCCATAACGCTCGATGTTAATCAACACCTTCTCGTGAGGAACTTCCAGGCGATGAGCCACTGCATCGATAATACGAAGATTGGCCTGGTGTGGAACGACCCAATCAATGGTATCCTTCGTCAAACCATTCTTGGCTGCAATCTCAGCACTCACATCAGACATGTTCGACACGGCATATTTGAACACCGTACGACCCTCCTGATAAATATAATGCATGTGATTATCCACCGTAAAATAGGAAGGAGGACAAACCGAACCACCTGCCTTCATATGCAGGAAAGGAAGGCCTTTGCCATCCGTTCTCAGGATAGCGTCCATGATACCATAATCTTCAGTGGTAGGCTCTATCATGAAGGCTGCCGCACCGTCACCGAAAATCGGACATGTAGCACGGTCGGTATAGTCTACCATCGACGACATCTTATCGGCACCGACAATAATCACTTTCTTATATCTTCCGGAACGAACAAAGTTGGCCGCAGTTTCCATTGCATACAGGAAACCGCTACAAGCTGCCTGCAAATCGAATGCAAAAGCATTCTTCAAGCGAAGCTTGTCGCACAAAATAGAAGCCGTCGACGGGAAATGATAGTCAGGAGTCGTCGTAGCGACAATCACCAGATCAATGTCATCAGGATTGGAACCCGTGCGCTGCATCAATTGCTTGGCAGCTTTGCGAGCCATATATGAACTACCCAACCCTTCCTCGTTGAGGATACGTCTCTCCTTGACACCGATGCGGGTCATAATCCATTCGTCATTGGTATCTACCATTCTGGATATTTCGTCATTGGTCAAGACGTAATCCGGAACGTATCCCCCGACTCCTGTAATTACAGCATTTATTTTTTCCATTCAATTTCTTCGCTAAAAAACACCTAAAAAGGTAATCTGAAAAGTCATACAGGCTTTTCAGATACCTCTATTCAAGTCAGACCGACCGTATCAAACGGCAGCCTCTTTTTCTACAGCAAGTTTACCTCTATAATAGCCGCAAGCGCTACATACAGTGTGATATACATGCCATTCACCGCAGTTCGGGCAAATAGCCAATGTAGGAGCTACAGCTTTATCATGAGTTCTTCTCTTTGCAGTTCTTGTCTTTGACTGTCTTCTCTTAGGATGTGCCATTTTCTTAAAACTTTAATTGTTATCTAATATTTTCTTTAATTCATTCCAACGCGGATCAATCGGCGTTTCCACTCTTTCTCCTGATTCTTCCTCCACATCATCCTCCGCGAACGCATCTTCATCATCGGGAGTAGTCCGCAGATGCTTGCTCAGCTTTCTGCTCATTTCCTTATTGCATTTACCGGGCGCATGCACATGCTTCATCGGTATAGCCAGCGCAACGAACTCATACATAAACCATGCCACGTTAATCACGCCTTCATCTTCGGGTATGACAATCAAATTGTCGCCTTCTTCCGCATATTCGGTTCCAAACTTGACGAAAAGCTTGTCGGTCGAAGCAATCGGTTGCTCCATGTCATCCAAGCATCGGTCACATGGTACCCAAACGATACCCTCCGTCTGGAAATCCAACTCAAAGGCTCGGGAAGTCCGCTTTACAACCAAAACCACCTTTACTTTACCCTTCTGAACTTCAGGGCCATCAATATCGGCAAAGAATTGATTGTCCAACACAAACTCATATTGGCAAGAGTCAGCCTGCATGCCTTTCAAGTCTATCTTATATTTATCAAACTTACCCACAGCTATATCTTTCAGTTACTGCAAAATACTCGCAGATATAATTCGGGCGACAAAGATACGAAAAAATATCCTCATTGCATAGGCAAGCATAAAAAATATAATGTTTTTATCAGATTTTATAATAGGAAACAGGCTTTCAACCCCATAACCTTATCGTTTAAGTGCAACGCAGCACTTCCTGAGGTTCTGAGGAAGTGCTTCATGAGGGCGTGAGGAAGCACTTCATGAGGACATGAGGAAGCACTTCCTGAAGAGGTGACGCAGCACTGCGTGGGGAGGCGGGGAAGC
>ERZ780117.216-NODE-216-length-28024-cov-4.015839_pt1 | contig 28024 bp, 24 predicted proteins | sample MGYA00510985_ERZ780117 | MGnify/ENA primary metagenome ERZ780117 (study PRJEB29588, sample SAMEA2159553) | human gut metagenome | biome: human gut; feature: human-associated habitat; material: faeces | place: Denmark | collected 2008/2010 ...
GGGGGGGGGGGGGGGGGGGGGGGGGGGGGGGGTAAACAATCTTTACATTTTTATCAAATCAATACCCATCTATATCTTCCCTAATCAGGGAAGACTTTTTTACTGTTTCCAGCACTTGACAAACAGAATAAAATCGTAAATAATATAAATACAGGGTGGCAGCTCGTCAAGCTAGCCGGATGCCCTTAGAGGTCTAACGGTTCTTATCTGTTCAGGTAAGAGCCGTTTTTTAATACAAATAAAATCATAAAAATTAGTAATAAACTAATATTGAATTTATCCATATCAGCCCCCTTTCTAGTCGGGAACCAACCCGAGGTCTACAATGTATATGTAGGCGGTTCCGTTTCGAAAAAGACATCTTTTACCCTGTGTTTTTTATATTACCATAAACATAACTATTTAACGATTGTTACTTACCCTCTCTCTAGCTCTCTCCCAAGGAGAGAGGACGTTTAACAATTTCCCCTCCCTCTATTAAGGGAAGGAGCTTAATTCCCCTCCCTCGGGGGAGGGGGTAGGGGAGAGGGTCTGCTATTTATATGGTATAATTTTACTATGACTTTTAATGAACATTATTCTCAAAAATCTCTTAATTATGCTAAAGAATTAAGAAAAAATATGACTGATTTTGAACAAAGACTCTGGTACTACCTGAGAGCAAAACGTTTTTTAGGGTTGAAATTTAAGCGTCAAGCTCCTATTGGTAGTTACATTGTTGACTTTTTATGCAAAGAAGCAAAACTTATTATTGAACTTGATGGTTCGGGGCATCTTGATGAAAAGCAAACTAAATATGATGATAAAAGAGATGAATATTTAAAAAATTTAGGGTATAAGGTTTTAAGAATTTATAATAATGAGTTTAATGAGATAGATAATGTTTTAGAATATATACGCATAAACTTACCCTCTCCCAAGAGAGGGAAATCATTAAATGTACTCTATTAACCTTTAGAGAGGGTAAAAATAGAAAAAATGAATTTACAGCTCCCCTCCCTCGGGGGAGGGGATGGGGGGAGAGGGTAAATTAATTGTTATTCAAATACTCCAACACTTTCCTCAATGCTCTGCCTCTGTGAGATATTTCATTTTTTTCTTCTTCAGACATCTCTGCCATAGTTTTTTTATATTCAGTATCTTTTGTTAGAAAAACAGGATCATAACCGAAGCCGTTTGTGCCGGATTGCGTATAAGATATTTTCCCCTGGCATTCTCCGCGGGTTTGGAATAATATATTTCCGTCTTTATCAACAAGAGTCATTGCACAGACAAATTTTGCTTTTCTGTTTATTTCATCTTTTAAAACACCTAACAATTTATCAATCCGCGCCTGAGCTGTTTGGGCGTATCTTGCGGAATGGATCCCGGGGGCGCCGCCCAGAGCCTCCACACACAATCCAGAATCATCTGCCAATGATACATTTCCGCTCACATGTGCGGCTTCACGTGCTTTTATCAAAGAATTTTCTTCAAACGTTTTACCGTCTTCTATCGGATTAAAATCATCGGGAGGCAAGATAAATTCAATATCTGTTCCTTGAGCGATTTCGTTTATTTCCTGTAATTTATGTGCGTTGCCTGTGGCAAATACGATTGTTTGTTTCATATTAGTGTCCTGTTATTTTTTGAAGATAAGAGATAGGCTCATTTATAGATTTTGAAATAAGTTCAGAATGACTAATATTTACGAAACAGGCTTACCTTCTTACCCTCCTATCTTCTTATCTTCTATCTTATTTTCCAAACCTTCTCTGTCTGTTGTGGAATTCTTCTATCGCAATAACAAGCGAATTTTTATCAAATTCAGGCCAGTATTGTTTTGTAATATAAATCTCCGAATACGCAATCTGCCACAAAAGATAATTTGAAATCCTCATCTCACCGCCTGTTCTTATTAATAAATCAGGATCGGGAATATTTTTTGTGTATAAGTTTTCCGATATTAAATCTTCGGTTATATCTTCCGGTCTAATTCCTTTTGCTGCAATATTTTTTACGGCATGGACAATTTCATCTCTTGATCCGTAATTAAAAGCAATCTGTAAATGAACACCTGTATTATTTTTTGTGGTTTCAACAGAATTTTGAAGAATTTTTTGTAATTTCTCGCTTAATTTTGTTGTGTCGCCTATAAACGAAATTACAACACCTTCTGCGTGCATTTCCGCAAGCTCATTTGTAAGAGTAATTGCAAGAAGTTCCATTAAAAAATCAACTTCTTCCTTTTTTCTGTTCCAGTTTTCCGTTGAAAATGCGTAGACAGTTAAATATTTTATCCCGAAATCATTGCAGGCTCGCAAAGTTTTTTTCAAAGCGTCAACACCTTTTTTGTGCCCCATAGCGGAAGGTAAATTCTTTTCTTTTGCCCACCTTCTGTTGCCGTCCATTATTATTGCAATATGCTGTAAATTTGTTTCTTTTACTGTCTGTGAGGTAATTAAATCTTTTTCTAAAGTTTCCATAATCCTAATTATATTGCAAATATGTAAAATATCAATAAATCCGTTTGTAAAAATATTTTTTTGTGTGATAATTTTAATGAGGCTAAAAATATAATAGCGATGTACACAATATAAAAAAGGAAACAAAAAATGGCTAGAAAAACTCCATTGGAAAAAATCAGAAACATTGGTATTGCCGCTCACATTGATGCCGGTAAAACCACCACTACCGAACGTATTTTGTTTTATACAGGTAAAACTCATAAAATCGGTGAAGTTCACGATGGTGCTGCCGTAACAGACTTTATGGAGCAGGAACGTGAAAGAGGTATTACAATTCAGTCAGCTGCAGTTACTGCTGAATGGAAAGGACACCAGATTAACATTATTGACACCCCGGGCCACGTTGACTTTACAATCGAAGTTGAAAGATCTCTTCGTGTATTGGACGGTGTTGTTGCAGTATTCTGTGCTGTTGGCGGTGTTCAATCTCAATCAGAAACTGTTTGGAGACAGGCTAACAGATATGAAGTACCGAGAATGGTTTTTGTTAACAAAATGGACAGAACCGGTGCAGACTTCTATAGAGTTGTTGACCAGATTAAAAACAGATTAGGAGCTAACGCTGTTCCTATTCAGCTTCCTATCGGTGCTGAAGATAAATTCACAGGCTTGATTGACCTTATGACAATGAAAGCCGAAATTTATACAAACGATTTGGGAACTGATATCAGAGAAGAAGATATTCCGGCTGACATGGCAGCTAAAACAAAAAAAAACAGAGCTGCTATGGTGGAAGCAATCGCTTCTGAAGACGATGCATTGATGGAAAAATATTTTGAAGATCCTGATTCAATTACTGTAGAAGAATTGAAAAAAGGTTTAAGAAAAGCTGTTTGCGAAAACAAAATAGTTCCTGTTTGCTGCGGTACTGCTTTCAAAAACAAGGGTGTTCAGTTATTGTTGAACAACGTAGTTGACTATATGCCTTCACCTGTTGACGTTAAAGCAATCGAAGGCGAACTTGAAGATGGTACAAAAACAGAAAGACATTCATCAGATTCAGAACCTTTCTCAGCTCTTGCTTTCAAAGTTATGACTGACCCTTATGTAGGCCGTTTAACTTTCTTGAGAGTTTATTCAGGCGTAATTACTGCAGGTTCTTATGTTCTTAACGCTACAAACGGTAAAAAAGAACGTATCGCAAGACTTGTTCGTATGTATGCAGATCAGCGTCTTGAAGAACAGGAAGTTTATGCAGGCGACATTTGTGCAGCCGTTGGTTTGAAAGACACTACAACAGGTGATACTCTCTGCGATGAAAAAGCTCCGATTATCTTAGAAAGAATGACATTCCCCGAACCGGTTATTTCTGTTGCTATTGAACCGAAAACAAAAGCAGATCAGGATAAAATGGGTGTTGCTCTTCAAAAACTTGCAGAGGAAGATCCGTCATTCCGTGTTAAATCTGATACGGAAACAGGGCAGACTATTATTTCAGGTATGGGCGAACTTCACCTTGACATCATCGTTGACCGTATGTTAAGAGAATTCAAAGTAGAAGCTAACATTGGTAAACCTCAGGTTGCATACAGAGAAACAATCCGTGGAAACGCTGATCAGGATTCTAAATTTATCCGTCAGTCAGGTGGTAAAGGTCAATACGGACACGTTAAAGTTAGAATTTCTCCTGCTGAAGAAAATGCCGGATTTGTATTCGAAAACAAAATTGTCGGCGGTGCTATTCCTAAAGAATACATTGAACCTGCAAGAAAAGGTATGGAAGAAGCTTTAGAAGGCGGTATTCTTGCTGGATTCCCGATGATCGATGTTAAAGTTGAACTTTATGACGGTTCTTACCACGAAGTTGACTCTTCTGAAATGGCGTTCAAAATCGCAGGTTCTATGGCAATCAAAGAAGGTTGCCGCAAAGCTCAGCCTTGCATTCTTGAACCGATGATGAAAGTTGAAATTGAAATTCCTGATGAATTTACGGGAACAATTATCGGCGATATTTCAAGAAGACGCGGACGTGTAGAAGGACAGGAACCGGTCGGAAATACCGGAAACGTTATTGTAAGAGCTATTGTTCCTCTTGCGAACATGTTCGGTTACGCAACTGATTTGAGATCAAACACTCAGGGACGCGGAACTTTCTCTATGGAATTTAATCACTATGAACAAGTTCCTGCAAATATCGAGAAAGAAATTATCGAAAAATCAGGCGCATCTGCTAAATAAGCAAATAAACTAAGCTAAATAACAAAAAACAGACCTTTCAAAATTTCATGGGTCTGTTTTTGTTATTTTATATAAAATTTTGTCTAAAATGTCATTCTGAACTAGCATCAGAATCTTATTGAACTCCTGAAACAAATTCAGGATGACAAAATGTTTTAAAATTATCCGAATGTCTTAAAAGAAGCTTCAACGTTTTTATCAACTACGTTTTTAACCGAATCATATTCTGTCTGGAGTGCTGAATGTTCTGTATCAAGTTTTTTTAATTCAAGATCCAGTTTTTTGTCTTTATTTTCCAGATCAGTCATATCCTGATTGTATTTTGATTCGGCAGCAGCTATAGCTCTTTCGTCAGCTACCTCCTGAATACAGTTATCTTCAGAAATTGTTGTTGCAACAAATCCTTTGTCAGTTGTTGAATAATATTCTAATCTTAAAGTTCCGTCTCTTAATGCATTTTCAAAAGTTACGTTATCTTTCAACGGAGATTTTTGAACATTGCCTGCTGTTCCTGTTCCAACCGAAGCATAGATATAATGCTCAGGATCTCTTGCTGCATCTGCTGCGGTAGTTGTATAGGTAAAGTATCCGCTTGACTGCATTTTTGTGAAAATATTTTTGTAATACTTTAAAATACTTGTATTCTCTGCATTAGATGCATTTTGAAGCAAATCAGGATCATATTCAAGATGGTATTGTGATGTTGTGGCTCCGTCATTTGTTCTTAAATATGCTTCGGTTATTGCCATTGCATAATCAAACAAGTCTCTTGATTCCTGAGTTGTACCCTCATAGTTGATAGGCTCATAGATGAATTTGCTCTCGTCATACTGAAGTTTTTCCTTTGTTTCATCTTTGTAATCATCATAGGCTATTTCGTTACCATCTGCATCATAACATTTATTGACTATAAGGTCATCCGAATATGCATCATAAGGTATTGGAGTATTAGAACTATCAACATATTTTAATTCATAGTTTGAATTATTTTTTACTGTATCTGAATATGCATCCTTAGCAATAACCGCTCCTTCTGCGTTTTTACATTCTATTCTTGCGATTTTGCTTTGTGTTTCATATGTAAAACTATCAACTGTGCCATCACCGTCAGAGTCGTAATCAAAAGAAAGTACGTTCCCGTCTGCGTCTTTATATTCAACAGAAGTAGCATTCTTTATAGTTTCTTCCGAATAAGTATCATAGGCAATCTGAGTACCATTGTTATAATACCTTGCAGTGTAATTTTGTTTTACAGCATCTGAATATGTATTAGGGCTGGTTACTGTATTCCCTTCAGGATCTATATATTCAATGCTTGCAGCATTATCTATTGTTTCCTGAGTGTAAGCATCTGTATAAATTTCGTTGTCATTCTTGTCTATAGGAACTCCAGAAGCATTTGTTATGTAAGCAACATTCCCGTCTGCATCGACAGGCTGACCGTCTTCATTTGTCTTGAGATATCCTGCATAACCTTGACCGATAGCATAATCGTTTTGGTTATTTATATCTCCGCCAGCTGCAATTGTTTCTGTCCAGCTAAAACCGAAATCGTGTTCATTGTCGCCAAGATTAATACCAACTGTCGCAAAATATTTGTCCCAGGCTTCATGAATTTTCTGTTCTGCATCTGCCTGCTGGGCGGTTTTTTCCGAATCATTTTTATAAGTTTTCTGAACATTAATATCAACTTGGGAGTACCCGAGATTTGCAAGAAACTGGTTATAATTTCCGTTTGATTCAGAATATGCATCTGCAAGGTTCTCTGTTACAAGAATTCTGCCTTTGGTGTCGGTAACAACATACTGTTTGGTATTTTCAGCCATCTGCAAACCAGTCATAAGGTTGTATGAAATATCAGAATATGTAGCTTCTGCACCGTTAAAACCTGTTAAAACCGTCAATTTAGTAGCAGATAAAGCTTCATTATATTCATTAGTAATCTGTTGTGTTTGGTCAGCTAATCTTTGTTTTGAATAGGAAACACTCTGACCGGTATTTTCGTTATTGGTCAGTCTTGCCGTAATGCTTAAAAGTCTAGCTTGTGATGCTGCCATTCCCATTTTTTTTACCCTTTCCGTAAATTTTGGTGTGAGCTTTCATTTTGTGATTGGAAGCTGATTTCCTTTCAAATAGTTCCTTTAATCATGTTTACGGCATTATTTACAGAAATCTTTAAATTGTTATTATAAAATGTTACAAAATATTTACATTTTAAATATAAGCACCCACCTTAATCCTCCCCCATAGGGGAAGGGAGCGTGCCGCTCCACCCGCCACATAAGATTTGCATAAACTTGGCTGGGCTGAGCTAAAGAAGGGGTATACCACTCCTCCAGAGAGAAAAAGATTATAACTCCCTCTCCAATGGGAGAGGGTTGGGGTGAGGGCTGATTTGTAATTCAAGATATTCAATTACACCTGAAATATTATTGTCTATATCATTATTCCAAAATCTTATTACTTTATAGCCAAGGCTTTCAAGAAATTTTGTCCTATCTTCATCATAATTAATATTTTTATCAATATTATGCTGCCCTCCATCAATTTCTATTATCAATTTTTCAGAGCGGCAAATAAAATCAACAATATAATTTCCAATAGGACACTGTCGCCTGAACGATAAATTATGAAATTGTCTATTACGTAGTAAATTCCATAGTTTGCGTTCTTGAGGAGTCAAATTTTTTCGCAACTGTCTGGCTAAAATATATTTTTTGTCCATAATTTTTAATTAATATTAGCCCCCACCTTAATCCTCCCCCATAGGGGAGGAAATATTTCTATTTCTCCCTCTCCTAGGGGAGAGGGCCGGGGTGAGGGCTTACTTAATCATCCCCCATCCTAACCTTCCCCCATAGGGGAAGGGAGCGTGCCGTTCAACCCGTCAATCAGGTGTTGCATTATTCTTCCAAGGTTATATAAGGGCTGATTATTGTACAGCTTCTTCGCATTCACAGCAGATGCCGTCTGAATTTAGTTTTCTGTATTTCCAGCATCGTGCGCATTTTTCGCCTTCAGCTTTTGTAACCCATACGGTGTAACCTTCTTCAACATATTCATTTAATACATTGTCAGGTTTTTCATCCGTTACATAAGCCTGTGAAGTAATAAATATATTGCAAAGTTCATCTTCATTAGCTTTTAATACAGTGTCATCGTCTGCTTTTACATAAACTGCAACTTCTAAAGAGCTTCCGACTTTTTTGTCTGCACGCAGCGGTTCAATTGCGCGGGTTACAACTTCACGGGCTTTAAGAATTTTTGAAAAATCTTCTTCCAATTTTTCATTAGTCCATTTTTCGTTCGGTTTAACCCAGTCTGAAAGCAATATACTTTCAAGCCCGTCTTTCTGACATTCGGGAACGCTCATCCAGATATCTTCTGCCTGATGAGGCATTACAGGAACAAGCATTCTAACAAGTGTTTGTAATGTTTCATAAAGTACAGTCTGGCAGGCACGGCGTGAAAGCGACTTTTTGCCTGCTGTATAAAGTCTGTCTTTTACAATATCAAGGTAGAACGAACTCAAATCAACTGCCGCAAAATTTTGCAATTGCTGGAAGTATTTGTAGAATTCGTAATTGTCAAAGGCTTCCGTTACATTTTTGATTAAGTGATTTAATTTATGAAGCGCAAATTTATCTATTTCTTTCAAATCTTCATAATTTACATAATCTTTTTTCGGATCGAAATCAAACAGGTTTCCGACTAAAAATCTTGATGTATTTCTTGTTTTTTTGAAGATTTCAGCAAGCTGTTTAATTATATTATTTCCGATTTTTGTATCGTTTCTGTAATCAACCGATGCTGCCCACAGTCTCAATATATCGGCACCGTATGTGTTTATGATTTCATCAGGTCTGATGTAGTTACCGAGAGACTTAGACATTTTTCTGCCGTCTTCCCCGAACACAAATCCATGAGTAAGAACAGATTTGTAAGGTGCAATGCCGTCAGTCGCAACAGAAGTTAAAAGTGATGACTGGAACCAGCCTCTGTGCTGATCCGAACCTTCAAGATACATTTCAACAGGCGTTGTACCGAGTTCTTTTGAACGTTTGTTTACAACCGCACGCCATGTAATTCCTGAATCAAACCAGACATCCATAATATCGTTTTCTTTTTTGAAACAGTGAGTTTTCCCGCATTTGGGGCATTTAAACCCTTGTGGTAATAATTCATCAGCGGTGTATTTAACCCATGCATCAGAACTTTCTTTTTCGAAAATTTTAGCAACATTTTCAATTGTTTCATCAGTAACGATAACTTCACCGCAGTCTTCGCAATAGAATACAGGGATAGGAACGCCCCAGGCTCTTTGTCTTGAAATACACCAGTCAGTACGTCCTGCGACCATGTTCGAAATTCGTGCTTCGCCGCCTGATGGAATCCATTTTACTTTTTTAATTTCTTCGAGAGCTTTATCTCTAAATCTGTCGACTTTTACAAACCATTGAGGAGTTGCGCGGTAGATAACCGGATTTTTACATCTCCAGCAGTGCGGATAACTGTGATTTATATCCTGTGCTTTTAAAAGCGCACCGCAATTTTTCAGTTTTTCGATAACAATTGCGTTTCCTTTATAATATGGAACTCCTTCAAGGTCTTTATCTTTAACCGCATCAGTCCAAACACCTTTGCTGTCAAGCGGTGAAAATACTTCGATACCGTATTTACACCCGACTTCATAGTCTTCCAAACCGTGTCCCGGAGCGGTATGTACGGAACCTGTACCGGCATCAAGAGTAACGTGTTCTCCCAAAATTATCGGAGATTTTCTGTCAACAAGCGGATGCTGTGTGTTCAAAAGCTCAAGTTCAGTTCCTGTGCATGAACCCAATACTTTTATATCTTTTTCTTCCCATTCTACATCAGCAAGGAATGAGCCTAACAATTCCTGAGCAACTACATAAACATCACCTTTATATTCAAATAAAGTATATTCAAATTTCGGGTGCATGCTTATTGCCATGTTTGAAGGAATTGTCCACGGAGTTGTTGTCCAGATGACGGCGTAAACAGGTGAAGCATGAAGAGTGAAGCGTGAAGCGAGTTTTTTTCTGCTTTCTTCATCAAACTTAAATCTTACATAAATTGAAGTTGATGTGTGATCGGCATATTCAACTTCTGCTTCTGCAAGGGCAGTTTCACATGAAGCGCACCAGTAAACAGGTTTTAAGCCTTTTTCTATGTAACCCTTTTTGTACATTTCACCGAAAACTCTTACCTGTTCGGCTTCAAAATCGGGATTAATAGTCAAATATGGGTGTTCCCAGTCTCCAAGAACCCCGAGACGCTTAAATTCACTTTCCTGACCTTTTAAATTTTTATGTGCGAATTCTCTGCATTTCTGCCTTAATTCATAAGGCGTTAAAGCACTTCTTCCGCCTTTAATATTTTTTACGACTTTATTTTCTATAGGAAGTCCATGCCCGTCATATCCGGGGACATAAGGAGTATAATAACCTGCCTGAGCTTTGTACTTCAATAAAATATCTTTAAGGATTTTATTAAGAGCCGTACCAACGTGAATTTTTTCGGAACTCAAATAAGGAGGCCCGTCATGCAAAATAAATTTATTTGCTTTATCACGCTGATTGATAATTTTGTTATAAATATCATGTTCTTCCCAGAACTTTTGAATTTCAAGTTCTCTTACTGTTGCATTTGCTCTCATTGCAAGAGTCGTCTGGGGAAGATTTAAAGTATCTTTGTACTCTTTTTTTGCAGTTGTTTCGTTAGCCATAATAAATTATCCTTCTTTAAATTGTTCTAATGTTTTATGAATATCGTTTCCAATACTTTCCTCTTTGGACTGTTCTACAAATTCTTTCATTTTATCGTAATCAAAAGCATTTTCCCAGCGTGCAATAACAACGGTTGCCACACAGTTGCCTACAAGGTTGATTGCCGTTCTGCCCATATCTAATATCTGATCAATCCCTAAAAGTATTGCAACCCCGAGTATTGGAATATTAAAGCTTGCTAAAGTTCCGGCAAGTACAATTAATGCAACGCGCGGAGCCCCTGCTATTCCCTTGCTTGTAAGCATCAAAGCAAGCATTATTATTATCTGCTGGTTTAAATCAAGATGAATTCCCACAATCTGGGAAGAAAAAATAACGCCCATTGCAAGATAAATTGTACTTCCGTCAAGGTTGAATGTATATCCTGTCGGCATTACAAATCCTACAATGTTTTTGGGCACACCGAAGCGTTCCATAATTTCCATAGCTTTAGGAAATGCTGCCTCGGAACTTGCCGTTGTAAATGCTAAAAGTGCAGGTTCCTGCACGGCTCTTAATAAATTTCTGAATGAAATTCTGACTATTTTGCAGGCAATAAATAATACCAGCAGAACAAACACTGCCAGAGCAAAATACATTGCACCTATTACTTTAAAATAGCTTTTTAACACCGATAAACCGTTTGCCCCGATTGTTGATGCAATTGCCCCGAATATCCCTAAAGGCGCAAAATACATCACATATTCGGTAAATTTAAACATTATCTGCGAGACAGAATTTAAAACATCAATAACAGGTTTGGCAGCTTTTCCGACAGCAACCATAGCAAGCGCAAAGAATATTGAAAAAACTACAATCTGCAATAAATTACCCTGCGCCATTGCATCAATAATACTTGTCGGAAAAATACTCGTAACCATTTCGCTGATTGAAGTGTGAGCATGTGTCGCAGCCATAAGTCCTGCTTCCTGCATCTGAATAGCATGCGGGGTATTTCTCGTAACAAATCCGACTCCCGGCTGAAAAATATTTGCCATAGTAAGCCCGATTATAAGCGCAAGAGTTGTTACTATTTCAAAATATATAATGGTTTTAAGCCCGATCTTCCCTAAACTTTTTGCATCACCGTGCCCTGCAATACCCACAACAAGCGTTGCAAAAAGTAACGGTGCAATTATCATTTTTACCATTCGTAAAAATATAACGGCAAACGGGCGCATTTTTACTGCAAAGTCAGGGGCAAAATGACCAACAATAACGCCTAGAATTAATGCTAAAAATATCAGGGCTGTAAGTTTTGAATGTTTCAATTGTTTACCTCAAGAAACATTATATTATAAACATATACTTATGCATATTTCCTGTAACGTTTCGTAAAAGTTTTGTAACAGATTTTACCATGCTTTTATTTTGTTGATGTACAATAATAGAACAGGCATGTTAAATTGAAAATTAAATTATAAAGGGGAGGTTAATGTGACAGATACCACATGTATGGATAAATTGGATTTATCCGAAAATGCCGTTAAGGTTCTTGAAAAAAGATACTTGAAAAGAGATAAAGAGGGGAAATGTGTTGAAACACCGGCTGATATGTTCAGACGTGTAGCAGATACCATTGCTTCAGGAGATTTGAAATTCGGGAAGTCTCAAGCTGATGTTGACAAATTGTCAGACAGATTTTATGAAGCCATTACTAACAGATATTTTATGCCGAACTCACCAACATTGATGAATGCTGGAAGAGAACTCGGACAATTGGCTGCTTGCTTTGTACTTCCTGTAGAAGATTCTCTTGAAGGAATTTTTGAAACCGTTAAAAATACAGCACTAATTCATAAATCAGGCGGGGGAACAGGTTTTTCATTCTCCAGATTGAGACCGAAAAACAGTGTTGTAAGGTCAACAATGGGCGTATCTTCAGGTCCTGTATCTTTTATGGAAGTATTTAACGCCGCAACGGAAGCCGTTAAACAGGGCGGAACAAGACGCGGTGCAAATATGGGTATCTTAAGAGTTGATCACCCTGATATTTTAGACTTTATCGAATGCAAAAGCGATAACAATAAATTAAATAATTTTAATATCTCGGTTGCTATTACGGATAAATTTATGGAAGCTTTGAAAAACGGCACTGATTACGAGCTTATCAATCCGCAAAACAATACCGTTGCAGGCAAAATGAGCGCTAAAAAAGTGTTTGACATGATTGTTGACGGCGCATGGAGAAACGGAGAACCGGGCATTATCTTTATTGACAAAATGAATTCCGATAACCCGACTCCTTTAATCGGTGAAATCGAATCAACAAACCCCTGCGGTGAAGTTCCGCTTCTTGCTTATGAAGCTTGCAACTTAGGCTCTATTAATTTAGGACGTATGGTTGAAAACGGCTCTATCAACTGGGATTTACTTGCAAAAACAACAAGAACTGCTATCAGATTCTTGGATAACGTAATTGCAGTCAATAATTACCCGCTGCCACAGATTTCTGAAATGGTTCAAAATAACAGAAAAATCGGCTTAGGTGTAATGGGCTGGGCTGATATGCTTATGAAACTCGGTATTTCTTATGCATCAGAAGAAGGTACAAAACTTGCCGGTCAGGTTATGGAATTTATTGATTACGAATCAAAATGCGAATCAATAGAACTTTCCAAAGAAAGAGGAAGATTTAATAACTTTAAAGGCAGTGTTTACGAAAGACCTGATTACCTCTATAACAAGTATAAAGGTAAATCAGCAGGTAAAATCTCTGATGAACAATGGAAAGAGCTTGATGCAGAAATTGCGAAATACGGTATCAGAAACGCAACAACAACATGTATTGCGCCAACAGGTACAATTTCAATGATTGCATCAGCTTCAGGCGGTGTAGAGCCTCTGTTTGGTCTTGTATTCTCAAGATTAATCATGGACGGAACCGAAATGCTTGAAGTTAACCCGATATTCAAAGATTACGCGGTAGAGCACGGTTTCTATTCGGAAGATTTAATGAAAGAAATAGCCAAAACAGGTTCAGTTGCACATGTTGCAGGTGTTCCTGACAATGCTAAACGTATTTTTGTAACAGCTCATGATGTTTCACCATACTGGCACGTAAAAATGCAGGCTGCATTCCAGCTTCATACAGATAACGCTGTATCAAAAACAGTTAACTTTGAAGAACACGCTACCCGTAAAGATATTGAAGAAGCTTATATCTTAGCTTATGAAAACAACCTCAAAGGCATAACTGTTTACAGAAACAACTCGCGTCAGTTCCAGCCGATGAATTTGGATGATAAAAAGAAATCTGAAGAAGCAAAGGCTGAAGAACCTGCTATTGAAGAAACTAAAGAAGAATACAACCCGACAGGTGAAATTAAAACAGTAAAATGCCCCGAATGCGGAAACGAAATTCAGATGGCAGAAGGCTGTTTCATCTGTCTGAAATGCGGATATTCAGGCTGCTCATAACGGATTTGCGGACGGAGCGTAGCCGCTCCACCCGCCACTTAGGTGCCACATAAATTTATTTGGTAATAACTAAAGAAAGGAGCATAGCCGCTCCACCCGCTACATACTCCATCCCTCGGGCTGGGGAGAGGGTTAGCAGAAGCTAAGAGGGTAAGAGGATAGGAAGATAAGCTTTTTACTGTAAATGGCCTACCCTCCTATCTTCCTACCTTCTTATCCTCTAAATACGCTTACCTTCCTGACATCCGGCCTTTCGGTGGCCAAATCTAAAAAGGCCTTATCCTCAAAATAAGATTGAGAGCAAAATACTACTCCTATAAATAGGGGTAGTATTTTTTGTAAATATTTGTTAACATTTGATTAAAAAGTAGCATTTAATTTTCTTTACGTGTTTTCATGGATACAAAGCAACGTGTGTAAATTTTGAAAGGTAAAAGTGTATGGCAGACAACATGACAATCGGACCCGCATTAGTAATCGGCGGTAACAAAGTCGAAATGACTCCGAAAGGAAAAGTTCAGGTTACAAATCCTCAAGGTAAAGTAAAAACATTATCTCAGGATGAATTCAAAAAACAGTTAATTCAGAATAAAGACAAAATTGCAGCAGAACAAGATTTTGAATTCAAAAAAGACAATAAAAATGCAAAAGCAGCAGCAGGTGTTGCAGGACTTCTTGTTGCAGCTTATGCAGGTTTAAGCCTTGCTGTAGGTAAAGGGAAATTAACTAAATCTGTAGCAGAAGCAGGCAAAGAACTTGGTTTTATGTCTAAAGTTAAGAATGTATTTGTTTCAATCGGTGAAAGCGGTGTAAAATTATGGGAAAGTCTTACAGGCGCTGCATCAAAGTTGAAAGATAAAGTAACAGGTAAATCAAAAGATTTACAAAATAAAAGACATGCAGTTTATTCAAAAGAACAAGCTGCAAATGATGCCCACAGATATTTTGCACAAAATTTTGATAATTTCACTCTAAATAAAGCTGATAGAAACACTTTAATCAAAGATGCAAAACAGGCATTTGCGGATTATGATCCAGTTAAATTTATGAAATCAAAAACCCTTGAAAATATGGGCTTAACAGAAAAACAGTATAAAGCTGTTAAAGAATATGCTGCTTCAGGGAAAAATGTAAAATTAACTGCAAAAAAGAAAGAAGCATTGCCTGTCTGGCTTCAGGATAAAGAATCCTGCCAGAGATATGTGAACGCAATTGAAGCAAAATTCGCTAAAATTGACGGTCGTCTTGGAAAGACTAAATAATAAAAATGTTTTGAAATTTACACATAAAATAAAAATCACTCCTAAAATATAGAGGAGTGATTTTTTTATTAATCTTTTTAACTCCCCATTCGGGGAGGGAAGGGTCCCTGTAAATCCTATCTACAATCTAGCAACTGTCATTGCGAGTGAGAGAATGGAGCGTCGCAATCTCATAATTTATGTAATTATAAATGGGATTACTACGTCGAATGCTTCGCATTCTCCTCGTAATGACATAGAAAATTTATGCAAAACTCAAGTAACGGATGGAACGGCTACATTATCATACAATGACTTAAAAAAATTATGCAATACCCAATGTGATGGATGGAACGGCTACGTTCCCCCCTTCCCGTTTGGGTAGGGAAGGAACAAGCCCTTAGTTCGTTTTGAGGTCTCATGTTTAAGAGATGCTGAAACAAGTTCAGCATGACAATTTTTTCAACATCTGGCGTAAACTTGTATATAAGTCCCATAAATAAAAGGTTTGTAATTCATTCAGGTTTGTTGTATTATTCAGGTATAGAATATGAAAATGAGAGGGAATTAAAGAAATGCAGGTATCATTAAACTGGTTAAACGAATTTGTTGATTTATCGGATATAGAAGTTGAACAGATAGCACATGAACTTACTATGAGCGGATTGGAGGTTGAAGCTGTAGAAGAGGTAAAACCTCAATTTACAAATATAAAAACAGTAAAAATCGAAAAAATAGACAATCACCCGAATTCCGATCATCTCCATCTTGTTACGGTAAATACAGGCGAAGGTTTGAAAACTGTAGTTTGCGGAGCACAAAATATCAAAGAAGGGCAGATTGTTCCTTATGCTTCGGTTGGTTCTAAAGTTCTTGACAGGAAAACAGGTGAAATGTTTACTTTAACGCCGGCAGTTATCAGAGGCGTGGAATCTCAGGGGATGCTCTGTTCTGATGATGAACTCGGTGTTTCTGAACGCGGATATCAGGAAGAAGACGGAATTTTGATTTTGAATAGAATTTTCCCTGATGTAAAAATCGGTGAAGATGTTGAAAAAGTTCTCGGCTTTGATAAAGATTATATTCTTGATGTCGCCCCGACAGCAAACAGAGGAGATCAAATGTCCGTTATCGGAATTGCAAGAGAATTGAGTGCAATTTTCGATAAACCTTTAAAATTTTCACCTCTTGAATGTACAAGAGATTTGTCAACTGATGAATTTAAAGTTGAAATTATTGATAACGATGTGTGCAAATACTATTCTCTCGGCATTTTAAAGAATATAAAAATTAAACCTTCCCCTGACTGGATGCAAAAAAGACTTATTGCATCAGGGGTTCGAGCAATAAACAATGCCGTTGATATTACAAATTATGTAATGCTGGAATACGGGACACCTTTCCACGCATTTGATATGGACAAACTAAACGGGTATATCTGTATTAGACGTGCTAAAGAAGGCGAAAAAATAGTTACTTTGGACGGTACTGAAAGAGAATTAACGCATGACAGCGTTTTAATCGCCGATAAAGAAAAAGGTGTTTGTCTTGCCGGTGTTTTCGGCGGCGAAAATTCCGAAATTGATGAAAATACAAAAAATGTTGCGCTGGAAGCTGCATTTTTCCCTTCTGTAACTACAAGAAAATCTTCAAGAAGCGTAGGCTACCGCTCGGAAGCTTCTGCCAGATTTGAACGCGGAGTTGATATAGAAGCTGTTAAACCTGCTTTAATGCGTGCAATGCAGCTTTTCACTGAACTTGCGGATGCCGAAATCGAAGGAGTTGTGGAAGCCGGTAAAAATGAACTTGAACCAATCGAAATAACTCTAAGATATGCACAGATAAAAAGAATTTTGGGATGCGAAATCGCTCCCGACAAATGTATTTCTATTCTTGAAAAATTAGGATTTAAAAAACTCGGCGGGAACGAGCTGGCTGCAAAATTTCTTGTTCCTTCTTTCAGAGCAGGTGATGTTACAAGAGAAATTGATTTGATTGAAGAAATTGCAAGAATTAACGGCTATGATAAAATTACCACTACGTTGCCGAATAAAAACAGCACACCTGACATTTCTCTTGAAGAAAAAGTTATTAAAAAAGTAAATGAATTGATGCTTTCAGCAGGTTTGGACGAAATTATAACAACATCTTTAATCGGCAAACCACTGCTGGATAAATATATGCAGTCTTATGATGATGCAAAAGCAGTCAAAGTTTTAAATTCCGCAAGCGATGAAAGTACAATGCTCAGACAAAATATGGCAGGGAGTGTTCTAAATTGTCTGAAATACAATTACGACAACGGCCAGAAAACTCTCTGGGCTTATGAAATCGGGAAAACATACAAGATTACGGCTCCTTCTGACGAAAAAAATACAGGAGTTAAAGAAACAAGAGTTCTTGCAGGAGTTTTAACCGGCGAGGTTGAAAACTCTAAATGGCAGGTTAAATCTCACACTGATTTTTATTCGCTTAAAGGTATTATTGAACAGTTGTTTGATGAACTGGGTGTTACAAAGCGAATTAAATTAACTACATGCGAAGATGTGGATTACATGCACCCTTACAGGAGCGCAAAAGTTAATATTCTAGGTAAAAATCTCTCCAATATAGGTTATTTCGGACAAATTCATCCGCTGTTGAAAGATAAGATGAAAATCAAAGGTCAGGATGTATTCATTTTTGAAATTGACCTTGATGAAATTATCGCAATTATTAAAGAACACACTGTAAGATATAAAAAACTCCCTCAGTTCCCTGAAGTTCGCCGTGATATCGCATTTGTAATCAACGAGGAAGTAAGTTTTGAAGATATTCAGCGTGTTATAAAAGGTGCTGTTCAGCAGAATATTTTCAAAGGCAGTGAAGTGTTTGACGTTTATCAGGGCGATAACATTGAAAAAGGCTTTAAAAGTCTTGCCTTCCGTATAAAAATGCAGGATGAAAATGCGACATTAACAGATGAAGTTATAGAACATCAGATGAATAATGTACGTGCAAAACTTCAAAAAACTTATGCGGAAATCAGTTTCCGCGGAGCGTAGCCGCTCCACCCGCCACATAGGCTTTACTTAACTTGTTGTACAAAAGGTGAAAAGGTGTGGGTGGATATATTAATAAAGTAAAACAATAATATTGCCTTTCTTGTGAAATGGAAGGAAATCGCGCAAGCGGTGGAGGGATTTTAACATGAAAAAATTCTTTTTGATAATAGCAATAATATTACTGGCATCTTTACAGGGATTTTGCATTGAAAATGTAGTCCCTCAATACGTTAGTGTTGAGCAGACAAACACATTAGGACTTTATCAGGCACCGAGCGAAATTGTCCTTTATAAAGAGCCTTCCGAAACTTCAAACATAGTACACAGCATAAGCTGGATAGGCGGTAAAATTTTCCCTGAAAGCGTGAAAGCAGAGGATTTGTTTGTTGTATTTATCCGCTCCAAAAACTTGGGACTTCTTGCCGTAACCGATGAAACAGAAGATTGGGTTCAGGTGATATATAATAATTCTACAGGTGCAAAAGGCTGGATAAAAAAAGATGATCCTTACAGATTTTCTACCTGGGTAATGTTTTATAATATGTACGGGAGAAAATACGGTTTGAATTTGTTAAAAGAAGCACCTGCAGAAGCAAAAGATCTCCATGTTTCGACTGACGACAAATCACAAATTGTTGCAACAATTAATATGCCTCAAAAAATTAATCTGAATGTTATACGCGGGAACTGGGCACTTGTAAGTGTCATGGACATTGACAGAACCCCGAAAACAGGCTATGTAAGATGGCGCTCAGATAACGGTGTAAAATATTATTTCCCTGCGATTAAGTAGTGTTATTTATATACAAGTTTACACCAGACTAACTCAATATTGTCATGCTGAACTTGTTTCAGCATCTCTTAAACTCGAGACCCTGAAACGAGTTCAGGGTGGACAATTTAGATATTGTTTAGTGTAAACTTGTATATAAGTCCTTTTAAATTTACAAATTGTCAAAATTACACAGCTCTTGTACTGATATCTCAAACGCTTTTGCAATTGCTTCCAGAGTATCAAAGCTAGGTGATTGTTCTGCACGTTCAATTGCACCAATGGTATTTTTATTTACATTAGCTTTAAAAGCTAAATCTTCTTGTGATAATCCAAGTTTTATTCGTTCAAGCTTGATCTTTAAACCTATTTTTTTATTTTGTACACCATTTTTTCTAGTCATATTACCTATTATAATAGGTGCTTGACAAATTAATTTCAAACCTGTATATTAGTTATGTAAACTAATATACAGGTTAAAAGGCAAATGTGTATGGAAGAAAAAGTTAATGATATTTTAGAAAATGCGATTAACGTTTATAACCAGATGAAAGTTTTGAATGATTCTCTTATGCTTTCTTTTCAAAATGACAAGGATAATTATTATCAATACGCTTGTGCTGAAATGATATTGGACAATCTTGACAAAGTCTGCGAAAAAATAGAAAACTTAGACTGCGAACTTTGTGCTTTACAATCCGAAAAAAATACTCGACATTAAGTTTTGTTTATTGTAGGATAGGCTTACTTGCGAGATATAAATAGAAAAGGAGATATAAAATGCAGGTTATATTAAAAAAAGATGTTCAAAACCTTGGAGAAGCTGGCGACATCGTTAATGTTAAAGACGGTTACGCAAGAAACTTCCTTCTCCCTCAATCAATAGCTGAAATAGCTACTAAAGGTGCTTTAGAAAACAGAGAAAAAAATCTGGCAAGAATTAAAGCTAAACAGGAAAAATTGCACGCAGAAGCTCTGGAAACTGCTAAGAAAATCGAAGAATTTGCAAAACTTGAACTTTCTGCAAAAGCAGGCGAATCAGGCAAATTATTCGGTACAATTACAACTAAAAAACTTACTGAAGAATTAAAAGCTAAATCAGGCATTGAAGTTGACAGAAAGAATGTTTCTTTGAATGCTCCGATTAACAAAATCGGCGAATATACAATGCTTATCAAATTAACTTCTAAAGTTAAATGCGAATTGGCTGTTGTAGTTACAGCTTCTGAAGTTCTTAAAGAATCTGTTGAAGAAGCTGCAGAAGAAACTGAAGAATAGGCGGCAGATGACGGCAAATTCTAAATTGACACTGGAAGCTCTGGCTATAGGCTCTCTGCCTCATAACGATTTAGAATCTGCTATGGAAATTGTTAAGAAAGATTTTGACAAAATTCCTTTCTGGCCACAATTAAGCAAAATTAACAAAAACGAAGACATGATTTTTCAATTTTTGGGAAATATGCCTTCGTTTTTTATTGATGAAAACACAGCGAAATCATATCTTGAAACAGAAAGCGACAAGTTTTTTGAAGATATGGAACAGTTTTTTGACGATTATGAAAAAATCATTCATTGCCTTTCTTGTGAAATGGAGGAGAACCGCTTGCGGTGGAGGGCTTGTGAAAAGATACTTGATAAATATGCGATATCATATTCCTGTGCATTCCCCGAATTCATAAAAATCGTTAAAGATACAAAACCGTCTTTTGCAAAAGGACAGATTGTCGGTCCTTTTACCCTTGCAACAACACTTGTCGATAAATCAGGCAAATGTGCATTTTATGATGAAACATTAAAAGAAATTATAACAAAAACACTTAGTTTAAAGGCTTTATGGCAGATAAAAGAAATAAAATGCGCGAGCCCCGAAACTACACCTATAATTTTTATTGATGAACCTTCAATATCACAGCTCGGAACTTCTGCTTATATAACAATTTCTAACAATGAAGTCATTGAAATGATAAAAGAAATATCTGACTTAATAAAATCAAACGGTGCGATGAGTGCTATTCACTGCTGCGGGAAATGCGACTGGAGAGTTCCTATCAAAGCAGGTGTTGATATTATTAACTTTGATGCCTATACTTTTGCTCAGAATTTGAGTCTTTTCAGCAATGATTTAAAAACTTACCTGGAGCACGGAAGAAAAATTGCGTGGGGAATTGTTCCGACACTCCGTCCTGATATTCTTGAAAAAACTAATCCGGATGAGATGATTTCTGTTTTTGAAAAAGCTGTTAAGTATTTGACGAAAAAAGGAATTAATGAGAAAATTATTATAGAAAATTCAATTATTACGCCGTCATGCGGTGCAGGCGCGTTGAGTGTAGAACTGGCAGAAAAAGCTATGGATTTGACTAAACAGCTTTCAGAAAGTGTAAAAGAAAGGTATAAAGTTTGACATTTAAATTAGCTGTAACAGGTAAAAGCGGAAGCGGAAAAACAACAATTGTTAAAGGATTTTTGAGAGTTTTTCAGGAATATTTCCCGGAAAAATCAATTCTTTTGTTTGACAATGACCTGACAGGAGAACTCGGACACAGCTTCGGACTTGATATAAGAAATACAATTTACGGCATACGAAGCGGGAAACATGAATATAAAACAGGAATTCCCGAAGGTATGTCTAAACAAGAATTTGTCGAATGGGCTATGGAAGATATTGTTGTTTCTCTCGATGAAAATGTCGATATCATTGTATCATGGTTTGTCGGATCAAAAGACTGCAGATGTCCTATTACGGGACAGATAAATGATGCCGTTTTAAAGCTTATTGACAGATATGATATTGTAATTTTCGACTGCGAATTTGACTTAAAATACTTAAATCAGCTTGTAGATACAGATATTGACACAACGTTGATTGTTGCAAATCCTACAGATGAAAGCGCTCATCTTGTAAAGCGTATTGAAGAATTCAGTGCAAAATATGCTGCAGGAAACCAGCTCGGAGTAGTTATTAATAAAGCAGACGGATCTGATTTGAATGCTTTATATGATTTTTTGAAGCGTTATGATTTGGATGTTCTGGGTGTAATTCCGGTTGATGAAGAATTAAAATCGCATTCAACGGATAAAGATTCCGGTATAGTTCAGGATGCAATTAAACAGTTCTATTTCAGATTGAATCTTCCTCAATTGAGAGAGTAGGGAATATGGCAGAAATTTTAGACGGCAAAAAGTTAAGAGATAAAATTTTTTCAAACTTAAAGGCAAAATTGGATAAAATGCCTGAGAAACCTACACTTGCTGTTATTCTTGCAGGTGATGATCCGGCCAGCCAAATTTATGTCCGAAATAAGAAAAAAACTGCTGAAAATTTAGGGATTAATTCTATAGTAATTGAATATCCGAAAAACGTTACAGAAACAGAATTAATTTCTAAAATTCAAGAATTAAACAATGATAAAAATATTACGGCAATTCTTGTACAGCTTCCGCTTCCGCAGCATATTAATAAATTTAAGGTAATTGATGCAATCTTGCCTCAAAAAGATGTGGACGGGCTGACACCTTATAATCTCGGTAAACTTTTTGCCGGCGAAGAGCCTTATGTATACCCCTGTACCCCTAAAGGAATTTTGCTTTTGCTGGACGAATACTGTATAAACCCAGATGGTAAACATGTAGTAGTGGTCGGCCGTTCAAATTTAGTCGGCAAACCGGTTTCACAAATGCTTTTGAAACGAAATGCCACAGTTACAATGTGCCACAGTCATACAAAAAATCTTACCGATATAACAAAAACTGCTGATATTGTTGTGTCAGCAGTAGGGAAAAATGTTATAGGGGAAAAAATGTTAAAATCAAATTGTGTCGTAGTAGATGTAGGTATTTACAGAGATGAGAACGGGAAAGTCCGCGGCGATGTGGATTTTGAAAATATCTCTAAAATCGCCGCATACATTTCACCTGTACCGGGCGGGGTAGGCCCGATGACCATAGCATCTTTGATGCTTAATACGGTTGAACTTTTTGAAAGAAACCTGTAAATCAGCGTTAACTTTAAATCTATACTTTACTATTGACCTATTAAGTTCAACGTACAGTAAGATTTAATATTACTGTTAACAAGGTTCTTCAAACTTGAAATCTCGTTCTCCATCAAACTTATCTGCGAATCTAAAGAATCCTGCCGTGTCTCCAGATACGACTCTTCCTGCTGCAAGGTAATGTAAGTCGGATCATCATCAACATCAACTTCTGCTTCTTCTAATTCTTCTGCTCTGTAGCCCATTTGTTTTGTAATGTAATTTGCACGGCTCATAACAAGCGTTTGTTCAAATTGCAGCTGACTTTTCTGCAATGTGAATAAATTTTTCTGTGCATCAAGTGCTAAAAATGTCATCTCATCTCTCCTTATATCTGTTTGTACTTTTTTATTTCTTCTTACACATGTAAAGTATTTTGAAATAATCAAATTTCACAAGGAGGAATTTTTGTTACATTTGTTAACATATACATTCAAAAAGTCTTCTTAAACAAGAAGACTTTTATAAAAAATAAAGTAACTCGTAAGCCGTGTTCTGTTTCTAAATAATCATCTGTCTGGTATTGAAATTACTTTCAATCTCTAGCGATTTTTCTGAAGTTGGCGGACAGCCTTTATAACCTTCAATTTAATCTTGCATTCTGCAGGGGGTTGCCTGGCCGATATTTCTCAATACCGCCGGTGAAGCTCTTAACTCACCGTTGCACCATCGCCTGTGTTTATATAAAACCATTGGCAGTCTACATTTCTGTGGTCCTATCCACCGGCTCACGCCGTCCGGGATTTCCCCGGCTGCCTGTCCTTGAATGCACGGACTTTCCTCACCTGAAAATCAGGCGCGATTATTCGATTACTTTATATATTAGGTTGAAGTATCTCTGATAGATGTATTGATTGTAGCAAACTCAACAGCTCTTCTATCAGCAGGATCTATCCTCAGTTTGCCGTTCGACAAAATTTGAATATTATATGTATCAAACCCGTCAGCTCCAACACCTTCATCACTTTGTCTTGAATGAGAATCATTGCTTGTATCTACATCAATCTGAATAATACCGGCATTTGACGGGGCATCACTTTGATTATATTCAAATTTACCAGGTTCTTCACCCCTTTTAAAAACATCATCACCTGTAAGCCCTGTTAAATCCCAGTAAACACCATCAGTTGTATAAAATTTTAATCCATCACTGTTTGCAATTTCAGATTTAACGTTCAATCGGCTTTTAAACAATTCAGCAAATTTTTTATCGCCTTCGTAATCTTCACCTTCATAAGTTACTTTATTTTTGTAATCAAAACCATAAGCACAGTAGTAATTAGCATCTGCGACTACACCTTCGCCGCACGCATCACGCATATCAGGGTATAATCTTTCGTCATTAATCAGCGAACTTACAATTTGTTCAGTGATATAAAAGCTCTTTTTAACCATCATTTTATTTTTGTTCGGTCTTGTTTTCATAATAGCCGGAGTAACAACCGCAACAAGAATACCAATAACCGCCAGAGCAACCATTAGTTCTGTGAGCGTAAAACCTTTAAATCTTCTCATTAATATCCTTCCTCTTGTTTTACAGTAATCCTATTATATAGTAACATATTTTACCTTTTTTTTCAATATATTAACCTTGAAAAGTTACAGATACAACTTATTTAAAAATTTTGTATATTATCATTTGTAAATTTTTATTAATCGGCTAGCAAAATAATCTTTTCAGATGAGTTAATATAGCATTCAATCTGTTAGGATTATAAGAGATTGAACTAAAATAAACAGAGGGTTAGACGTATGGTCGATAACAGGTCAGCAGGATTCTTCGGCATCGGAGGTTCATTTAATTTCAAAAGCGGAGATATATCAGGAACAGCCGCCAAAACTCAAGACGATAAAATGGGGCAGGGCGGAGAATATTTCGCACAGCAAAAAAATTCCGAAGAAGAAGAAAACAGCGACAGCCAAAAATATACCGACAGAAGCGCCCAGCTTCGTGCTACTCTCAATTCACTTGCCATGATGAATGTGGCAAATGTTATTAACGCCCGCAAAAAAGCTCTGGAAGAACAAAAAGAACGCGAAAAAAATTCTCAAAATAATCCTGATAAGGATGAACAAAAACGCGAACACGCCGAAAAAGAATTAGAAGAAGAATTTTATAATCTAGCACGCGAAGTAAAAGAAGATACTCAAAAATAAAATCTACTTGAGATATTAATATCCCATGAACATATTTTGCATTCCGCCCTGTACTCCCTGCATCATCATCATACTGTTAGAACTGTCATAATTTTGAGGGAACTGGCTGTATGTCATTGGAGCTCTGCCGTCATTTGAAGGAGTTATACTTCCCATCTGTTTGACAGATTTCGGTTTCATAAAACTGTTTTCATTTTCCTCTTCAACTATGTCAGCTGCAGAAACAGACTGGCGGAATTGCGGATATTTCGGTCGTACACCGTTATTATTAAAACCTGAGAATGAATTTTTTGGAGTTAAATTAATTTCTTCAGAAAACACAGGCATTGCAAAAGAGACTAATAGCAAACCCAGAATAATTTTTTTTAACATACACATTTCCTCCATACGTTTATATTTTTATTATAGCAAAAAATCACGCGTATGATGTAATTTTTTCTAAAAAATATTTTTTATGGTGGGTTTTCTGGTATAATATGGCTGAGGATTTGAGAAATATGGATTTGAATGTAGAAATCAAAGGCAGTAAAATAATTGTTTCATGGGTGCCTTCAGGTGCCGATTATTACAGAGTTTTTTGTAAAAATGACGGAGTATTCCGCGAATGCGCCAAAATTTATGACAGTAATTACATAAAATTTTCTCTTGTTCCTTACGGAGATAACGAATGTTTTGTAGAGGCCGTCAAAGATGGTGTTGTTACGGACAAATCCCGAATTCATCAATTTAAGTTTGATGAAATTGATTTAATATACAGACATGAAAATCCGGATGAAGTTAAATTCTTCTGCAGCAAATACGAAGGCGCACAGGGTTACAGACTATATAGGGACGAAATTGAATCAGGTTTTAACGGTTATAAAAATTCCGACACAAATTTTCTCACCGTAAAAACAGGGAAAGAAACCGATTATAAAATTAAGCCTTTTATTAAAGACGAAAGCGGCAAACGAAATTTTCTTGCATCTTCTGCACCGGTTGATATAACTAAAAATAAGTTTGAAGGGATTACAATTTATAAATCCTACAATTACAACCTGTTTTTGTCGTGGAATTTTAAAGGTGATGCAGACGGTTTTCTTGTATATACACAGAACAGTGAAAAGCCGATTTTTGAAACAAATGACGGGTTGAGACATTATCTGCCTTTATATGATTACAAAAGCAGTCTGAAATTTATTGTGAAAGCATTTGTAAATACTATTGAAGGCAGAGTTATTATTGCCGAATCAGAGCCTGTATCGCTCGGTCTCAGGAAATATAAAAAACCTGATGTATCATTGATTATCCCTGCTTATAACGCGAAAGATTACATTGCAAGAAGTGTTGACAGCGCACTCGCTTCTGATTTTGCAAACCTTGAAATAATAATTGTAAATGACGGTTGTACGGATGACACACAGAAAATTATTGACTGGTATGTAAAAAATTATCCGAATATAGTTTCCATAATAAAAGAAAACGGCGGTGTTGCAGATGCAAGAAACAAGGGAATTGCAGCGGCTAAAGGTGAATACATAGCATTTCTTGACAATGACGATCTTGTACGCCCTGATATGATAAGCAGACTTTACAAATCAATAATTAAAAATGATTGTGATGTAGCAGTGGCTCCGCTTTACAGAATTACTGACAACGGGTATACAACACACTGCAATCTGCCTTTTATGGAAGATATTCCGCTTGATATCGATAAATATCTTGAAATTATGTATACTCCCGGGTATTACAATTGTGCTATATGGAACAAACTTTACAAAACATCAATTGTAAAAGAACATCCGCTCGGAATTTTGAAATACGAAGATGTCTCATGGACACCCTGCATATTATCTTATGCTAAGAAATTCTGTTTTTTAAAAACTCCGTTTTATGAATGGGACAGAAAAACACGCCCTCAGACATTCGGAGATGTTCTTGCGAAAATGCCTGAGGAGGAATTATTTGAAAACAGAAAACAGGCGATGCTTTTCTTTGTAAATAACGGAAATCCCGAAAAAATTGATTATTTGAAAGAAATAGCAAAACGCAGGCTGATGCGCTACGCAAAAAAATCCCCGCTGAAGAATAAGTATGAAAAATTAATGGAAGAAATAAAATCAATAAATATCAGCAGTAAATAAATCAGAATTACAGACGTTTCGAATCCAGCATTTTTTTTAAATTTTCTTCTGAACGCTTTCTTATCAATTCAGTTGTACTTTGTAAATTTTTGCATAAATTATCATACTTAATATTATCAGTTTCAATACAATTTATTAAAGCTTCCGTAAAACCTTTGTTATCTTTGTAAATTATAGAATTTTCTTTGTTAAAGTAATGAAATTCCGCGAATTTTTCAGGTATAACACACGGTTTGCAAAATCCGTATATCAGCTGAAACGAACCTGATGTTCCGTCTTTAATATATCTGTCATGTTCAATATTTTCAGAATCAAGCAGGGTAAGGAAAAAGTCTGAGTTTTCTAATTCGCAAAACATTTTTTTATACGGAATACGTCCTTTTATATATATATATTCTTTTATGTTATCAGGTAAATTATCCAGAGAACCGCTTCCGATAACTGTTACTTTAAAATCTGTACAGCCTTTTTGAACAAGTTCGCTGATACCGTTTATCAGCAATGAAATGTTTCTCCTTGCATAGCTCAATTCCCCTATCGTTATAAAATTCGTTATTTTATTTTTTGTATGAGGTTTAATATTCCCGAAATAATTCGGATTGCAGAATACAGCAGTATTCAAACCGTTATTTTTAAAATCAGCAAGCTGTATAACCCTGCATGGGTGCGCCCCGCCCCCGCCGAACAGCCCGCCAACAAGCAGGCGGTGGAGGGGGGCAGCTACTGGTAGAACCTGCGCCCCTAAAATTACGTTATAAC
>ERZ780117.229-NODE-229-length-27359-cov-4.018312_pt1 | contig 27359 bp, 37 predicted proteins | sample MGYA00510985_ERZ780117 | MGnify/ENA primary metagenome ERZ780117 (study PRJEB29588, sample SAMEA2159553) | human gut metagenome | biome: human gut; feature: human-associated habitat; material: faeces | place: Denmark | collected 2008/2010 ...
TTCTCCTTTTTGTATATATTATAATTTTATTTTATTTCTTTTTTCAACAAACGGTCTTTTTACAATTTCAGCATCATGTAATTTTTCTCTTATCATAACCTGAACAATAGAGCCTGTACAAATTTCTTTATCATTCTTTACATAAGCAAGCGCGATATTTGCCCCGAGTATCGGAGAAGGTCCGCCGCTTGTAATTATTCCGATTTTTTCTCCGTTTTTATAAACTTCATATTCATGGCGTGCAATTGACTTATCAAGCATTTTTAAGCCAACAAGTTTTTTTGAAGTTCCGTTTTTAAGCTGTTCTATGATAACTTGTTTCCCGTTGTAATCCGCTTCTTTGTCTTTTGGAATTGACCAGCTCAGGCCTGCTTCAACAGGTGTTGTGTTTTCATCCAGATCATTGCCGTACAAATGAAGTGCGGCTTCAAGTCTTAATGTATCACGGGCACCGAGACCTATCGGTTTTATACCGAATTCTCTGCCGTTTTCAAGAATTTTATCCCAGAGATATTCAGAATGTCTGTTTTCAACTAGAATTTCATATCCGTCTTCTCCAGTGTAGCCTGTGCGGGAAATAAGAACTTTTACCCCTGCGATATTTGCCGTTTTTATTGTGAAAGATTCTTGTTGTGTAGTTAACCCCATTTTTCTCATCAGTGTATCAGCGAGAGGGCCTTGAACAGCAAGAAGCGAGAATTCATGCGAGCGGTTATCTATTTTTACATCAAAATTTTTGCTGTTTCTAACCATCCAGTTTAAATCTTCATCAATTCTTGAGGCATTACATATAACAAGGTATTCCAGAATGCCGAGCTTGTAAATGATTAAATCATCAATAAGACCGCCTTTTGTATTTGGAAGCTGGCAGTAAACAGCTTTTTCATAATTTAATTTTTCAATATTCTGGGGAACAATTTTATTTAGAAATTCCATAGAATCTTTGCCTGACACAAAAACTTCCCCCATGTGCGACACGTCAAACAAGCCGACTTTTTCTCTTACTGTTTTGTGTTCTTCAATAATGGATGCGTATTGAACAGGCATACTCCAGCCTGCAAAGTCAACCATTTTTGCCCCGAGCTGCACATGTTTATCATGTAAAAAAGTTTCTTTAGTCATTAAATATCCCCCTTCAGGCTTTATTGTCGCATTGAAAGATGGATGTTGTCAATGGTTTATTGAGTTTATTGAAGTATTAAGGATAATATGTTATAATGAAAAAAATAAGAAAGGGGTAGATTATGAAAAGATTATTTGATCATGGAGCTTCGGGGGGGGGGATTTCTAGCTGACAGAGGACAAGATGTCAAGAGGGCACGCATTTTAAAGATACTGAGATACTGTGGTACTAAGGCAGCAGGAAGTATCATAAAAATTTTATGTAAGCCTCAAGAGTTAGATGGAACGGCTATGTTTCACCCCTCATCCAGCACAAAGTGCGTCCTTCTCCTGCACAGGGGAGTAGAAAAAAGTAATTACAATCTAATTAAAGATGAACATCGGCCCTCACCCCAACCCTCTCCCATAGGAGAGGGAGTAAGTAATAAGCTCAATAACGAAATTCAATCAGGAGTTCAGGATGACGCTCATTCCCCGAAACTAACTTATTCATTTATTAACCTATTCTCTTATTTATCTCGTAAACGCGTTGCGTTTACGTTGGCTGAGGTTTTAATCACTCTTGGAATTATTGGAGTGGTTGCTGCAATGACTATGCCTTCTTTAATTGAGAAACATCAGGAAAAAGCTCTTATTGTCAGTGCAAGAAAAGCGTTTTCAACAATTGTTAATGCAACGAAATTGGCTCAAAGTCAAAATGAAATGATTGGAGATAATACATTTTTATTTGATCCTTCAAAAACAAGTGCAGAAGTTGCTCAAGAATATGCTAAATATTTTAATGGTGCAAAAGTCTGTCTTTCTAAAACTTCTGCAGGTTGTTCTCAATATTTTTATGACAAAATAAAGTATACTACAAGTGGTTATTCCTATTCTTTTAATGGGATGTATCCTTTAATATTATTATCAGACGGTTCGGTTTTGGCTATTCATCAGTTAACATCATGTACGCAGTCAACATTTATCTGTGATGCTACTGACCCTGATACAGGTAATTGTACAAAAGATGATGAAGGTAATTCAATCGGGCATATTTCTGACTTGCATTATTGTGCAAATATTATTGTTGATGTAAATGGACCTAAAGCCCCTAATCAATTTGGCAGAGATGTTTATTCAGGCAGAGTCTGGCAAAACGGTAAAATTACTTTTACTGACTGGGGGCAAACAGGAGGAACCAGTGCAAGAAATATACATCAAGGTATAGATAAACTTGAATATAAGAAATTTTAAACACAAATCCCTCCCAATCAGGGAGGGATTTACAATTATTGTTCTGCAAGTTTTTTATAAAGTTCAATTTGTTTATCTGATAAATTTTTAGGTATTACGATTTTGATTTTTGCATTAAGATTTCCGTATCCTCCGCCTTTTAGGGGCAAGCCGAGATCTTTCAGTCTTAAAGATTGTCCTGATGAAGTTTTTGGCGGGATTTTTATATTTATTTTACCATGCAGTGTTTCTATTTCTTTTTTTGTTCCTAAAACTGCTTCCGGCGGAGTAATCTCTATTTCTTTAGTCAAATCAGAACCGTTAACTTCATATTCTTTATCTTTGATATTAACAATCAGGTACAAATCTCCCTTTCTGCCGTAAGAATCGGATTTACCTTCTCCTTTAATTCTGACTTTTTGTCCTTCCGTTATGTTAGGCGGAAGTTTTACCTTAATGGATTTAGGTTCCGATTTAAAGCCTGTTCCTCCGCATTCACTGCAATAGCCTCCGCTGCCTGAACATTTTGTACAGCGTTCTATTTCGTTAAATTTTACACTAATTGGTTTTTGATCAAAAATGTCTTTTACTGTTACATTTAAGTTCATTGTAACATCAAGATTTTCAGCTTTTGGAGCCTGCTGTGTTCTTTTTCTTGACGTTCTCTGCTGCTGCGCTGCTCCGCCAAAATCAAAACCGTCAAAATTCATGCTTCTTGTTCTTGAACCGGCTCCCATCATGTCGCCGAATAAAGAACTGAAAAAGTCTGAAAATCCGCCCAAGTCCTGACCGTTAAAGCTGAAGCTCTGATAATTTCCGCCCTGGCCGCCACCAAAACCGAATTGTTCAAATCCCGGAGGAGGTGTCCAGCTCTGACCTCCCTGCCAGTTTGACCCTAAGCTGTCATAACGTTCTCTTTTCTGTTTGTCGCCGAGAACCTCGTAGGCTTCATTTATATCTTTGAATTTGCTTTCTGCTTCTTTAGTTTTATTAACATCAGGGTGGTATTTGCGTGCCAGTTTTCTGTAAGCTGATTTAATCTCAGATTCCGTTGCATCGCGTTTTACACCCAGGATATCGTAGTAATCTTTATATTCCATATTCAGTATCTCCTACTATATATGATAATATAAAAAATGTGAAAACCTGAAATAATTAATTATTTTTTAAGTATTAATAAACCACACACCATTTTTTTTCGTATGTCATTCTGAACTTGTTTCAGAATCTGTATGAGCTCCTGAACTAAATACAGGATGACAAAATGGTGTGTGGTTTAAATTTTTAGTTTTTGCCAAAAAGATTTATACACAGTCTAATTGGCGGATGGAACGGCTACGTTCCTAGAACATTAATCCTGCTTCTCTTGCAGCATCAGCTAAAGCCGCTACACGACCGTGGTATAAGAAACCTCCGCGGTCAAATACAACGCATTCAATACCTGCTTTTTTAGCTTTTTTAGCAATTGCTTCACCTACAACTTTAGCAGCTTCGATATTTCCTCCGTGAGTTAATTTTTCTTTTAACTCTTTGTCGTTTGAAGATGCTGCAGCAAGTGTTACATGATTAACGTCGTCAATCAATTGAGCATAAATATGTTTTGTGCTTCTGTAAACTGCCAATCTCGGAAATTCAGCCGTTCCTGACAATTTAACTCTTATAGATTTGTGTCTTTTTTGAATTCTTGGTTTTCTGCTTTCTTGTTTAATCATTTTTTTATTCCTTTCAATTTACCTGTTTTAGCGGGCTAATCACCCTTCACATGTAACATCTCCATATGTGCGCATTATACAAAGCTTCAATATGGCTTGGAGTTTTTACGATCCTTCTTTAGCGTTACCGTCCAAAAGTTTATGCAAAACTTAATTGGCGGGTGGAGCGGCTACGCTCCTATTTTTTACCTGCTTTACCGGCTTTACGTCTGATGTGTTCACCTTCATATCTAACACCTTTTCCTTTGTAAACTTCAGGAGGACGTTTAGATCTGATGAATGCTGCAACATCGCCTACAGTTTGTTTGTTGGAGCCTTTTACTGAGATTTTTGTGTTAGCTTCAACAGAAATTGTAATTCCTTCAGGCGGTTCAACGATTACAGGATGAGAATAACCTAAAGAAAGATTTAAGTTTTTCCCTTCCATATTGGCTCTGTAACCAACACCTTGAATTTCTAATTTCTTTTCAAACAGTTCTTTTACGCCGTGAACAGCATTAGCAACCAGTGTTCTAGAAAGTCCGTATAGAGCATCAGTTTCTCTTGAATCACCGATTTTAGAAAGAACAATGTGGTTGTCTTCGATTTTAACTTCAATTTCGGGACGAACATGAACTGTTTCTGTGCCGTGAGGTCCTTTAACGATAACGTTATGATCTTCAATTTTAACTTCAACCCCTTGAGGGATTTCGATAGGTTTTTTACCAATACGTGACATTTTAATTTTCTCCTTTTGGTATATATATTGTGTACTTTTTCTGTCCTTTTCTACCAATTGTGAACAGAATTTTAGAAGCTCGGAAGTACGGATGTCAGGAAGGTAGGCTGTTTAATGAAAATGAGCTGACCTATTGCCATCTGTTCTTCTGTACCTCTGATTAATAGACGTAGCAGAGAACTTCTCCACCGATGTTTTCTTTGCGAGCTTTTCTGTCTGTTAAAAGGCCTTTGCTTGTAGAAACAATCGCAATACCCATTCCGCCTAATACTTTAGGAAGGTTTTTAGCTTTGCTGTAGTTTCTCAAGCCCGGTTTAGAAATTCTTTCTAATTTAGTGATGATAGGTTTATTCTTTTCATCATATTTCAAAATGATTTCTAAAACCTTGAATTTACCTTCGTCTTTAACACTGTAGTCAGTAATAAACCCTTCTTCTTTAAGCAATTTAGCTAATTGAACTTTTAATTTAGAAGACGGCATAGAAACTGACGGGTGTGAAACCATGTTAGCGTTTCTGATTCTTGTTAGCATATCTGCTATAGGATCTGTCATTGACATTTAAAATACCTCCGGACTTACCTCCAGTTAAAGGCAGTATCCTTAAATTAACTATTACACCACTTACTGAATTAATTTTGCTTCATATTGAAGCTTGTTTCAGCAGTCTGGAACTGTACTAATAAACTATCATAAATATACTTAATTTACAATATTATTTTTAAATTTTGTTTACAAAAACCAAAAAAGACCGCATCCCCCGGTCCTTTGGTTTTTATTGATATAAAATTTACAGTTGCAACACACCGTCGCCTTCGCATCTCCATTTCACTCTCTGAACTTCTTTAGCATAAGTACAGTTGGTGGGCGGAGCTGTTACATGTAACCCTTGAGTGTTGGTTGGAACGGCCACGTTCCTTTCTTTAGCTTTTGTCTCAAAGATTTATGCAAAACCTGAGTGGCGGGTGCAGCGGCACGCTGCCTTCTTTAGCCACTACCTAGAAGATTCATGCAGAACCTAAGTGGTGGATGGAACGGCCACGTTCCTACCAGCTTGCTTTTGTAACGCCTGGAAGTAAGCCTTCGTGAGCCATTTTTCTTAAACAAATTCTGCAAAGACCGAAATCTCTGTGATATCCGTGAGGTCTACCGCAGATGCTGCATCTGTTATGAAGTCTTACTGCAGGGTATTTGCCGGCTGCAACAAGTTTTTCGCGTCTTAGTTCTTTGTTTATCATCGCTTTTTTAGCCATGAATTTCTCCTTTTATGTTTATTTGTTATCTTGTTTAAATTTGAGATTCCGAAACCAGTCCGGAATGATGTTTTATTTTAATCCTTTGAAAGGCATTCCGAGTAATTTCAACAATTCACGTGCTTCATCATCCGTTTCGGCAGTTGTAATTATTGATACGTTCATACCTTTTACTAAATCAACTTCTTCATAAGTGATTTCAGGGAATAATGCCTGTTCTTTCAAACCTAATGTATAGTTTCCTCTGCCGTCAAAACTTTTCGGTGATATACCTCTGAAGTCGCGGATACGCGGAAGAACTACACAGATAAGTTTTTGTAAGAAGTCATACATTCTTTCACCGCGCAATGTAACCATTGCACCAACCGGCATTCCTTCTCTTAACTTATATGATGCGATTGATTTTTTAGCTTTTGTAACTACGCATTTTTGACCTGCAATTTTGGTCAATTGGGCTTCTATAGCTTCTGCGATTTTTGAGTTGTGAGAAGCTTCGCCGACACCCATATTCAAAACGATTTTATGAAGTTTTGGGATCTGGTTAACATTTTTATAGCCGAATTTTTCCTTTAATGCAGGAATTACTTCTTCTTGATATTTCGCTTTTAAATTTCTGGTTTTAGTTGTCATTTTCTTAATTTCCTTAATTCTGTGATACTGAAATTATAACACGAATTATAATTTAGCATCTAATTGTTCACCACATTTTTTACAAACACGAACTTTTTTGCCGTCAACGACTTCGTGTTTGATCCTTGTCGGTTTTTCGCAGGCAGGGCAGATAATCATTACATTTGAAGCGTCAACTGGTGCTTCAACTTTGATTAAGCCGCCTTGAATTCCTGCCATAGGCTGAGGTTTTTGAGCTTTGGTAGCCATATTCAATCCTTCAACCGTAACAGTTCCTTCAGCAACGTTAACTTTTTTAATGTTACCTGATTTACCTTTATCTTTGCCTGCAATAATCATTACTCTGTCAGTATTTTTTACATGCAATTTTTTCTTTGTCATTTTTGTATTCCTTTTGTTGTTTTAATGAGGATTTTAAATCTTGTTCGCTCGCGTTTAGCAGGTCTGCGGTTGAATACTCCATAAATTTTATTTATTCCGTATTCAAGCCTCCGCCTTCTGCTCGCTCACGCTAAATAACTTCCGGAGCCAAAGAAACTATTTTCATATATCCTTTGTCTCTTAATTCACGGGCAACGGGTCCAAAAACACGTGTTCCTCTCGGATTGCCGTCTTTGTTAATTATAACTGCTGCGTTTTCATCAAATCTGATAACAGATCCGTCTGCACGTTTGATATCAGCTTTTGTTCTGACTACAACAGCTCTAACAACTTCAGATTTTTTTACAGGCATATTCGGGTTGGCATCTTTTACTGCAGCAACGATTTCATCGCCTACTGCAGCAAATTTTTTGTTAGAACTTCCCATTACGCGAATGCATAAAAGTTCTTTTGCACCTGTATTATCTGCTACTTCTAGTCTAGTTTCTTGTTGTATCATTGTTCTTTTCCTTTATTTTTAAAGAATGTTTTACTTATTCGACAGCGCATTATTTTATATAATGATGTCTGTATGCTGACCGAAACAAAGTTCCGGAGGTCCTGAAACAAGTTCAGGACACGTTACTTCTAAATTCGCTGACGCTTATTAAGAATTAACGTGCTTTCTCAACTACTTCAGCAAGTTTCCAGCGTTTGCCGCCTGAAATAGGCCTTGATTCAACGATTCTTACAATATCGCCTTCATTGCAAACATTGCCTTCATCATGTGCTTTGTAGTTTTTATTTGATTCTATGATTTTTTTGTATTTCGGGTGTGGTTCGTAATCTGCGACTTTTACAACAATTGTTTTGTCCATTTTATTACTTATTACAACACCTTGTTTTTCTTTTTTAGGCATTTTGTTTTTTCTCCTTTGAAAGCTTCCGCTATACAGCAGCGCTTCCTTTTTCTTTTATAACAGTTTTTGCTTGTGCTATAAGTCTTTTTGTTTTGGAAATCAATGCTGTGTTTTCCAATTTATGAGTGGAAAGCTGTAATTTGTAGTTAAACAAATCTTTTTTCCAGTCAACTATTGCACTTTGCAGCTCTTCAACTGATTTTTCGCGCATTTCATTTAGTTTCATCGTTTTATTTCCTTATAGTTTTAAGCATTTTATGCTTCTAACTTAGCTTTTTCTACTACTTTAACTTTGATTGGCAGTTTTTGAGCAGCTAATTCTAATGCGTGAACTGCAACACTTCTGTCGAAGTAATCAAGTTCAAAAAGAATTCTGTTCGGTTTAACAACTGCTACCCAGTATTCCAAATTACCTTTACCTGATCCCATACGAGTTTCAGCAGGTTTTGCAGTAATCGGTTTATCAGGGAATATTTTAATCCAAACGTTACCGCCACGTTTGATTTCACGAGTCATTGCACGACGTGCAGCCTCGATTTGTCTGCTGGTTATCCAGCCGGGTTCAACAGCTTGAAGTGCATATCCGCCAAATTCCAGTTGTGTTCCTCTGGTTTCTGTGCCTTTCATTCTGCCTTTCATCATTTTGCGGTATTTAGTTTTTTTAGGCTGTAACATTTTTATTTTACTCCTGTTATATTTTCTTTACTTTATTTTTATTCGGCAGTTTCTGTTGAAATTCTGCGTCTTGGACGTCTTGCGCCTTTGTCAGAACCTTCTTTGCCGTTTTTTGCTTTAATGTTCTGGTCTGCTTTTTCACCGGGCATTAAGTTGCCTTTGAAAATCCATACCTTAACACCGATTTTACCCATAATAGTATCTGCTTCGGTGAATCCGTAATCAACATCAGCACGAAGTGTTTGAAGAGGAATTCTTCCTTCTTTAGCCCATTCTGAACGTGCGATTTCAGCTCCGCCCAAACGTCCTGATACCATTACTTTTATACCTTGAGCGCCTGCTCTCATTGTGCGCTGCATTGCCTGTTTCATTGCACGTCTGAAAGCAACACGTTTTTCTAACTGCTGGGCGATTGCTTCTGCTACAAGCTGTGCATCTGCATCGATTCTTGCAACTTCCACAACATTAATAATTACAGGTTTGCCGATATATTTTGAAACTTCTTTTTTCAAATCGTCAATGCCCTGACCGCCTCTGCCGACTACTATGCCGGGTTTTGCTGTTACTACTGTTACTGTTATGTTTTGGGCCTTTCTTGCAATTAAAATTTTAGAAATGCCTGCCGCATATAGTTTTTTCTTAATAAATTTTCTAATTCTAGCATCTTCTGCTACAAATGCGCCATAATCCTTAACCTTTGCAAACCATGTGCTTACCCAGGGCTGGATTATACCGATTCTAAATCCTTTTGGATGTGTTTTTTGTCCCATTTTATTTACCTTTATCTTTTACATTTACGTCTTGCTCACTCGCTTTTAACGGGTCTGTCGTTGCGGCTTTCGCGCACACCGTACGCCCTCAGCTAGTTCGCGCTACTATTTTTTAACAGTGATATCGCTCACTTTTAATGTTAAATGAGAAGTGCGTTTTAGTCTTTTGTACATACGACCTTGCGCTCTTGTTCTTGCTCTTTTGTATGTAACGCTTTCATCTGCAAAGATTTCAGAAACCTTTAAAGATTCTGCACCTATGCCGTATTTTTCCTGTGCATTTGCAACAGCGGCTTTCAAGTTCTTTTCAACCACTCTTGCTGCAAAATAAGGCATAAAACGTAACATATCTTGAGCTTCAACGACAGATTTTCCTCTGACTTCGTTGATTACTCTGCGAAGTTTTCTGGCTGTCATTTTAATATCTGTTTGTCTTGCTTTAGCTTCCATTTTTTATTTTCCTTCTAACTTTGTTGTGCTTTGCACTTATTTTCTTTTAGCAGTCTTATCAGAACCTGCGTGTCCTTTAAACAATCTTGTAGGTGCAAACTCGCCTAATTTGTGTCCGATCATCTGTTCTGTTACATATACGGGAACGTGAGTTTTTCCGTTGTGAACAGCAATTGTATGTCCTAACATATCAGGTACAATCATAGATGCTCTGGACCAGGTTTTAATTACTTTATGCTCAGAGTTTGCATTCATCTTTGAAATTTTGTTTTGTAGAGCTTCTTCTACGTATGGACCTTTTTTTAATGAACGTGCCATTAATTTATTCTCCTTTTGTATTTGTTTTTTCGGTTGTGAGATCCCGAAACAAGTTCGGGATAACATATCCGTAATACTCACTTACGTTCGCTAACGGTTATGTTATTTTTTTCTTCTTCTAACGATTAATTTGTCAGAAGCTTTTCCTGCTTTTCTGGTCTTATGACCAAGAGCCGGTTTACCCCAAGGTGTTTTCGGGTGTCCGCCGGGGCCTGTTTTACCTTCACCACCACCGTGAGGGTGATCGCATGGGTTCATTGTAACACCGCGTACCGTAGGTCTGATGCCTAAGTAACGTTTTCTGCCGGCTTTACCGATAGACAGGTTTTTGAATTCTGCATTGCCTAATGTACCGATTGTTGCCATGCATTCTTTTCTTACCATTCTCATTTCTGATGATGGAAGTTTTATTGTTACGTAATTGCCTTCTTTAGCCATTACCTGAGCTGCATTACCTGCAGATCTAACCATAACGCCGCCGCGTCCGGGGGTAAGTTCAATGTTGTGAACTATTGTACCTAACGGGATTAATTCAAGCGGTAAAGCGTTACCTGTCTGAACAGGTGCTTCCGGACCTGAAACAATTACATCGCCTACGTTTAATCCTTCCGGTGTTAAGATATATCTTTTTTCACCGTCTGCGTAATATACTAGAGATATTCTGACGTTTCTGTTCGGATCATATTCAATAGTTTTTACTGTTGCAGGTACGCCGAATTTTTCACGTTTGAAGTCAATTATACGATAAGTCCTTTTTACACCTCCGCCTTTATGACGGCATGTAATTCTTCCTGTATTATTTCTTCCTGCTGTTTTTTTCAATGATTTTAACAATGATTTTTCAGGAGTTGTGCAGGTGATTTCTTGATAATCACTTTTTGTCATCCCTCTTTGGCCTGGAGATGTAGGGTTTATTTTTCTGATTGCCATTTTTATTTTTCTCCTTTATTGGCTTTGTACTTTTTCTGGGACTTATGCCTTCCGCCCCTTTTTATTATCTTGGATTATTGGCAACTTGAAATTTTTCATTCCACTACATAAATTTTTTAAATTTATTCCGTTTCATCAAATTTCTCATTGAGATGTGCTGGGTTCGCTTTCCTCTCGTTTGCATTCAATCTATGCTCACTCAGGCGCTCACACGGCTGGCTCACTAGCCAAAATCCGTTATGCTCCGATTAATTCTTCAATCGGATCGCCTTCGATTGTTACGATGGCTTTTTTAGAAGAATCTGTTCTTCCGAATTTATATCCCATTCTTTTTTCGTGAGACGGCATATAAACTGTTCTTACTTTTTTAACCTTTCTTCCAGGGAAAGCCAATTCTACAGCCTGAGCAATTTCAACTTTTGTTGCGTCTTTTACGACTTCAAAAGTATACTGTCCCATAGATGTAGCACCTACTGACTTTTCTGTGATTATAGGTTTTTTAATTACATCATATAATTTTTCTGTATTTGTTCTTGCTTTACTCATTTTGTAAGTTTCCTTTACTTTTTTCGGATTTGCGATCCCGAAACGAGTTCGGGACTAAGCACCAGTAAGCCTCATTCTTCGGCAACGGTTAGCTTAGCTTTTCTGTTATATCTTTAACAGCAGATTCGGTAATTACAACAGAATCAGCTTCCAGTAAATCTTTTACGTTCAAGTTTGATGGTAAAATGATTTTTACGCTCGGGATGTTTCTTGCAGAGAGTTCCAAATTTTTGTTTTCTTCTGCTTTAACATCTGCAACGATTAAAATTTTACCTGTAACTTTTAATGATTTTAATGCGCTTACCATCAATTTTGTTTTAGGTTCAGAAATTGCTGAGAAGTCTTTTACTACAACCATTTGTTCACTTCTTGCTGACAATGCTGATTTGATAGCTAATTGTCTTGCTTTTTGAGGCATATTGAATGCATAGCTTCTCGGTTTTGGTCCAAAGATTACGCCGCCGCCTGCGAACAATGGCGAGCGGAGAGAACCTGCTCTTGCTCTGCCTGTACCTTTTTGTTTCCAGGGTTTTTTACCGCCGCCGGATACTTCTGCTCTTGTTTTAGCGCAGGCTGAACCCTGACGTGCATTGTTTAATTGTCTTCTTAATGCTAAGTGCATTACATGAATATTAGGTTCAACACCGAATACATTTTCATTCAATGTAATTTCGCCTAATTTTTCACCTGTTGTGCTTAATATTTCTTTTGACATTTTTGTTTTTCCTTTATTCTTATCTTTTACTGCTTACCCCTTTCCGTTGCATCGCTCAGCTCGCGTTAAACGTAACCGTTCACATTCAAATCGAAAAACGCGGTTTTCGATCATGAATGTTCAACTTTCAAAATGCTACGCATTTTTCATTCCTTTGCTCGCTTGGTTTTATATGGCAAGTCAGGATTTTTTAAACTTGTTCTGTTTATAATGTACTGTTGGTGAGAGCCCTCACCCGAAATTCTAAAACTCTTTTCATTCGTTAAGAATTTCTCCCTCTCCCGCAAAGGGCGAGGGTGGGAAAGTTAAATAATTAGTTCCACTTAGTTCTTGTCGGAACTATTGTAACTAATCTGCCTTCACAGCCCGGTACTGAACCTTTGATTAATACTAAGCTGTTTGCGGCATCAACTTTAACTAATTTCAATTTAGTTATTGTAACTCTTTCGTTGCCCATGTTACCGGCCATTCTTTTGCCTTTGATAACACGTGAAGGAGTTGTCCCTGCACCTATTGAACCTGGTTCTCTGTGGTTTTTAGAACCGTGTCCCATAGGTCCTCTTGAAAAGTTCCATCTTTTTACTGTACCCTGGAAGCCTTTACCTATTGATTTGCCTGTAACGTCTACTTTTTCAACGTTATCAAGAACTGATAATTCAATCTTGTCGCCTACTTTGTAATCAGACGGGTTATCAACTCTGAATTCCTGAAGGTGTCTGAAGTTTTCAAGATTATTTTTCTTAAAGTGCCCGATTTCTGCTTTAGTTAAGTGTTTTTCTTTTGCAGAAATTGTACCTACCTGAATTGCGTTGTAGCCGTCAGTTTCAACGGTTTTTACCTGAGTAACAACAATCGGATCAACTTTAATTACGGTTACGGGAATTGCCAAACCTTGTTCGTCAAAGATCTGTGTCATTCCAAGTTTTTTACCTATTACACCTAGTGTCATATTCTTACCTTTCATTTTTCTTGGATTATTCGCGGTTCAAAACGTTTCATTCCATTTCGTAATTTTAACAAATTACTCCATTCTATCACGTTTTTCACCTGGACAAGTTTCAACCCTTGTGGTTTCACTTTTGCGAAAATCCGATTCTCTTGCGAGCGCTACGTCTTGCTAATCTTTACCTAATTTGAGGACTTACACCTCACAGCCTTTTGGGCTGTTCCGATCTGGAGATTTTTTTATAAAGGCTGTCCCCTTATATTTTTGCCCCTGTTCGGTTGTAGTTCACATTACATGCATAATGCTTATTTAATTTTCAAAATGGTAAATATTAAAGTTTAACTTCAATATCTACACCTGCAGGAAGGTCTAATCTTCCCAATTCTTCAACTGTCTGTTGAGTAGGTTCGTATATATCAATAATACGTTTATGAGTTCTCATTTCAAAATGTTCACGGGATTTTTTATCAACGTGGGGTGAACGCAAAACGCAATATATACGTCTTTTTGTAGGTAAAGGAATAGGTCCGGCTACTTTAGCGTCTGTTCTTTTTGCTGTTTCTACGATTTTGTCTGAAGATACGTCAATTAATTTATGATCATAAGCTTTCAAACAAACTCTGATTCTTTGTCTAGTTGTGGTTGCCATTTGCATTCCTTTTTCTTTTTTTATTGTAATACACTGCCCGGAATTGCTATTCTACAAATATTTCGGATATTGGTAAATACATTAATTCCAAGCATATCAATGTTAAAACAAACAAATTTACCTGTCAACAGGCGTATTTAAAAAATGTATATAATTCGTTACAAAATTTTAGTTAAAAAAAGAACCACATCATAAGGCGGTTCTTTTTTTATTGAATTGTTTTCGTATTAAAGTATTTATTTTTCTTTTTTTTCTTCGTCTTCTTCTTTTGTTGTGATTTCTATTTTGTCATCTGAATTTTCGTCTTCATTTTCATTATTTGCATCATTTTTTGATATTTCGTCAGAAGCTTTTCCTTCATCAAGGTTTTCGTCATTTTTTTGAGATAATTCATCATCATTATCTGTTTCTGCTTCTTCCGAAATTTCTTTTGAATCTTCTTTTTCTTTATCTTCTGCTTCAAGGGCTGCTTTTATTTCGTCTTCATCTTTTGCTCTGATGACAGGGATTGAAAGCATCAATGCAACCTGATCTCCATCCTGTTCAAGGTTAAGTTCAAGTGCTTCTTTATCCATTTCAACATATTTTGAAAGAAGGTCAATCATCTCGCGTCTCATACGTTCCATAAGTTCAGGCGTAAGATTTGTTCTGTCCTGCATTAGAACAACGCGTAATCTGTTGCAGGCAGTATCTTTTGATGATTCTGTCTGTTCAGCATCTGTCTGGCGGAAAAAACCTAAGACTTTATTGTATAAATTTGCTAATAACATCTTATGATTTCTCCTTTCCCATAAGTCCGGAGAAGAATTTTTTCATTTTAGCCATTACTCCCTGCGGTTCTTCAAGATCTAAAAACGGAACATCTTCGCCTATAATTCTTCTTGCGACATTGTTGTAAGCTTTGCCTGCAAGTGATTTTTCATCGTTAACAATAGGTTCGCCTTTGTTAGTTGAAGTAATAATGCCTGTATCTTCAGGAATTATTCCGATTAAATCCGCTGAAAGTATTTCAACGACATCATCTACGCTCATCATATCATTTGTTTTAATAAGGTTTGGACGTACTCTGTTTAACAATAGTTTATAAGATTTAATTTCTTCTTTTGCTTCCAAAAGCCCTATAATTCTATCGGCATCACGAACAGCTGACATTTCAGGTGTTGTAACAACGATTGCTTCGGAGGCTCCTGCAACTGCATTTTGGAAACCCTGTTCAATCCCTGCCGGACAGTCGATAAGAATGAAATCGAAATCTTTTTTTAATTGTTCGCATATATCTTTCAACTGTTCTTCTGTTACAGCTGTTTTATCACGTGTCTGCGCTGCTGCAAGAAGGCACAGATTCGGATTCTTTTTATCTTTTACTAAAGCCTGTTTAAGTTTGCATCGTTCTTCGACGACATCTACAATTGTATAAACTATTCTGTTTTCAAGTCCAAGTAATAAATCTAAATTTCTTAATCCCAGATCGGTGTCGATCATTACAACCTTCTTGCCTGCTCTGGCAAGGGCTGTTCCGATATTGGCATTAGTTGTAGTTTTGCCTACACCGCCTTTTCCGGATGTTATTACGATAACTCTACCGCTCATTATTTCTCCTTTTTATGATTCGTGTATTTTGCGTATAATTATTTGTTTCTTGTATATACAGGCTTCTTCGGGAATAAATGTATCGGTTTTTTGGATATACGGAATATTAATATTATCCGGACGTCTTGCAAATGTATCAGCTATTCTTAACTGAATAGCATTCATTTTTAAGGCGCGGATTTTTGCATACCTGTTTCCGGCAGAACCGGCATGAGCTATTCCACCTAAAATACCCCAGATAGTGATGTCGCCTTTGGCAATAATTTCAGAACCCGGATTAGCGTCTCCGATAATTACAATATTTCCGTCTGAGGTTATGCTCTGTCCCGAACGTAATGTCCTTTGGATATACAATGTGGGAAGTTTCTCTGTTTCTCTCAAAGATTTTCTTAAATCATCAAGATTGTAGTCTATATCTTCAATATCTTCCCCTTCAATTTTGTTTGCGTTTTCAAGTTCGCTGTTAAAATCTTTTAATTCTTCTGCAGGGTTGAAATCTTGAGTTTCTGCCGGTGCGGAAGATTTTAAGGTGATTTCATTATTATCGGTTTTAAAATTTGTTTTTTGAGGTTCAACAGCAGATGTATCAATAGTTTCCATTTGATTTTCAGATACTTCGTCTAGCGGTTTAACCGGGGCTGCAGGCGCATCTTTTTGTAATTTTTTCAAATCTTCTTCCTGTGCGAAAGTTTTGATTTCTGTGTTTTCATCTCCAAAAATTTTATCTAAAGCTCTTTCCAGCTCCTGATTAACTTTTTCCTGATCAGCGTTAAATTCTGGCATGGGAACTTTATTTTCAAGTTCTGAAACTTTTATATCAAGTTCTTCAGCAGATTTTACCGTATAATCTGATGCTGTCGTAATGAATTCTATTTCGGAATTCATTGATTCTACAAGAGCTTTTATACTTGTAAGTTCGGTAGTTGTCAAATCAACCGAGCCGAGTTTCAGGCAGACTTTTTTGCTTTGAGCGTCAGGCAGATCTAAAATTCTGCTCAGTTCATAAATAATTTCAGATGTCTTGTGAGCATTGCTTACATCGACAATAAAACCGTTTTCAATGTATCCCTTATCCATTTTAAAGCCTTTCCGCAAATCTGTTATATATTTCATGAACATACATGAAACATTTCGGAACATCAATGGATTATTTCGAATTGTAATATTTTTTATTTTATTGATTTACGCAAAAACGGATTCATCAACATATTTTTCTGATAGATGTTTTGCTAAATCGGACTTAGTTATTTTCCCATCACCGTTTTTATCAAGTCCTTTATTTTGATTATAAAAAGCTTCACCTCTTACACAGAGAACATTTCTATCAGCTCTTGCCGGTAAAAATATAATTGAGTATAAATCAGCAGCGGATAATTTTTTATTTGCAGGAAATTTCATACTTTTAGCCATAATTAAAAGTTTTTCTACTAAATCAAGCTGTTCAATAGGACTCATTTTTGCTATTTTAGCTTTTGTTAAATTTAGTCCGTATTTTTGGTTAAGACCGTTAATGGCTGGAGTTGTGAATTGTATAAGTCCTACTGCAGTGGAACCGTTCCAAATATTACTTCTTAATCCTGATTCACTGTTCATAACAGCGAGTAAATCTTTATAATCACAGTTTATTTTTTTTGCGATTTGTTTAACACGATTTAAAAATTTTTTGTCTAGTTTTTGAGTATTTTTGAAACCTTTATCAACTTTTTTATTATTTATATTATTGTTTGTTAATAATTCTCCGAAAGATGGTATATTTAATCCTTCAAGCCCTGCTGTATAAACACTTGATGGCAGTGTAAAGTTAAACGGATTAGACATAAAAGGCATTGAAAAATTCATAGCAGGCATTGCTGTAAATATACTGTTTGACGGCATTGTAAAAGACGGAAACATATTAAATTGGGGAATTATATAGTTAAAAAACGGATTAGAATAACCGAAACCTGTGCAAAAAGGATTTAAGCCGCCAAATGGATCCGCGGGCATCGGTATAAAACTATTCATAAATATGTTGTTTAATCCCCAGTTATATATACTCATTTTTCCTCTGAAAATTTCCCCTTATATATATAAAGTATTTATGTTCATATAAATTGTTCTATTTTAAAATTCATGTTAAAAATTGTTAATAAAAAATAACTATTAACTAATGTAAAATTTTATTTTTATTATATTATTAATCTTAGGGACAGAGAATTTATGATTTTTAACGAAACCAAGACACACGAAATTACGGTAGACGTTGTAATAGTAACGATGAAAAATGATGCCTTGCAGGTTTTGCTGGTTAAACGTCTTAATGAACCCTTTAAAGATAAATGGGCTATCCCGGGCGGGTATGTAAGATTATCTGAAAACCTTGATCAGGCAGCGTTAAGAGTATTAAAAGAACGTACAAATATTGATAACGTTTACCTTGAACAGTTATACACATTCGGAGATCCTTTGAGACACCCGAATGCAAGAGTTATAACCTGTGCATATTTTGCGCTGGTGAGAGCAGAAGATATAAATATCGTGCCTACACCGGAATTGGGCTGGCATAAGATTTCTGATCTTCCGCCTCTGGCTTTTGACCACAAAGAAATTATTGAATATTCTCTGAAAAGAACCCGTGAGAGATTAGAATTATGCCCTGTTGCATATCAGCTTTTGAATGAAAAATTTACACTGACCGAAATGCAGAAAGCTTATGAGCTGATTATGGGCAAAAAATTAGATAAACGCAATTTCAGAAAGAAAGCTCTTTCGACAGAAGGTTTGATTGAACTTAATGAATATACAAAGTCTTCTTCTAAAAGACCGGCAAGATTATATACTTTTGAAAATATCAAATTGAATTCTAAAAGAGCCCACTTTATTTCTAAGAAAAAGGAGAAAAAATAAATGTTATTAAATTTAGTTTGGGCTGTTCAGATTATTTCAGCTTTATTATTAATCGTTTTAATTTTATTACATTCCCCGAAAGGCGATGGAATTGCAGGCATCGGTGGAGCATCTCATGTATTTGCATCGCAGAAAAGTGCTGAAAAAGGATTAAACAAACTGACTGCAATAGTTTCGGCAATATTTTTGATTTGTACATTCCTTTTAGGCTTCGGAATAATTAAATAGAATAATTTGCTCCTCGCCCGATTTTGGAGAGGATAGAATTTTAACTTAAGCTTTTGCAAAAGTTAGATATTCGTATGAGGGTTTAAATGGAAAATATTTTTTCGCGCAATGAACTTTTTTGGGGAGAAGAAAATCAAAAACTTCTTTCACAGAAACATATTGTTGTTTTTGGGCTTGGCGGAGTCGGCGGTTATTGCGCGGAAGCTCTTGCAAGAGCAGGTGCAGGAGAGCTGACGCTTGTAGACTTTGATACTGTTTCAAAAACTAATATAAATCGCCAGCTTGTTGCATTGCATTCAACTGTAGGGCAAAAAAAAACTTATCTTTTTGAGCAGAGGCTGAAAGATATAAATCCTGATATAAAATTGAATGTTATTGATGATTTTTATACGGGTAATATTGATTTTTCAAGTGTTGATTATGTTGCCGATGCAATAGATACAATGCGTTCAAAAGTTGAATTGCTTGAAACTTGTGTTAAAAGCAAGATTCCTGTTATAAGTTCGATGGGTGCAGGTAACAGAATTGATCCCTCGCAGTTGTATATATGCGATATTTCTGAAATTGAAAACAAAAATGTGCCGTTTGTCTCAAATATAATTTATCAGCTGAAAAAACGCGGGGTTGAAAAAGGAATTACTGTTATTGCAAGCAGAGAAAAACCTTTTGTACAGGAAAAGATTTCAGTTAATGAAAAAATAATTACAAAAAACGGTGAAAATATTGAATTCACAAAGATTACTCCGTCATCAACTCCGTTTGTGGCAAGCTGTGCCGGAATATTTATGGCATCATTCATTGTTCGAAATTTTTTAAAGGAGTATAAATCATGAATATATTAGTAACAGGCGCTTCTAAAGGAATAGGCAACGCAATAGCAAATGAGCTTCAATCTGCCGGTGAGGTATTTGTTACAGGCAGGGATGAACAGGCGCTCACTGCTTGTAATGCTAAAGGTTTTTGTGTATGCGATTTATCAAAAGATATAAATATACTTGCAAAATTTATTGAAGAAAAGAATATAGACGTGTTAATCAATAATGCCGGAGAATATATTTATGCAGGGCTTGAAACTATGAATATAGCTGATATTCAAAGGCTTTATCAAACAAATTTAATTGCTCCGGCTTATCTTATATCAAAAGCAATTCCTCACATGAAGGGTCAAAGATGGGGAAGAATAATAAATATCGGATCAATTTCGGGTGTAATGGGAGAAGCTTATGCAAGCATTTATTCATCATCAAAATCAGGACTTATAGGATTGACTAAAGCTCTGGCACTTGAGCTTGCGGAATTTGATATAACCGTAAATACAATAAACCCCGGCTGGGTTGAAACGGAGCTCGGAATGAATTCTATTGAGGAAAGCGAGTTTTCAAAAGAAGAAATAATGGAGACAATTCCGCAAAAAAGATTTGTAAAACCCCAAGAGGTTGCAAAACTTTGTAAATACTTAATTTCGGAAGATGCAAAAGGTATTACGGGGCAGTCAATAAATATTTGTGCAGGATTGAGTGTCGGAATATAATGAATAAAGAATTAGAAAAATATATTGAAACTATTGTAATTCCAAAATATACAGAATTTGATAAAGGGCATGGAGTTGAACATGTCAGAGATGTTATTCGCGAGAGTTTAAATCTTGCAGAAAAATATGGTGTAAATCTTGAATATGCTTATGTTATAGCGGCATATCATGATTTGGGCTTATGTGAAGGCAGAGAACTGCATCATATTGTTTCGGGAAAAATTCTTGAATCTGATATTCAATTAAGACAATGGTTTTTGCGTGAAGAAATAAAGATTATGAAAGAGGCAGTGGAAGATCATAGAGCATCTTCAAAAAATTCTCCAAGAAGTATTTACGGAAAAATAGTTGCAGAGGCTGACAGGGATATTGTACCTTTAAAAATTATCAAACGAACTATTCAGTATTCTATGAAAAATACGCCTTCCTCTGATAAGGAAATTCACTGGGAGCATCTTGTTGAACATATGAAAGAAAAATATGCCGGAGGCGGTTATATGAAATTGTGGTTGGAAGATTCCAAAAATGCTGAACCTTTGAATGAATTGCGTCAAATAATTGCAGATAAAAATAAATTACGTATTATTTTTGAAGATTTGTATTCTAAAGAACTTTCTGAACAATATCCTGTGCCGTAATTTTTAAGCAGTCAAGTTTTTCGCATGTTGTTTGTCGGTGCTCCCAAAGACACGGTTTTATCGGGCAGTTATCCGATGCTTTAATCGGGATAACATTTTCAGATTGCGGAATTAATTTTTTATCATCTGTCGGTCCGAAAATTACATAGGTTTTTGTTCCCATAGCAACTGCAACATGCAAAGGTGCAGAATCAGAGCATATAAATTTTTCTGCTTTCCCGATAAGAACCGCCAGATCTTTTAAACTTTTTGTTTTGCCATAACAATTAGTGAAGACTGAAGAATGAAGAGTGATGCGAGAAAGAATTGTTTCTATTACTTCCTTATCATCGGGGCCTCCGGCTAAGATAACATGTTTTCCTTTTTCAAGAAGCAAATCAACAGTCTGTGCCCATACATCCGCCGTAACTGTTTTTACCATTCCCTTTTGCAAGCTCATTTTGCTCACTCCGGGGTGGATTAGAACAGAATTAGGAATTTTTTCCTGTCTTTCGACATTAATTTCTGGCAGATAAGTTTTGTAGTTTGTAACAGGTGTTATAAGGTCATGATACATGGCGCAGGCATACTGGTTTTTATTTAAAGGTACAGCTTTTGTTAAAAGAATTTTGCTCAATTTGCCTGTATCATAGCCGTATCTCTTTTTTATCCCTGTTAGTGTCAAAAGGATACTGATAAATTTGTTTCCTCCTGACGAGAAAACCATATCAAAATGCCCTTTTCGTGCGAGATATACAAGTTTTAAAAGTTCTGTGTATTTATTTTTCCCTTTAACATCAATAAGAAATAAATCATCTATAATATTAGTTAAATCTTTTACGCTTTTGCTCCTGGGCTCCAGCGCCAGAGTAATTTTTGCTTCGGGAAATTCTTTTTTTAAAGATATAAGAGCGGGCAGAAAAAATATTTCATCTCCTATTCCGCCGAAATTGATAGCTAAAATATTCATAGCCTGATTATACAATAAAAATATTTGTAGTAATATTAGTTTATGGTAAACAAAGTTACAACCGCGACAGTAATAGGTCTTAATGCATATAAAGTTTCTGTGGAAACTGATGTTTTAAACGGGCTTCCGGGTTTTGCTATTGTTGGTTTGCCTGATACGGCGATAAATGAGGCGCGCGACAGGGTGCGTTCGGCTATAAAAAACTCTGGATTTACTTTTCCGGCAAAAAAAGTTGTTATAAATCTTGCTCCTGCTGATTTGAAAAAAGAGGGTTCAAACTTTGATCTGCCTATTGCAATTGGTCTTCTTGTAGAAGAAGGAGTTCTTGAAGAAGATAAGATAAAAGATTATGCATTTGTCGGAGAACTTTCTCTTGACGGAACTCTGCGCGGAGTAACGGGTGTTTTGCCTTTAATTCTAGGATTAAAGGAAGAGGGTGTAAAAAATATATTCGTTCCAGAGATTAACGCTGTGGAAGCTGCGCTTGCGGGTGGAGTTAATATTTTTGGCGCAGGGTGTCTCGGTGATGTCGTTAATCATTTTTCAGATATTCAGATAAAACCTACTGTAATTGATATAAATAAATATTTGACAGATAGCGCAAAGCAGGAATATATTTACGACTTTAAAGATGTAAAAGGTCAGCAAAAAGCCAAGCGCGCTCTGGAAATCGCCGCGGCAGGCGGTCATAATATGTTAATGACAGGCTCGCCGGGGTCAGGTAAAACTCTTATGGCAAAATGTTTTGCATCAATTTTGCCTCCTCTTGAGCTTTCGGAAGCACTTGAACTTACAAAAATATACAGTATCTGCGGGTTGTTATCTCCAGATGAGCCATTGATGACAAAACGTCCTTTTAGAGCCGTTCATCATACAGCTTCCGCAAACGGTATAATCGGCGGGGGATCTAATCCGAAGCCCGGTGAAATTACGCTTGCTCACAGGGGTGTTTTATTTCTTGATGAAATGGTTGAATTTCCGAGAAATGTATTGGAGGTTTTGCGTCAGCCTCTTGAAGACGGAGAAATTGTTATTTCGCGTGCCAAACATTCTATCAGGTATCCTGCAAAATTTATGCTTCTCGGCGCTATGAATCCATGTCCGTGCGGTTATCTCGGTGATAAAGAAAAACAGTGTACGTGCTCTGAATTTCAGATAAGCAGATATAAAGCAAGATTGTCAGGACCTTTACTTGATAGAATTGATCTGCAGGTAGAAGTCCCGCGACTTACTGCAGATGAGCTTTTGAATACGCAGCCGTCTGCCGAAACTTCCGAAGATATTAGAAAAAGAGTTGTTAAAGCAAGAAAAATTCAGGCTGAACGCTATAAAAATGACGGAATTTTAACTAACTCTGAATTGACTTCCGGACTCATAAAAAAATATTGTGTGATAGATAAACAGAGCGCCGAATTATTAAAAACGGCAGCTGTAAAATATCAGCTTTCAGGCAGACGCTATGACAGAATTCTGAAACTTGCAAGAACCATAGCAGATCTTGAAGGTGCAGATGATATTAAGCAGACTCATCTTATGCAGGCTCTGCAGTATAGAATTTCTAACCCGTCAGATTAAAAAATCCGGCAATCAGACCAACAAGTGCCGATACTCCCAAATAAAACAAAGGGTCGCGTTTTTCTGTTAAACTTGCAATAAATAAGCCAGCGAGCAATACTATTCCAAATAAATTTATGCTGTTAATAAACATATCAATGCCGACTGCCGCCAAAAGCCCGCATCCTGCAGGTTTTAAAGTGTAAATAACCGAGCGTACGTATTTGTTATGCCTGAATTGTTCTAAAAGCTTTGAAATGATAATTATTAATATCAAAGATGGAAGTATCACAGCGGTTGTCGCAATAAATGCCCCCGTTATTCCTGCTGTAGCAAATCCTGCGAAAGTTGCCACATTTACTCCTACAGGCCCTGGAGTAATTGAGGATACCGCAATCATGTCAGTAAGCTGTTTTGTTGTATACCATTTTTGTACGTCAGCTATATGATACAAAAACGGCAGTGTTGCATATCCGCCTCCAAAAGAAAATAAGCCGATATGAAAAAATTCCAAAAATAATTTCAAATATATTATCATTCGTTATCCTCATGTTCTATTTTCTTTTGGTACTGAAGCCATAGACCTATAAATATTGCAAGAATTATCAATGCTGCAGGCGGAGCCTTGAAGCATGCTGATAAAATAAATGTTATAAAAAATATCCAGCATGTAAATTGGTCAACAACACTTTTTCTCCACATTTCCTTTACCGCAAGATAAATTAACAGCACAACACCGATTCCTACACCCCAGAATATGCTCTGGATAAATTTCATTTTAACAACTTCTTCAAGAATTTTTGCTATTAAAATTATTGAGATAAATGCAGGCATGACAATACCGAGTGTTGCAGTAATTGCTCCGGCTGTTTTTCTTAATTTATAGCCTACAAAGATAGCTGTATTTGCGGCGATAATTCCCGGAACGCTCTGTCCTAGTGCGTAGTATTCGCATAATTCATCATCATCTATCCATTGTTTTTTATCAACAAGTTCAGACTGTAATAATGGCAAAATAACATAACCGCCACCAAGTAATAATGTTCCGACTTTGAAAAAAGTTTTAAATATCTGGTATAAAGTCTTTTCCATAAAATTTATTATATAACAAGCATTAAATTTTTCTACTCTACTGATCTTTATATTAAACACGAAAAACCGCGATTATTACGCGGTTTTTCGCAGTTTTCTAGTTATTAAGCGTTGCTTTTAATCTTGCCATTGCTCTTGCAACAGCTGCTTCTGCCCGTTTGGCATCAAGTTCGGCATCAGCTTCTGCTAATCTTGCCTGTGCACGTTTTAGGGCTTCTTTTGCTCGTGCTACATCAATCTCATCTCCGCGTTCTGCTGTAGTCGTAAGTATCAGAGCATTATCATCTTTGAATTGAAACACACCGCCCATTGTTGTAAAATATTTTGGCTCATTATTTTTGATGGCTTTTGTTACGCCAATGTCGAGTGCAGCCATAACAGGTACGTGGTTTTTTAAAATGCCGATTTCACCATCTGTCGTTTTTGTATAAACTTCATCGACATCTTCATCAAAAACAATTTTTTCGTTGGTTATTATTTTTAAATGCATAGAATACCCTTTCAGAAGTTTGAAAGTCTGGGAGGGCTGAAGGTATTGACTGCTTGCTGACCTTGCGTCCTCTTAAACCTCATATCTTCTATTTTAATGTTTTGGCTTTTTCAACGGCTTCTTCAATTGTTCCTACCATGTAGAAAGCCTGTTCGGGCAGGTCATCGTGTTTGCCTTCAATAATTTCTTTAAAGCCTTTTATTGTATCTTCAAGTTTTACGTACTTTCCTGAAATTCCGGAGAACTGTTCGGCAACGAAGAACGGCTGTGAGAGGAATCTTTGAATTTTTCTTGCTCTGTTAACCGTTTCTTTATCTTCTTCAGAGAGTTCATCCATACCTAAGATAGCGATAATATCCTGTAATTCTTTGTATTTTTGAAGAATTTCAAGAACTTTTCTTGTTGTATTGTAGTGTTCTTCTCCGATGATATTAGGATCAAGAACTCTTGAAGTGGATTCAAGAGGATCTACAGCCGGATAAATACCAAGAGATGCGATTTGTCTAGAAAGAACAGTTGATGCATCAAGGTGTGAGAATGTCGTTGCAGGAGCAGGGTCAGTTAAGTCGTCTGCAGGTACATAAATTGCCTGAACTGATGTAATGGAACCGTCTTTTGTTGATGTAATTCTTTCCTGCAGTTCGCCCATTTCATTTGCCAGTGTCGGCTGGTAGCCTACGGCTGAAGGCATACGGCCTAGAAGAGCCGAAACCTCAGATCCTGCCTGAGTAAATCTGAATATATTGTCAACGAATAACAATACGTCCTGTTTTGAAAAATCCCTGAAATATTCAGCTGCAGTCAAAGCAGAAAGCCCAACTCTCATTCTGGCTCCCGGCGGTTCGTTCATCTGTCCGTAAATAAGAGCTACTTTGTCGATAACGCCTGATTCTTTCATTTCATTCCACAGGTCATTTCCTTCACGTGTTCTTTCACCTACACCGCCGAAAACGGAAACGCCTGAATGTTCCATTGCAATGTTGTGGATAAGTTCCATAATAAGAACTGTTTTTCCTACACCTGCACCTCCGAACAGACCGATTTTGCCGCCTTTCTGATACGGCTGCAAAAGATCGATTGCTTTAATACCTGTTTCTAAAATTTCAATATTTGTATTTTGATCTGTTAATTTTGGAGATTCTCTGTGGATTGGAAGATATGTATCCGTTTCTACAGGTCCCATTTTGTCGACAGGATCGCCGGTTACATTTAAAATTCTTCCTAAAATAGCTTTTCCGACAGGAATTTTAATAGGTTCATTTGTATTAATGACTTTCATGCCTCTTTTAAGTCCGTCGGTTGAAGACATTGCAACTGTTCTAACTTTGTTGCCGCCAAGCATTTGCTGAACTTCTGCAACTACATAACTCCCGTCATCTTTATTGATATGCAGAGCCGTATAAATTTCCGGAAGCTCTCCCTGCTGAAATTCAACGTCAATAACAGGACCAATAATTTTAGTTATTAATCCCTCATTTTTAGTTAATGTATCCATTTCCTCTCTCCTTTTTTATAAATTTATTATAATACAAGAAAAAAAAATAACAAATGCATGAATTTATAAATTATTTTTTATAATTAATTTATACAATATTACCATTTTCTATTCTGTATATTTTAACATCCTTTAGAAATTCATCTTCAAAAAGAATTGTGTCTACTGAAGTTATTATTGTTTGAGTGTTTTCATTAATTGATTTTAAAAGAAAGTTTTGTCTTATATCATCAAGCTCTGCCAGAACATCATCAAGAAGCAGAACAGGTTCATCTCCTGTTTTAGCGGTAATTATATCAAGTTCCGAAAGTTTAAGTGCCAGAACAATAGTTCTTTGCTGTCCCTGTGATGCAAATTTGACAGCTTCACTGCCGTTTATGTAAAAAACAATATCATCCCTGTGCGGTCCAACGCAAGATTGCCCTCTGCGCATTTCTTCTTCTTTTTTTTCTTCAATCGACAACTTAAAAGCTTCTGCTATTTCTTCAAGTTCAAATTCATTATTCAAAAAAGGACAGTCGTAATTAATTTTTAATTCTTCTGTATTTACATAACCAAATTCATCGGTCTTCCAGATACATGCTTCAATTTGTTCTCTTGTTTTTTCAGATTTATCATCTTTCATGTTCTTGAACTTGTCATAGAATGCACGAAGTAAAAGCATTAATGTGGTTAAACGTTGCTGACCATCAATTATTTCCATGTCTCCTTTATCATTTTTAAAAGTGACAATTGGACCTAGGAAGTATTCATCACTTTCACTATCAAAGTTATCACAGTTATTTTCTGGAAATGAAAAGTTGAATAAGTCTTCCCATAATGTTTGACATTCATCTTCACCCCATGCATATGGTCTTTGATAATCTGGAATTAAAAATTTTGTTTTTTTAGCACTGAAAAGTTCTTTAACCGTTTTCTGGTCAATATTTAGCTTTGACATATATGGCCTCCATACTTATATCTTGTTAATAATTTATTTTTT
>ERZ780117.230-NODE-230-length-27357-cov-9.625961_pt1 | contig 27357 bp, 29 predicted proteins | sample MGYA00510985_ERZ780117 | MGnify/ENA primary metagenome ERZ780117 (study PRJEB29588, sample SAMEA2159553) | human gut metagenome | biome: human gut; feature: human-associated habitat; material: faeces | place: Denmark | collected 2008/2010 ...
CTGTATTTCAATAATTTCAAAGACCGATTAGCCAACTTTTATTGGACAGTAGTGAAAGCAATTATATTTGCATTTAAAGTTAATAAATTAAATATGGCAAATCTAAATCGACTTAAAGCAGTGCTTGCTGATGCTGGCCAAACAAATAAATGGCTAGCCGAACAACTAGGGAAAGATCCTGTCACTATCTCAAAATGGTGTACAAACACTACGCAGCCAGATTTACAAACTCTATCTCGGATATCAGAATTACTCGGGGTAGATATCAGAGAACTTCTAGTTGCAAGTCCAAAGATGAGCAAAACAGTTTTAAACAATCCTTAATATTTAAGCAAATGGCTATCTTAAAAGAGTCGCAAATCATAGGTAATTATACTGTACAGTCTTTTATTAAAGAAGGGCTATACAATGAGACCTACCGTATATCTGACAAAGAAGGAGTTCCGTACTTCCTTAAAATCTTTGACCCTACTAGAATACCCTATGATATAAAGGATAAAGATGGCCAGATATTAGAAATAACTTTATCTAGAAAGTTAGCGCATCGTAATGTTATACAATATGTAAATGATGACATTTATGAAATGTCAAATACAAAATATCCTTATATTGTCACTCAGTATTTCACAGGAATCCTAGTAGCTGAACCATTGGTAAGGGGAAGAATTTTTCCACTAGAGCGTGCTTTAAACATTACAATAAACGCTCTTAAAGGACTTATTTACATGCATTCGAAAGGGTTATTGCACAATGACATAACTCCAAGAAATATAATGTTCAACCCTAAGCAATTAGAAGAAACTCAGCTTATTGACTTAGGGCATATCTCAGAATATAACGGTAGTGGGAATAACTTCCTGCGCACTGACTTAATAGCATTTTACCGTGCGCCTGAGACTTATTCAAACCAATTTGACTACAGATCGGATATATATTCGATTATCGCAGTACTTTACTCCATGGTTTTTGGGAAAGAACCTTGGGGACAGCAACTTCCTGAAGGGTTGGATGCAAATGAGGAAGAAAAGAGAGTCAGAACTTTAATGAACAAACCTCTTTCTTTCTCTGGAAGTTTAGATGGATGTCCATTATGGCTCCAGCAACTATTCAAAATATGTCTCAGTCCTGATCCTGAAAAGAGAATCCAAACAGCAAAAGATCTGTTAAACGCTCTTGAAACCAAGACATGTCCCAATATCTACCGCAGCGATAAAGAAGACCAGAAGGTGATAAAGAGTGGCGTCAAATCAGAGCGAGAAGCAGAACCACAGAGTGAATACAGTATACAGAAGAAAGTTGGAAATGGTTTCGCGGACGTTGCTGGAATGGATGATGTCAAGGCCATGCTCCAGCAGAAGGTTATCTTCCTCTTGAAAAATCCCAATCAGGCGAAAAAATATAAATTAACCCCACCAAATGGAATGCTACTCTATGGCCCTCCTGGCTGTGGAAAAACATATTTTGCCGAAAAATTCGCAGAAGAGGCACAACTGAACTATATCTTCATCAAAGCATCCGACATTGGAAGCACATATATACATGGTTCACAAGGCAAAATTGCCCAATTGTTTAAAGACGCAGAGAAAAATGCGCCTTCTGTTATCTGTTTTGACGAATTTGACGCTATGGTTCCAAAGCGTTCGGGAAGTGACGCAAAAAGCTTGATGAATCCTGAAGTCAATGAGTTCCTTAGCCAGATGAACAACTGCTCGCAAAAAGGAATATTCATCATTGGAACAACTAACCAGAAAGAACTTATTGACGAAGCAGTTCTTAGGAAAGGAAGACTGGATCTTCATGTAATGATTCCAGCTCCGGACAAGGATACAAGAAAAAAAATTTTCGATTTCTATCTTAAGGATAGGCCTTGTTCCGACATAGACACAAATGCATTAGCTGCATTGACAGACAATTATTCATCCAGTGATATTGCATTCATTGTAAATGATGCAGCATTAGTTGCAGCCTTCAAAGACACACCTATTGAGCAAAAAATGTTGGAAGAATCAATTCGTAACAACCCATCATCTCTTGGTCAAGCTCAACTTACACTTGCACCAAGAAGAAAAATCGGATTTAATGTACAATAACTATGGCAGAACTAGAACAAGGAACAATCATAAAACTGCTTAATGGCAAAACATGTACCGTTGACAGTGAGCTCGGCAGAGGTGGACAAGGTATTGTGTATCTTGTTGATTATTGTGGAGGAGACTTTGCTCTCAAATGGTATACAAGAGATTATAGCGATAGCTTCTATAACAACTTGAAGAGAAATGCTGACTCTGGAGCACCAAGCAATGCTTTCTTATGGCCTTTAGCTGTAACAGAAAAGCAAAAAGGTAGTTTTGGCTACATTATAAAACTTCGTCCTAGAGGATATAGAGAATTCAGTGACTTCATGCTAGCTAAGGTACAGTTTTCAAGTATGGCAGCAAACATCAATGCCGCCATCAAGATTTGTGATGCCTTTCAGAAGTTACATATCAGAGGATTGAGTTATCAAGATATGAACGACGGAAATTTTTTCATCAATCCAAGAAATGGAGATGTACTTATCTGCGATAACGACAATGTAGCTCCAGATAAGACGAATTTGGGCATCATTGGTAAAGTTTATGACATATACTGCAAATACCCAAACAACAGTAGAATCTGCGAAAACCTTTCAACATTGTGTAACATGTGTATAATGGAATATGTCATCGGTGATAAGTATGGAAAATCTGGTGTCAAATCAATATTGGATAAGTTGAAAATCAACAAAAGTGCAGAATTCAACAAGCATTGTTCTGTTTTCAAAAAAACACATAACGAAATTTGGAATCAATTGCCATTTGATGCACAGCAGTTGTTAAAGGGTGCTGGGCTTTCATACGGTCAGACTCTCAATGACAAAGGTTATGCGCTAAAGGAAGGCCTTGAATATTATAGGAGCCTTGGAGGTTTTTCTCTTTCAACTTTTGATGATGACATATTCTCCATATTGCATCATCATCATTAAAAATAAACTTAATTCATTATTAAATAACGTAATTTATAAAAATGAAAAATCCATACGAAATATTAGGTGTGTCGCAAGATGCCAATAATCCACAAATACTTAAGGCTATGACAACGGCTATGCGAAAAAAAGAGTATTCTAATACAGACATTGCCCAAGCCAGAGCTCAATTGAGCAAGCCAACTACAAGACTTGCTGCCGACTTTACTTTTCCTATATTTGAATCATATGAAGGATTAAATCCGCTGGTCTCAGGTGTCGTGCTTGAAAACATAGATATTAACACAATTGATTCTGAAGTATATAACTCGCTATAAATATGAATGAGGAATACCAAAAAAGCATTGAAGAAGAGATTACTCTAATTAAAAGAGAGAATCTTAAGCTAAAGAACGACATGGAGGAAATGATTATTACCAATGAACGCAAAATCGATGAGATGATAAGCGAGTTCATAAAGGTAATAGATTCCTTCGATAAGTCAGAGACTGTTGTTAAAGAGAAAGGGTTGGATCAAGAAGAAACGTCCCAAAAGGCTATCAAAAGAATGCTCCAACCCAAAAAAGTTGCAGCTACCATTTTGGATAAATATGACGTACATAAAATCGATATCCTTGGTAAACCTATTAACGAAGACATTTGTACAATTGTCGAAACTGAGCCAGATTTAGAACAAGAAGATGGTATTGTAATTTCAATAGAAAAAGATGGATACACAAGAGGAAATAGACTCATCAGAAGGGCTGAAGTTGTAGTTATAAAAAACTAGATTTCATTAATTTGGGGTATCACCAACACTTGTACGGAATGCTGGTGATACCCCAAACATTCCTGATGCACTATGATTTTGATTCAAGCCTGTCACTTGAAGTAAAGTAAGCATTCGGTAAACCACGTTGTAAATTTTGTGAATTAGTTCCTAATCGGCGCTATTTGTAGCTGATCCGGAACAAGTTTGATAGAATTTTGCCACAATTATTATGTGGTAGAATCAATTTATGCTTATTTTAGAAAACAGATTCTATATAAGAACAAACTTACAGCTGAATCCTGTTTCCATTTACACAAAATTTTGGAGAGTGTCCACAATTTTATATCCGTTCATTCTCTAAAAGTGCATTTTGCTAGCAAATAGCAATAGGGGTGAAAATCCTCCTTATTATCTAGCAAAGCCATGGTAATTTATGTAACGCAATATACAACTAGTCCCAATACTATCGTATAAACGAACAAAAATATCACCAAAACTTTCATCCAGAAATCTGAAAACCAAATACCTTCATTTCGTTTGAGAATTTTGCGTATATTGGATTCATGTTCCGTTAACATTTTCGTCTGTTCGGAACGATGATTCTCCAATATGGTTTCCCATGTTTTGACAGATTGGTTTAGGAGTTGTTGGAGTTGGGCAAAATGTTCAGATTTTATAGTTGCTCTAAATTCTGTATTTTGCTCGGCTTTTACAATAGCATTGCAAATGCCATTAACAATGCTATTGGAATTACTGATAGCCTTCTTCAACACCACAGAAGCATTACCTTCGGCTTTAATAGCATCCTGAAGGTCTTGTTGAATTTTCAACAAAGTCTCTTTTATTTCACATATTTCTTTGAGCCTCTTATCGACATCCAGTTTCTCAGTTTCTGTTTCATGGCTGATTTCAACTTTTTTCAACATATCATCAACGTTTATTGATGGTGTGATTTTTGATTTTCTAATTCCCATGATTCATGTTTTTTTAATTGTTAACTTATCTGTGAAGTCCTTTCTTACGTTTGCACATACTATTTGCCATTCTTGCACAGCGGCGTGCCCATTCAAGTTCATCCTCGTCCTTATCTCTTCCCCAACCTCCTGTATCAGAGCCGCCTCCACCACTTGATGCCGCTATACTTGTAGCAGCATTCAAATATCCGGCAAAAAGCAAAAGAGCCGTGTGCTGTATCTCTTCAATCTTTGCAAATGGATGGGCATCCTCCAAAGAACAATCTTGACGGATGATATTGTCTGCGGCTTCGGGTATCTCTACATGGAATTTGTGATATTCATCTGTCATTATATCATAATGTTTCATAACCGGCTGTGAAATAGTCGAAGGTTGTATAACAGGAGTCCTGTCAGTTGTCCGTGCTTGTCGGGAAGTAGATTCTTTCGATTCAAATTTCCTTTTCTGAGAATGAAGTTTTGCCCAAGTAGTCTCTATTTTTGAAGGGGTCAGGTTTCTCCCGATACCCAACACGGACGACTTATAGGTGGAGTTACCACGCTTAATGGAATAGCCATAAACTCCGCCTCCATCTTTTTCTTGCAAATGCACTTTATAGCCTCGTTTTTTCAGTTCTGTTTCATACTGCTGCCAGCTGAATTTTTCCATAGAGCGAAGTATCTCTATACAGATGTTTGAAATTTCCTGCCTATGGTGTATGCCTATTTCTTCAGACTGTATCCAGCCCCGTTTCTCGTTGATGATGTTCGCAGCCATGATAGCCCTCTCGCCAATCTTATGGCTATCATTGATTTTTCCGTCCATATCCACACGGTTAGCATCAATGTGTAGGTGGAGAATGCCACTTTGGGAATCCCGGTGTAGAGCTACGATGTATTGAGAGTTCTTGAGGTTGGTATGCTGTGAAGAAGCCCTCTTGGTCTTACCAGAGAGATCTATGGAATCAAATACGCGGATGAACTCATTTGACAAACGTAACCAATCGTCCATTGTCCATCCCCGGCTTTCTTCCTCGGATGGGGAAATTTCAATTCTTATCACGTTCCTGCCAAGCGGTCTGCCCTTATTGATTTTCTCAGCATATTTTTTTTGAACAAGCATCATTCGCCCATACATTGCTTCCGGAGAAATATTATCTGGAAGGAGATTGGCTTTTACTATATCCGCTTTCTCTTTGTTGACGGAATATCTTATGGCATTCGCTCCATGTGATATGGTAGAGGCCTTTGCTATCATAATGGGTAAGTAAATTATTCGGTAAGGTAATTTTCTATTTGGTTCCAGCGATTAATTAGTTGCGTTGCTGCGATCATCCATTGTTCCACGAACCTGGTATCACTAAAATACATGGCTCGTTTATCTGCTTGTATGGACTTAACGGGATAAGGTCACCCCTTGCATCTGCCAAACTACATAGGGCTTCTATTTCACGCTCAGACAGTCGTTGTCGTGGATGCTGCCCCAAAGCTGTACGGCGTATGTAGTCACTTATGGACAAGCCGCAGGTTTTGGCTAGTTCTGTGGCTTGGAAATATTCCTTCTCTGTTACACGAGCTTCAAGTCGCAGGTTACGTCTTATAATTTTCTTGGCATTCTTGCTATTCTCTTCATTGGTATTATTATCGATTTTCTTTTTCATGTTTTATTATACATTTATAAGTGGTCTTTAATTTAAAAGGTACAACCCGGTGGGAGCTTGCGACCGCCGAAAAATGCCTATGTAGTACGAATGAGCTTAGCGAATTTGTGCGACATAGGAACTTCTTGCAATACCACACATAATCGCTTTGGACACATTACGTTTTAGATATTGCTATACTTGACATTTACTCTAAATATTTTTCACTGAATTTTTCCTCTGCTATAGTTTGTGGTAAAACAGAAACATAATATATAACAAACAATAGGGTAAAAAAACTATCTTATCAAAACTGTAGGTATTACTTGTGTCAATACAAAAGTATACCATTACAAAGTTTTGTATCTATATTTGTTTTATGCCATTCTTGATTCTTATAGTTGAGAAAATCTTCTTCTATATGGCTATCCAAATTTACTATGGAACACAGACAAAATACTAACCGTATCATTTAACTGAGTTTACAGGCATTCCTTCCATATCGTCAGGTCTGTCTTTTAAACGGACATAGAAAGGATTGTCAATTCGGTTGCCGTCCTGCATCCATGCCGATATACATTTCAGCGTATGGATACTTGTTCGGTTGCTTTGTGTAGATGTGACAATTCCTAACTGGTTCATCTTGTCAAGTACACGGGATACAGTTTTTTTATCATAGCCCAATTTGCTGGACAATTCTACCTCCGAAAGGACGGCTTGTCCCACTTGCAAGGTCGTAGAGAAGCCTTTTATGGCATACTTGGTTTCTTTCAATACTGCCTTTTCAATAAGGCGGTGCAGAATCTTCATACGGTCAATGCCGTATTTACTTTCTGACAGATACGTAAGCTGCTCTGACGAAAGTACTATACAATAGTTCAAATTTGATTTCATCGTCTGTTTATTTGAAGATCTTTTATAAATAGTGCAGCCAAAAGAAAAAGTTAACGGTGCATTCCATATCCTCTCTCTGGCATATAATATTCCTTGTCGTAGGCTATATGGTCAAGTACATTTTGCAGCTTATCAAGTTGGTAGTTATCCAAAACAGGAATAGCAGCAATCGTGATTTTCTGTGAAGCGATACGGCGGTGTTCACAATTTCTTTCTGACATACTGCCATCTCCGTCAGCATAAACACTCCGCAGATAATCGTTCACAGCTTCGGTTTGTACCTTGCTTGGATATGCTGCAGAATAATTGTCTTGAATATACTCCACCATATGGCTGACCGCATTTGCCAGTAGTGGTTCATACTTTTGTATTAGCTTGATTAGCTCTTCCTTTTTCATACAGTCAATTCATTTTGTCCCATGTCCCATGCATATCTTATAACTTTCTTTTTATCTACTTTTTGTTTTTATTATTTTTCTTGGGAAAGAGGGACAAAGGGACATGATGTTTGTCTTTTCCCTTAATTTGAATGGTAAATTCTGTTCACAATAATAATGTTGTACTGGCTTCTTCGCCTGGCGTATCTACTCTCACCCAAGGATGCTTTGTCCGTCCTGTCTTGTCGCAATATGCAGGGTGCAGCCCCTTGACCTTTTCCTGATCACTCCGTTTCCAATTAGGAATCATAGACATCAGGCGATTAATATATTGTGATGTGTACTTAGACGGATTGCGCCTGACTATATCATTGGGTAGTTCCTCTATAATCTGCCGGGCACAAACCATATTGAGTGTGGTCATTTTGAAGTTGGAATCTGGGTATGCTCCTTTTTGATAAGCCAATCGGTTAGGAATAGTCCAACTTGCATATTGGATGGGGATCTCACGCTCCAAATACATTTCCAAATCTTCCATGATGGGGTCAACAAGAATGTTGGAATGTTGCCCCTGTACCTCATTTGCTTTGATTTCTAAATCTGGTGTTAAGTAAAGTTTCATTCCTTGCCGATAATAGACGTACGCTTCTGCCCAAAGTTGAGGAACAGTACGTTGTAAAATATCCAACCATTCTGATACATGACCGTTACCTTTGACCGGGATTATCCACCAGCGACGGTTTCCATTGTCACCTTGCAGGAAATTTGTTTCATTAGTAGTAGCTGCGAAGACATTGTGCCGCATAAATTCCACTACCTTATGTCCGTATGCAGGACGCATGAAGTCACTACAGCGGCTCAGAAAAGCTTTGGCTGCCTCTGCATCATTTGCCCGTTTTAAACCGTTCAACTCACTTATTTCTATAATCCAACCATTGGTTATGGTTTCTACCTTCTCCTAGTCACCACTGGCAAAAGAGAACGAATCGTTGAACCACTTTCCACTGATGGTTTTGAAAAAGGTGCTTTTTCCGATGCCCTGGGGACCAGGCAGAGTCAATACGTTGTCAAACTTACAACCGGGGGTAAAAACCCGGGCAACAGCCGCTACGAACCATAACTTTGTTTGTTCCCTTACAAGTGGAGTATCTTCCGCTCCTAAATAATCAATAATAGTTGTGGCTATACGAGGTTGCCCATCCCATATTTCTTGGGTGATAAAATCCTGTACAGGATTAAAACTACGTTCCAAAGAGGTTGTTTTTAATATTTCAAATACTTTGTTCTGCGTCAGATATAATTTGTATGTCCTTTCCAGGTAGTCTTGTATCTTTCCAACTGACTCTTCATCAATTTTACTGCCATTGACATTATGGAATAAAGAACAGAAACATATATCATCCTGAGAAAAGGTATCGTACTTTATCATGCTCAAGTTTTCATCCGATGTAAAGATGAGCCTATAATTACTTATGGAGCGGAAAAGATTCCCGTAGCTGTCTGTTGCCAGCTGCTGTTTCCAATTCTCTTTCATACTGTTTACTCTTTAATGTGGATACCACCCGATTCCTTTGCCAGCGATAATGCAAGGTCTGCATCCACTACAATTTTTCGTCCTATTTGTGTGATAGCCTTGTCAATTATACCGCTCTTCTTAATGCGATTAGCCGTAGGTACACTACATCCAAACACACGGGCAATACCCTCTATTCCATAGTAGTTGCCTTTTGGAGCTATTGGGGATGTAGCTTTTTCTGTGGACTCTACACTTTTTGTAATTAGAAAACAAAGTTCCTCGCCGGTCATCATAGCAATGGGCTTTTGGAGCAACTGGTTTAGATTGAATTTTTCTTCCATACCTTTATTTGTTTAGTTATTGAATACTTTAAGCCTCGGTTTAACTCTGTGAAACCGATTTCACAAGCAAAGGTATTGTATGAAACTCAGCGTATTGGTCGGCTTATTTATACCTTAATATAACCGACCGATTTACAACAGATATTTACAGAAAGTAAAAACGGATAGCTGGATTTCCCAACTACCCGTTTTTGATAAAATAATCTGTCCATCGGTCTATTATCCGTTTTGCTTTGATATAACTGTTTCCTCTTTGAGGTGAAGTCAATGTAATGTCTTTGATTTCACCATATCTTTTCTGTGGAATGTCATGTCCGTAATGTCGCTGGTAGAATTGTTCGATGGCACGATGAAATGTCATGTATCTTATAGAAGCCTTCATTCTTCCAGCTTTTACCAGAGCTTTCAATAAATAGGCAAGGCTTATATCCTCGGTGTTTTCTTCAAGAAAAGAGTAAATGCCTTGTTTGATACGTTCCTTATCCCCAATAAGGATGTCATCCAATGATTGTATTACTTTTCTGTTCCCACGTTTACCTTTCACTTTTCGCAAGGCAAACATAACTTCTTTCCAAATATCCGGATTACATACTTCAGCCGTTGCTTCCCATTCGGCTTTACTTTCAGTTCCTATCTCTATGCTTTTATTAACAAGCAAAGCAATACACGATTTTATCAGAATTATATCGCCATTATCAACTTCTTCTTTATTCAACAGACGGTCAAGTAACTTAGCCATACGTGAAAGGCCGTGGTCAAATATTACGAAATAATACATACAATAACTTAAGGCCTCCTTCTTCTCTATCACATAATCGTACAGGTTAGCCACAAACTCTCCAACAAACACGGTGTGGGATAAGAAGATGATTTGGGAAATGTACGTCAAGAACTGATACACCATTTTTCTTTCAAGATTGCTTAACAGATAGCATCCTTTGTTGTTTCTCATTAGTGCATCCAACTGCCCAGTCAAATAGGCTTTTGTTTCCTGTGGCAAACGATTCCAAATTTCAAGAGGTGTTTTGGAATGAACCATCAGTAAATCTGACTTTGGGGATGTGAGCAGCTCTACCGTAGCCGTTTTTATGTTTATGCCTATCCATAACCTTTTGTTAGTAATACATTGGGCTATAATATCTGTATACTTGCCGGCCCATTGTTGATTGGCTATATTCTGTACATTTTTGCCGTTTCCATTTATAAGTTCAGAAAGCCAGTTATATAACAGCAAAGCTTCTGGCGGTGTACATTCCCGCATCATCTGATACATATCTGTCAAAACAGATAAGTTACCCTTTCCAACAGCATCCATGCGTTTACAGAAATTGGCATACAATTCTTCGTTGGCGGATTTCCAATTACGAATAGCCATATCAGCACAATCCTTTCTATTAAAATAGTCTCTTATTCTCTCTATGAAATGAATCATCCTCAAAATCGTGTTATGGTCGTGTAAACAATTTGGCTAAATCCTCAGTGGACATACTCGTCAGTTTTGCCAATAACAAATCTCTTTCAGAAGTTTTTGTCAAATTCAACAGCTTTGAGTTATTTTCCATCTGAATTTCAAGTGGATAGTGCTCAATGTATATTTGAGTGATTGCATGATCAGAAGATGCGTGTCCCATGCTTTCAGAAATATAATCCATATCTACTCCGGCATTATGTAAGTTCGTGGCAAACGAATGACGGCACCATGTACCAGACGGACAGATGGATTTATCCCACTTCAGTGCTTCGTGACATATTTTGATGATACGGTCTTTCACATTAGAGTTTTCCTGCATTGTATATTTGCGACGCAGTTCTTCTGTTTCAGCTCCTTTTAATATGTGGGGAAAGACCAAACCGCCTCGGGTCGGAGGTGCAGCCACTTCATTTAAAATATATTGTAAAGGAGGTATGATAGGAACGATTACTTCGGAACCGTCAGTACTTCTTCGGGAAGTTTTCTTACGGTTGAAGCGGAAAGCTTTACCATGTGTCTGATAATAATAATTATCGTAAGTCAATCGCCCTGCATCTGCCATATTGAACCCATTACACAAATACTGGGCAAGAAACAATCCCAATGAGTAGTGAGCGCGTTTGGTATATTCTTCTGACCAATATTCGGGATATTTCTTGGATACAAAGAGGTTATATAGTTCTGTCATTTGATTAACATTCAGAAAACTTTGTTTGCGCTTTGCGCTCTTAGGAATACTTACAAGCCCTTTCTCCTTCTTGTTAGAGAAAGGATAAGGAACATCTTTGAGATAGCCTTCATGTACACACTTATTCCATACGGCACGACAACAGCGTAAATATATCCTTGCGGTAGTATCACTGATTTTTCCTATTATCTTCCCATTCTCATCTTTTACTCCATTATGCATTCCGTCCTTCCACTTCTGAATTTCTGCTGCACTAATGCAAAATCCTTTAATCATATTTGGTCCGAGTATCTTTCTTAATGATTTGAGTGCGCACTCATAACTCTCTGCTGTAGTAAAGCGTGCACCATCATCGTCTGTTCGTAATCCGCTAATGATTTCTTCCCATATGCCAATAAAAGATTGTGGTTTATTTGTTTCTTCATTGGGTGTTGCGACTTCTTCTCCCATGATACATTGACGTACCATTTCAAATGTCAGAATGCCACCTTTATTCAGATTCATCAGAATTTCTTTGTATTTAGGAATAAGGGTATCTTTCCACTCTTTTTGAAGTCTGTAGTTCTCGCTCTTACATTTAGTTGCATTACAAATATCTGAAAACTTTCTTTCAGTAAAAGAACTTCCAACTGTGAAATAAAAGAATTTGCGGTCTACCGTGAAACGAAGAGATAATGGAAACTCATACGCATTTTTTCTGCGAGTACGTGAGTCCAACACGATAGAAACAGAACAGTTACGTTCTTTGAAAAGGGACATGGATTTTGTCAGTTTTTCCATTGCATTCATTGTTTATGTTCAACATAACCTCTGAATACAGACGCTTTGCAATGTGAGGCATACATACACAAAACACTGCATATAACCACAGAGCCCTTACCCTTAGACGGATAAAAACATTGTTGTTATATGCAGCGGTGCAATCTCGTTAACCTCTGTCGCTGAATGGTAACCGGGCTTATGCTAATCGGTCTCAACCCCTGAAGTAACTCTCGCGTTTCGTTTGTTATATAGAGTACCCTCCGACTGGTACTCCCTCTACGCATTGATTCATCGGAATGGGATAACCTACCCACGATAGTTAAGCAAACTCACTTTCCTTTTCTAAAAAAGAGTACCATAATGGTCATGGCTTGCTACAAATGCATTACGCAATACAAAAATACAATATTATTCTATAAATCAAGGTGAAAATAGAATATATTTGAGTTTATTTAACCGCCAAAGAAGCTACATTAGCTACATATATTAATGAGTAATGTTATAGGACTACATGGAACTTCATAGAAATTCTATGTATAAACATAATCAACTCAAACAGTTTGTTTACGCATTGTTTACGCAAGAGCATAAAAAAAGCAGTTACGAAATTCGTAACTGCCTAATTTTCAATGTGGACCAGCCTGGGCTTGAACCAGGGACCTCCAGATTATGAGTCTGTTGCTCTAACCAACTGAGCTACAAGTCCGATGTATCCTTTCGGGGGATAGCGGTGCAAAATTAGTATATTCCGTTGAAATATGCAAGGGATTCGGTAAAAAATGCCCGTTGCTGGGCTGTCAGAACTTGTATTTCCTTTTGGGATTTTTTGGAAACCAGCCTTTCTTGACGCGTTCCTCCTGTTCGAACACTTCCTTGATGGTCCAGAAGGAGGAGAAGGCGAAGACGCCGAGCAGCGAGGATACTAGAATGTTGTCTACACAGATGGAGGCAATGACACTTGCCACACCCAGCAGGAGGAATATCCACCAGCAGCGTGTGCCCCAATAATACTCGGCCTTGACCACGACGGGGTGGAAGAGGCCGATGATCAGAAAGGTGCAGATGCCGATGAACAGGCCTGAGAGATGGAGGTTGTCCAGTAGTTCCATGGGATGATGGGGGATGAGGACCGGACTTCGTGAGGGGCGTGAGCTGCCGAAGGATGCTCTGCGTCCCTCACAAAGGGTGTAGTCGTTGGTTTATTCCTGGCAGATGGGAATCTCTTTCTTGATGCTCTGCTCCAGCGAAATCAATGTCTCGGTGGCCGTGACGCCGGGTATCTCCTGCATCTTGTTGTTCAGCAGGTCCATCAGATGCTCGTTGTCGCGGGCATATACCTTGGTCAGCATGGTGTAGGGGCCGGTGGTGAAGTGGCATTCCACGATTTCGGGAATCTTGTTCAGCTCGGCCACAACGGTCTTGTACATGGAGCCTCTTTCCAGCTTGATACCCACGTAGGTGCAGGTGCGGTATCCCAGCGATTTGGGATTGACGTGATAGCCGGAGCCTACAATGACACCCAAGTCAATCAGTCGCTGCACACGTTGGTGGATGGCGGCGCGCGACACGCCGCATTCGGCTGCTACGTCCTTAAACGGAATACGGGCATTTTGGGAAATGATTTCCAAAATTTGACGGTCCAGATTGTCTATTTTCTCCATAATATACGTTTGTAAGTTTCTTGTTGTTATCAAATAGTAAGCAAATATAGGAATTTATTTTAATTTATCTATAGACGGGCGGAAAAAAATAGGGAAAAGTACAAAAAAGAGCGGGTGAGACCGATGCTTTTGCATCATTTGTCTCATCCGCTCCGATTGTCATTTTGACAGCAGAAGTGCCTGCCGCTTATTTTTTCTTGCCGATGCCTACCAGTTCAACTTCGAAGATCAGGGTAGAGAAGGGTTTGATCTGGGCACCCATCTCTCTGGAGCCGTAAGCCAGGTCATAGGGGATGTAGAGTTCCCATTTCGAGCCGACGGGCATCATGGTCAGGGCTTCGGTCCAGCCTTTGATGACCTGGTTGGCGCGGAAGGTAGCGGGCTGTGATTTGCCATCCTTGTCCTTGCGCTTGTAGGAGCTGTCGAACTCAGTGCCGTCGAGCAGCGTGCCTTTGTAGTTCACCTGTACATAGCTGGTGTCGGCAGGAACGGCGCCTGTACCTTGGGTCAGGACCTTGTATTGCAGGCCGCTTTCAGTCGTTACCACGCCTTCTTTCTGCTTGTTTTCCTCGAGGAACTTCTTGCCGGCTTCGATGTTGTCGGCATATCTCTTCTCCAGCGACTTCTCGCGGATTACTTCCATCTGGCTCTGCATGTAGCCCTGGGCGAACATCTTGTCCATCTGGCCCTTGCCTACCACGCCGGCGATGAAGCCTTCGAGCAGTTTCTCACGGTTGAGGCTCTGGGTAGAGTCGTTGCCGAAAATCTGCTGGTTGAAGCCTTCCACCCACTGCTTGCTGACCATCTGGCCTACCTGGAGGCCGGTCATGTAGGCTACGTCTTTCTTGTCGATTTTGGCGGCGCCTTCGTTGAAACCTTTGATGAATTGGGTCATCTGCGTGCTGTCGATGCCCTGCTGCATCAGGAACTGGTCGAGACCTTCGGTGCGGGCCATACCGATGGCATAGGAGAGTGAGTCGATGTCGTTGGACAGATTGCCCTTAGAGGACTGGGCTGTACACGATGACAAGGCTGCTGCTGCGGCCAGCGTCATCAGAAATGTTACTTTTTTCATTTTGTCTTACTGATTATATTTTTTATTTGGATAATATTTTCAGGAGTTCCACTTCGAAAATCAGTGTGCTGTGGGGCGGAATCATCTCGCCTGCGCCGTGTGCGCCATAGCCCAGCTCGCTGGGGATGTAGAGTTTCCACTTGGCTCCTTCGGGCATCAGCTGGAGGGCTTCCACCCAGCCGGGGATGACCTGGTTGACGCCGAACGTGGCGGGTTGGCCGCGCTTGATGGAGCTGTCGAAGAGGGTACCGTCGATGAGAGTGCCTTCGTAGTGGCACTGCACCTGGTCGTCTATCTTGGCATAGTGGCCTACGTTGCCTTCCTTGATCACTTCGTATTGCAGGCCGCTGGGCAGGGTCACCACGCCCGGACGCTGCTTGTTCTCTTCGAGGAACTTCTTGCCCTTCTCGATGTTTTCCGCATTGATGCGGGCTTCCATTTCTTCGAAATATTTGTTTACGATGTCGCGTGCCTCGGTATGGGTGATTTCCGTTGGGTTGCCGTTGAGCACGTCGCTGATGGCGCGTGCGAAGTCGTCTACCGAGATGCCTTTGGCACCCATACTTAAAAGATTCTGACCTATACCCAGGCCGATTGCATAACTGAATTTGTCCATAGTTCTTTTTTAATGAGTGGCAAAAGTACGGGTTTTATTTGAATGTTAACGGGTTGCAGTATTTAATTTTTCTTATTTTGTGGGACAACGTGCGCCTACTTTCCTTATATTTGGCACATAAACGCTTAAAGAAAGGAGCAAATGATGAAAAATCTGGTAGTTTTGTCGGGCGCAGGCATGAGCGCCGAGAGTGGCATCAGCACGTTCCGCGATGCACGAGGCCTGTGGGACCGCTATCCAGTGGAGCAGGTGGCCACGCCCGAAGGGTATGCGCGCGACTCCGAACTGGTCATCAATTTCTATAACGAGCGGCGCAAGCAGTTGCTCGAAGTGAAACCCAACGAAGGCCACATCGGCGTGGCACAGCTGGAAAAAGATTTCAACGTGACGGTCATCACGCAGAACATCGACAACCTGCACGAGCGGGCGGGCAGCACGAAGGTGATCCACCTGCATGGCGAGCTCACGAAGATGTGCTCCAGCCGCGACCCCTACGACCCGCGCTACATCAAGGAACTGAAGCCTGAGGAGTATGAGACCCGCGCCACCGACCGTGCGGGCGACGGCAGTCCCCTGCGCCCCTTCATCGTGTGGTTCGGCGAGGCCGTACCCGAAATCGAGACGGCCATCGGCTACGTGGAGCAGGCCGATATCTTTGTCATCATCGGCACGTCGATGAACGTCTACCCCGCCGCAGGGCTGCTGCACTACGTGCCCGCCCGTGCCGAGGTCTACCTCATCGACCCCAAGCCGGTAGACACGCACAGCACACGCCCGATACACGTCATCCGCAAGGGAGCGTCCGAAGGAGTGAAGGAATTGCGCGCCTTGCTGGCTGGCAAGGCTTCCTGACAATCTGGTGGAGGAATGATATTTCTGCCCCAGGCATTGCCTGCGGGAAAAGCATTGCTTTCTTTGGTGGAAAACAATGCTTTTTTTCGTGCAAAACATTGCTTTTTCCGAGGGAAAACATTGCCTGGTTTTGGGCGGGAGAAAGCAGGGCGGGAAGTGGCCCGTTGCAGCTTGAGGACTTGCCGCGGGCTTCTCTTCCGCTTATTTCTTCAGCAGCAGGCGGAGGGCGAACCAAGCATGATGGGCCACGGTGCTTGCCCAGCCGTAGTGGCGGGCCATGATGCGGAAGCGTTCCTTGAGCGAGGCCTGGTGGTTGCGCGTGGTCATGCCCTCGGCCAGGTAGTCGATGAGGGTGAGGTGGGTGTTGTGGAGCACCTTCGACTTCTTCATGATCTTGATGCACCAGTCGAAGTCGGCCGAGAAGCGGTAGCGCAGGTCGTAGGGCATCACCAGGTTGCGCCTCGGGAAGAAGGCCTGGTGGCAGACGAGCATGCCCTGGCGGAAGCTCTTCCACGTCAGGTGTTCGGGGGCCTGCAGGCGGCGCATGCGCAGGAAGTGGCCTTCGTGGTCCACCAGCTCCGTCTCGCCATAGAGCACGTCGGGCAGCTGGAGGGTGTGGATGGAGTGTACCATCTGTTGCAGGGTGTCGTCTTCGTGGAAGCTGTCGCCCGCGTTGAGGAAGCACAGGTAGTCGCCCGTGGCCAGGCGGATGCCCTTGTTCATGGCGTCGTAGAGGCCCTTGTCCGGCTCACTGACGACTACGGCGATGCGGTCGCGGTAGCGGTTCACGATGTCCATGGTGCGGTCCTTCGAGGCGCCGTCCACGATGATGTACTCCACGTGGTGGTAGGTCTGCGAGATGACGCTCTGGATGGTGTCCTCGAGGGTCGCTTCGGCGTTGTAGCAGACGGTGATGATGCTGAATTTGGGCGTGGGATGGTTATGCATTGCTTCCGGTCACTTTGTTGTAGAGGTCGATGTATCGTTTGGCCACACTTCCTTCCGAGTAGTGGCTGACGGCCTTGCGGCAGGCCTGTTCGCAGAGGTTGGGATAGTCGGGGTCGGTCAGAATCCAGTAGATGCCGTTGGCAAAGTCGTCGGCTTCCTTGTAGCGGGCCACGTAGCCGTTGTGCAGGTGGTCTATCATCTCGGGGATGCCGCCCACGTTGAAGCCCACGCAGGGCGTGCCGCACGCCATCGCTTCCATGATGGTGTTGGGCAGGTTTTCTTCCAGCGAAGGGGTTACGAAGAGGTCGACGGCATTGTAGATGTCCACCAGCCGGTGGTCGTCGCGCACGAAGTCCAGCGGATAGACGGGGAAGGGCAGCAGGGAGGCCAGTTGGTCGGACTGGTTGCCGAAGGCTACGACGGCCAGTTGGTCCTTCAGTTCGGGATGTTTGTCGGCCAGCAGGCGGCACGACTCAATCAGGTAGTCGATGCCCTTGCGCTTGTCCGTAATCTTGACGGAGCCGAAGAGGAGGAGCCGCTTGTCCGACGGGAGCCGCAGGCGTTCGCGTGCGCTCTGCCGGTCGTGCGGCTTGAAGAGGTTGATGTTCAGCGGGTTGGGAATGCACTCTATGCGATGGCCGGCGGTCAGTGCACTCTGGCGGGTCTTTTCTTCCAGCCAGTGGCTGCATGTGACGAATGTCAGCGGATAGTCGTGGTAGAGCTGTAGCTTCTTGTGGAACGTGCGGTAGGCAAGGTCTTTCTTGTGTCCGTTGCCATAGAGGAAAGGACACGAGCCGCATTCCTGCTGGTAGCGGTCGCACTCACGGGCGTGGTGGCAGATGCCTGTTGCGGGCCACATGTCGTGCAATGTCCATACAACGGGCTTGCCCGAGGCCAGTATCTGTTCGATATTCTTCAGGGAGAGCATGCCTTGGTTGATCCAGTGCAGGTGGATGACGTCGGCCTGGCGGAATTCGGGCAGGGAGGTGATGTCCGTACCCGTGTTGGCAATGTCTACGGCAAAGAGGTTGTTCTTCTTGAAGCGGTTGGCTTTCCAGATGACGATGCGTTCCCATACGAACTTCCACACCATCCGCCAGTTGCGGCGCAGGGCCACGACAGAGATCTGGTCGGTCTGCTTGTCGCGCACCAGCAGCTTGGCCTTGATGCCGTTGTTCTTCAGGGCTTCTGTCAGGCGGCTGGCGGCTATGGCGGCTCCGCCGATTCGTTCGGATGTATTGATAAGCAGGACTCTCATTTTGTTGAATGGTCGGTTGTAAAACAAAGAATAGACAACGAAATGCCCGTTATTTGGCGCAAAAGTAGTGGTTTTCGATGAGAAACGGTGCAAAGTCACACAGATTATTTGTACTTTTGCCCGTGTTTATAAATAAAGATATTCTATGAAGAAGGTTGTATTTGTAGGATTGGGCTACATCGGTCTGCCGACGGCAGCTGTAGCGGCCCATCATGGTTATCAGGTGGTGGGAGTGGATGTCAATCCGTCGGTGGTCGAAACCGTCAATCAGGGAAAAGTCCATATCGTGGAGCCCGACTTGGACCGGGTGGTGCGTGAAGCCGTGCAGAGCGGCAGCCTGCGTGCCGTGTCCCGCCCCGAAGAGGCCGATGCCTTCGTCATTGTGGTGCCTACCCCCTTCAAGCAGAACCACCGCGCGGACATCACTTACGTGGAGGCGGCTACCCGTTCGGTCGTCCCCTGCCTGCGCCCCGGCAATCTGTTTGTCATCGAGTCTACTTCGCCCGTGATGACCACCGAGCGGATGGCCGAGCTCATCTTCAGCCAGCGCCCTGAGCTGAAAGGACAGATCTATATAGCTTATTGCCCCGAGCGTGTGCTTCCCGGCAACACTCTCTACGAGTTGGTGCACAACGACCGTGTCATCGGCGGCATCGACGAGGCTTCGACCGACAAGGCCATCGAATTCTATTCGGCCTTCGTGCAGGGCAAGCTGCACCGCACCAATGCCCGTACGGCCGAGATGTGCAAGCTGACGGAGAACTCCAGCCGCGACGCGCAGATAGCCTTCGCCAACGAGCTGTCCATGATTTGCGACAAGGCCGGCATCAACGTCTGGGAACTCATCGACCTGGCCAACAAGCATCCGCGTGTCAACATCCTCCAGCCCGGCTGCGGTGTGGGCGGACATTGCATCGCCGTAGACCCGTGGTTCATCGTGGCGGACTATCCCGAACAGGCCCAGCTCATCAAGCGTGCCCGCGAGACCAACGACTACAAGGCCGACTGGTGTGCGGGCAAGGTGCTCGACGCCTGCCATGCCTTTGTAGAGCGTAACGGGCGCGAGCCGGTAGTGGCCTGCATGGGTCTGGCCTTCAAACCCAATATCGATGATCTGCGTGAATCGCCTGCCAAGTACATCGCTTCGCGCATCGTGTCGGAAAGTCGAGCCGATGTGCTTATCGTGGAACCCAACATCCCTTCCCATCCCAGCTTCCACTTGACAGACTACAAGGAGGCTTACCGTCGGGCCGATATTGTGGTATGGCTGGTACGTCACACGCCCTTCCTCTCCATTGCCCGCGACGAAGCCAAGCAGGAACTGGACTTCTGCGGCGTAAGAAAGTCCTGTTAATTGAAAATGGAGAATGGATAATTCATTCTTCATTTTTCATTAAATCGCTGAAGGCCCGGAGATAGCGTCCGGCCACCGTATCGAGATTAATCTGCTCGCGGATGATGCGCTCGGACTCCTGGCCCATCGTGCGGCAGCGTTCGGGCGAGGCCAGCAGGGTGTCCAGTGTCAGGGTCAGGCTGTCGACGTCGCCGTCGCGGAAGAAAAGACCGTTCCGTCCGTCGACCACCAGGTCGCGTTCCGTTCCGTCACAGACGGAGCATACTACCGGCAGGCCATAGGTCATGGCATCGTTAATGGACAAGCCTCCCATGCCGGCCAGCACGTACACCAGCGATTCGTGCATACACGCTCCCAGTTCCTTTGGGTCATAGATGGCACCGGTGAAGCGTACGCAACCTGGAGTAGAAGGCGTATCCTTGTCGGCCACCGTCAGGTTCAGGCGGCGGGCCTGCTGTTTCAGTTTCTCCAGTTCGGGACCGTTGCCCACGACGGTCAGTTCGGCATCGGGATACTTCCCGGCCAGCCGGGCAAAGGCATCGATTAACAGGTCTACCCGTTTCCATTTCACCAGTCGGCCGATGTGTAGCAGACGCCGATGACAAGGCGGCAACAAAGCCGGCTCCGTTTCCACCGCCTGCCGTTCGCTGAGCAAAGCTTCCGTATCCGTAGCATTGTAGGTGACGTGTATCCGTTCAGACTTGACCCCATACGAGGGGATAATCTCGTGTCCCACGCTGGAGTAGCACAGGATACCTGCACAACGCGCATAACAATAACGACGCAGGCCAGCGATGAGCCACTGGCGAAGGAGGAAAGCCGCTCCTCGGCTTTGCAGGCACATGTTCTCGTCATACATGGGGTGCTGGCGGAAGTAGGAGCGGATCCGTCCGTAAGGAGGAGTCTGGAAGGGAATCTCACGGATCGCCACCCGTGTGCCGCAGGCACGAAGCACGCGGCGCAGACGAGGTTGGAAGAACAGTTGCAGGAAGTAGGGCCAACCCATGACCACGAGGTCGGGCTTCTCCCGGCTTATCAGGTCGGGCAAGGCGGGGAAGGCACTCTTGCCGTAGAACATCTTCTTTTCGGGAGTCGTCAGGTGGCGGTACGTACCTCCTTCCACCATCTTTACCCCCTGGCCGATGGTGGCGTTCCCTTTCTGCGGGGTGACGACTACGATATCCACACCTTTCTTATATAGTTTCTCGAGCAGGGCATTCAGGTAGTGGGGAATGCCTCCGAAGGTGAACAGAACTTTCATTTTATGTTGTTTTAATCAGGTTATCAAGCAAATTCTCCTGCAACGTTTCCAGACAGGAACGAAGGCGACCGAGGCTGTGTTGTTGCAGGTAACGGTTGTAGGCTTCGGTACGGTCCTTTGTGTCGTGGCAGAGGTCCGCGATGGCTTTCCGGCAGGCGTTGGCATCCGTTTCTACGATGGCGCGTCCGATGTCGTATTTCTCTGCCCGCCATCCCATGCAGGCCTCCCGGCTGACGATGACCGGCCGCCGGAAAGCTGCCGCTTTGGTCAGCAGGTTGCTGCTGCCGGTAAAGTTTCGGTAAACGGCAAAAATGACATCGCTGGCGGCAACCAGTGCATTGAAACAGGCTTCATCAGGGATGCGTTCCAGCGAGAATAGGCAATTCGTACGGCCGGATTCCAGCGACCGCAGACGAGAGGTTTCTGCTTCGTCCAGCCACGAACGGCCGGCAATGAGGAAGAAATATTCGTCTTCGGGCAGCAGCGGGATGACTTGCTGCAGCAGGGTGACTCCTTTCCGCATGCCGATGGAACCCAACAGGGAAACAACTTTCCGTCCGCCTGCCCGCTGCCGAAGTATTTGCAGCAAGAGATAAGATGGGTCGGGAGCCGACAGGTCGGCAAAATCGGGCATGCACCACACGTGCGGTTGGAAAGCTTTCAGGTCATCAGCCGAATATTCGTTCAGCACACCGACGCCCAGACAATGGGAACTGCTCAGGTAAGGACGGACGTCGGGCATTCCCTTCTGCCAGCGGGGCAAGGCCGATTGGACCAGCAGGCCGCTCCAGCGGTAAGGCAGCAGACGGTCGAACAGACACATCGGCCCCAGCGTAGGCAACAAGTCATCCAGGCAGGGAAAGAAGACCAGGTCCGGATGGAAATCATCCAACTGCTTGCGTACCGACTTCAGGTTGCGCAGACGGATGGCCGCATTCTGTAGGACGATGAGCTTCTTCTGCAACGGACGGTTTGTCGGGAGCGGGCGGAGCGGACGAATATCTATCTGACGGAAGGCCGCCACTTCTTTCGTATCCGACGGTTGCGGAGCCAGCAGCAGCACCTCATTGCCCATCTCGGCCCATACAGTGGCAAAGGTCCGATAGTACGTTTCCCGATGGCCCGATACGGAGCAGTCTACTACGGCTATTTTCAATATTCTCTTATTATTCATGTCCTTGGATGGCTTCTTGATATACTTTCAGCAGTTTCTGTCCGGCTTGGGCAAAATCAAAACGTTCGGCCACCGAGCGGCGGATGGCCGCTTTGTCAAACTGTTCATAGTGTTCGTAGAGCTCCTGCATCTTTTGGCCCAATGCCTGTACATCGCCAGGACGGATCAGATAACCGCTTTCCGGCGTAATGATGTCTTCGGGACCACCACAAACGGTACCTATGGCAGGCAGTCCGGCAGCCATGGCTTCGATGAAGACGATGCCGAACGTCTCCGCATAGGAAGCCAGCACGAATGCATCGCTACGAGCCAACAGGTCGGCTACCTCTTCGCGCGGAAGTCTTCCGGCCAAACTGATCTGCCCTTCCAGATGCAACCCGTGGATCTGTTGTCTCAGGTTGTCTTCTTCCTCGCCGTCACCGGCAATGACAAGTGATACATGGGGCTTGTCGGAGAAGTGCCGGGCAAAGGCGTCTATCAGTTCAGTAAACCCTTTCCGTCTGCTCAAGTTTCCTACGCTGACGAATGTAAAGGACTTCTCCTTCTCTGTCTGCTTCCCGTTGGGTCGGAACGTACTGATATCGACAAAGTTGGGAATTACGATGGCCTTGTCCGGACGGTCCAGATAGGGCGTAAGGTTCTGCTTCAGCTGTGTTCCCACGCAAATAACCTTTCTGGCGTCTTTGTAGGCCGTACGCAAGGTCGTTGCCTGGCCGGGTGTCACCTTTCCGCCGTTGATGGACGAGGCATGTTCGGTGACGATATACGAGATGCCATAGCATTTGTAGGCCAACCGGGCGGCATAACCGGCCCAGGTACCGAAGTGGGCATGAATCAGGTCGGGCTTGCCGTGCCGACGGATATAGATCCCTACCAGTCGCAGCGTCAACAACGACCAGATGATGGCACCGATACGTGTAGACAGTTTGGGGTTCCAGGCGTGCATGCGCAGGGTAACCACGTGTTCGCTCTCGTCTTCTGTCACCTGGAAATGGTTCTCCTGCCGGAACGTTTTCCAGCTCAGTTCCTTCAGCAGGCGCTGCTCTACGTAGACCAGTCCTGTCTGACACCCTGTCCGGGCAATCTGTACGGCCTGCTCGCGGAACATGTAGCCGCGATGGGGAGGAGCACCCGGCTCGGGGTAATACATGGGGAGTATCAGTATATGCATAGGCTCACTGGAGTTTGGAGGTTTGTCTGTCTTGGTCTATCTGATCCGCCAGCCTGTCCGAAACACCGCTTACGACCTTTCGGCAGAACATCTTGTCGGAGCGGTGCAAGGCAGGAAGATCTTCGAGGGTCAGAGTCTTGATGGCATGTCCGTATTCGATGTAGTGCAGTGGTGTCAGTCCTGAAAGGCCGGGATAATCACCCTCGTATAGGAGAGCATGACGGGCGAAGGGCGAGTTGAATACAAGTGTCTGAATGCAGAGTTCGCTGGGCACAAAACTGGTGTGGAAGTAGCGTACCAATTGCCGTTTGGAGCAGAGCCCTTCATAGATGTATCGGGCACAGGGCAGGGTGACAGCCCAATAGTCGGATCCGAAGTAGACGTCGGCCTGGCGGCCATTGATAAACGTATAAGGACGCTTGCGCAGGGGCAGGGCTTTCATCAGCAGGCGGGAGGCTACTATCAGTTTGTTCTTCCACCAGAGGTTCCGCCAGGGCAGGTCACGGAAGAAGTGGTAACAGCAGACCTTGGAACGCTGGGCACGGTCGGTACAACGGGTGAGGTTCAGTCCCATAATGAATTCCGTATCGGGATGCTCGTCAAAGTAGCGGCGGATGCGCCCGTTGCTCCACAGAGGATAGTCCTGCCCGCTCAGACAGACTACTCGCATATAGTCGCGGTCGCTATACAACACGGCTGCCAGCAGCTCTTTCTGGTATTCCACCTGCTGCCAGCCTCCCCAACTGATCCAATGGGAAGGAACGAACGTCACCTTACCGTCGAGCAACCGGTGGAAGGGACAGCTATCCACCTTGCGGTCTATATGGACATAGAAGTCTGCCCCGCCGTCGTCCAGGGCGGCGACCAGCCGTGCCAGATGGGGGGCATCGGTATAGGCAGACAGGATGTAGGCAATTTGTCTCATGGTTTCCCACTTCGTTTCAACAGAAATTGCACACTCTCGCGGAAGATTACGGACTGTAATTTCCACAACACAAGGGCATAGAAGGCGGCTACGCCAACTACCTTCACGGCCATGCTGAGGTAGAGATTCGTGATGGAACGCGTCAGGTAATGGGTCGACACGGTAAGCAGGGCCGAAAGAAGCAGATAGGGAGAGATATCTTTCAGCAAATGCTTCAGTGTCAGACCAATCTCGCGATGCACGAACCACAGCCAGACGAACAGCCAGCCGATGTGTATCGCTACAAAGACACGGAGCATCCACTCCAGGCCGAAGGGATACATCGTGCAGGCGGCTGCCAGCTGCAGCAGGCTCAGGCAGATGGTGTTCCACATATATACGGACGAATGCCCGCGGCTGATGACCAGGTTGGAGAAGAGGCTGGTGATGGGGATGAAGGCTCCCCATACGCAAAGCAGTTGCAGGATGGCCGCGCTCGACAGCCATTTCTCGGTGATGGTGATGACAATCAGCTCTTTGGATACCAGGCTCAGGCCGAACATGGCAGGAAAGGATATGAAAGCGGTAAAGCGGAGCAGCTTGCGGAAGACGTTGAGCTGGCGTTCGCGGTCGTCGGCAATGCTGGTAAAGACAGGTTGGGCAATGCCATTGATCATATTGGTAATGAGCGTATGACCCATGCCGTTCCATTTGTTGGCCTGCGTGAAGTCGCCCACTTCCTTGGGCGAATAGAACTTGCCCAGTACGACGGAGAAGAGGTTGTTGTTGAGAATGGTAAAGACATTCGTCACTATCAGTTTGCTGCTGAAGCCTATCATCTCGCGGATGGGGCGGAAGTCGATGTGCAGGTTGGGCCTCCAGCGGGAGAAGTAGAAGTTGAGCAGGGTAACCATCGTGACGAAGGACAGGGACTGAAAAGCCAATCCCCAGTAAGCGAATCCGTTGGCAGCCAGCGTGATGCCTACCACGCCCGATACGCTTAGAGAGGTGAGGGAGATAATGGTGGTTTCCCGAATCTTCAGGTTCTTGAACAGCCAGGCCCGCGGAGCGATGCTCAGGCTGGAAATGACGAAGCCCAGAAAGAGCAGGCGCGACAAGGGTACCAGTTCGGCGATGCCGAAGAAGCGGGCAATGAGCGGAGCGCACAGGAACAGAATGAGATAGAACGTGACGCTGCACAGAAAGCTGAACCAGAAGACGGCGTTGTAGTCGCGGTGTGTAGCATTCTTGCGGTTGGTCAGCGCCGAGATGAATCCTCCCTCCTGTAGAGCGGCGGCTATGGCAGAGAAAACAGTCAGGATGCCCACCATGCCGTAGTCGCTACGGTCCAGCAGACGCCCCAGAAAGATGCCGAAGACAAGATTCAGCACCTGCTGCAGGCCGTTGCTGAGCCCACCCCAGAACAGGCCTTTGGCGGTTTTTTCTTTCAGACTGCTTTGACTCATATAAATGAAGAATGAAGAACGAAGAATGAAGAATGAAGAATGGAGGTGGGGCGGAAACGGGTTCCAATCCTTGTCCGCAGTCAATTCTTCATTCTTCGTTCTTCATTCTTCATTGTCGGTGGTTTATTTCACTTCGCTCCCCGGCTTTACCTCGCGCAATACGGAGGTGACGGCCAGCGAGCCGTCGTAGTCTTCGGCAGAGAGGATCATGCCCTGGCTGACGAGGCCGTTCTTGAACTGGCGCGGAGCCAGGTTGGCGATGAACAGCACCTGCTTGCCTACCAGCTCTTCGGGTTTGTAGTGCTGGGCGATGCCGCTTACGATGGTGCGGTTCTCCAGACCGTCGGCAATCTTGAACTGAAGCAGTTTCTTCATTTTGGGTACGGCCGAGCATTCGAGTACGGTACCTACGCGGATGTCCAGCTTCTCGAAGTCTTCGAAGGGGATGACGGGCTTTACTGGGTTGGCCTTGTAGTTGGCTGCCTCGTTGGCCTTCTTCGTGGCCAGCAGCTTGTCTACCTGTGCCTGGATGGCTTCGTCGTCAATCTTCTCGAACAGCAGTTCGGGAGTGCCCAGCTGGTGTCCGGCGGGCAGCAGGTCGGTGCGGCCCAGGTTGGCCCAGTCGAAGCTTTCCATGTTCAGCATGTGGCGCAGGCGTTCGCTGCTGAAGGGCAGGAACGGTTCGAAGGCGATGGCCAGGTTGGCTACCAGCTGAAGTGCGATGTTCAGGATGGTTGCTACGCGTCCCATGTCTGTCTTGGCCAGTTTCCACGGTTCGGTGTCAGCAAGGTATTTGTTTCCGATACGTGCCAGGTTCATGGCTTCTTTCTGTGCATCGCGGAACTTGAATACGTCCAGAAGTTTTTCCACCTCAGCCTTTACATCTGCAAATTCTTTCAGTGTTTCCTTGTCGTAGTCTGTCAGTTCACCGCAGGCAGGCACTTTGCCGTCAAAATATTTGTGGGTCAGTACCAGAGCACGGTTCACAAAGTTACCGTAAACGGCTACCAGTTCATTGTTGTTGCGTGCCTGGAAATCTTTCCATGTAAAGTCGTTGTCTTTGGTTTCCGGAGCGTTGGCAGTCAGTACGTAACGCAGTACGTCCTGTTTGCCGGGGAAGTCCTGAAGGTATTCGTGCAACCACACTGCCCAGTTGCGTGAAGTGGAAATCTTGTCACCTTCCAGATTCAGGAATTCGTTGCTCGGAACATTGTCCGGCA
>ERZ780117.243-NODE-243-length-26611-cov-4.377391_pt1 | contig 26611 bp, 27 predicted proteins | sample MGYA00510985_ERZ780117 | MGnify/ENA primary metagenome ERZ780117 (study PRJEB29588, sample SAMEA2159553) | human gut metagenome | biome: human gut; feature: human-associated habitat; material: faeces | place: Denmark | collected 2008/2010 ...
TTTATTAAATCAATCCAGTACATGTCTTCATACTCTGTTCCTGATCTGTGTAATAGCATTTTCTTAGCAATTTTATATAACAATTTATTCAATTTTTTATCGTTTGATATGTAGTCAAACTTTTTTCTATATCTATTACTGCTAATATAATTATAATCTATAATTGTATTTTTGTTTCTTCCCTTTCTCTGTTGTTCTAATTCGCGCACTAGGCTCCCCCGTCTCTGTATAATATGAATCAATAACACTTTTTCTTGGAAAATCGGCTGAGAATTTGCCTTAAAATTCAAGACTATTTAATCTAGATACTTAGAAAGCTGTTACCAACTTTGAGTATAGTTATAACATATCCGTACCCTTTAGGCAAGAGAATCACTGAGGAAAAATTAATCCGCTGCGGGCGTGAGAAATTCCTGGAAAAGGGTTACGCGGAGGCGAATGAGCGGCAGATCATGGAATATATCTGTGCGCACAGGCAGGAATACGAGCTTTTGCTGGAGAAATGCTCCGGCAGCAAATACGAAGCCTTCCGGGACGAGGTCTTCTCCAACATGCAGACCGTCTTTCAGGACTATTATGATATGGATTATCGATTATTCCTGACGAAAGCCATCGGCATCCACGCCGATGTGGGAACACAGATTTTAATTGGACTCTATCCGCCGAAATTCCCGCCAGAAAGCAATGGTCTCCTGCAGATCCGCTTCGTCTTCAAACAATTCCAGCTGTTTCGCCACTTCGATTGCAAAATCCACATAGCCGTTTGCTCTCGAAGTAGTGATCCGGTCGGAAGTCACCACATCTTTTTCACCGGAGAGCGTCGATTCGATCCCCTCTAACAGTCCTGCATGCTCTACAACATCCACGCCAGCGCAGATGGCGGCGATCCGTCCGCCCAGGTCATGCACGCTTTTCAGGTACTTCCATACCTCCGGAGTATCTATCTTCTCAATATCACCTCCCGGAATAACCAGCAGTTCCACATCCTTCGGATCCGCAGAATCCAGCCGATCCTCCGGCACTATCCGGTATCCTTCCGTGGTCGTAATCTCTTTCCCGTCCAGAGATACAAACTGCATTTCTTTTCCCGTTACTTTCAGAAAATAATTCAGTATCACAATTTCGTAAACACAACTGGTATCATACAACAATACTACTGTTTTCATCCGCTCTCTCCTTTTTCTCCCTTATAAGTTAATTTTCACGTAAATCAAAAATGTTTTTGCCTGGTTTTTCACGTAAATCAAAAATATCCCGATTTTCATGTCTTTTAATGTATGAAAATCGGGATACCCTAAGTTCCTCAGAATACTACTTTATAACGAAATATCGATTACCGGAGCAGGTGCGACCTGAGCACCGATTCCAGCGGCATCGGCAGAAAAAGATGTCCCGGAGGATCCGGCAGATAAGCTCATGCCGCCTCCGGTGGGAATGACCACGTTGTCTTTCATTTTCTCCAGGTGGTCGAAAACTGCTTTCAGGTACTCCGCATCTGCCTTGACGATGTCTTTCATCTCTTTGTTGCGGTGTTTGATCTTCATCATCTTGAGGTCTGCGGGATCCATCTCCCTATTCACAGAGACCGCATTATCTGATAATCCATCCAGCCCCATCTCTTCCATCAAGTCGCGTAAGCTATCGGACATTTCCTGCATCATCTCCGAGGTGAAATCGCTCATTTCCGACATAAAGTCTCCTGCCTGTGCATAGAATTCATCCATGCCGAGATCAATATAATCGGATATATCATAGCTATCCGCCGCATACTCATACGCAGAGAGATCCCCGGACACTTCATCCGCGGAACCTTCCGCAGACATTTCTTCCTCATTCTGCGCGTTTTCCGCCTCTGCGTCCTGCACATCCTTCGTCTCTTCTTCGCTGATCCGGTCTCCCTGACAGATTCCGCCGGCAGCCTTCATCATTTCCTCTTCTTCGAGATGTTTTGCTTTCTTCTTCGCCACACGTTCCATAGCCTGTGCATGAGCGATTGCTGCGTCGATCTCTTCACTGTCGCTGTCACTGTTCTGCTTCTGCCGTTTCAGGCGCAGGACTTCTCTCCGCGCCTGCCCGGCTGCCTGCTTTGCCGCCTGGGACGTCTTGCTCCGCAGTATCTTGGACGAGATATTTTTGAACTGGTACTTCAATTTCTTCAGCGCCAGCGTCGTGTTCTTCGTCTGCTGCCTCTGATTGCGCAGCGATTCACTGTAACTCAGGGAACTTGTAACGATGGAATCCTGGCTCCAGCTGTTCGCCGCCTGCATCTGCGCACTTTGACTGTCTCTGGACAGCATTCTCCGGATGTCGGTGACGGAACTTTTCGTTGCAAACATGCTATTGCCGCTCTTCTGCCCAAAAATACCACTCTGACTATTTTTTGCTCCGAAGATACTCTTCTGATTGTTCTGCGTCTTTCTTCCTCCGGAAAATGCCTGCGGCAAACCGGTATTGCCGCTCCCGTAAACACCTCCGGACTTCCCCATAGAAATCATGCAACCTCACCTTACCCTCTGAAGTCAAAGTTCTGGCCGACCTGCCGTTCGCTTGCGGTCTGCACACTGTCACTCCGTGTGTTGAAATTGTAGGTTTCTATCTTAGACAACAGTTCTTCTATGGAACCGGCGCTGATCGTTACCGTATCCTCTGTGCCGGTTTCCTCCTTGTTGTCTGCTATCTTATCCGACTTCTTGTCTTTTAGCCGTTCTTCCTTTTCTTTCTTAGCAGCCTTCTTCTCCGCAGCTTTTTTCTCTGCTCTCTTCTGCTCGCCTTTTTTCTCGATTCTCGCCTTCTGGTCTGCGCTTGACTTCTTCAGCACTGCAAAAAATGACAGTGTTCCTCCATCATTTACCTGCATTCCAAAGCCCTTGACCTGCGCACCGGAACTCTGCAGGCTGGTCTTTAACTGCTGTATCTGTGCAGCGGCACCGCTCAGGATTCCCTCATACTGTTTGCGGAATTTCTCGTCTGTTGCCATCTGTTCGATCTTGTCCTCATCAATGAGAACAACCGTCTTATAGCCATTGGCATATTTTGCAGCATTGGCTTTTGCATTCTCCTTCTGATCTCTGCTGACCAGAATAAAATCATAATTTCCGTACTTCTTCTTCAGCTGCTCATAATATTTCGCAGCCTTCTCCGACAACTCCGGCTGACCGATGGTCCTGCCGTAATTCCCAGTCGTTCCCTTCGTCTGTTTCGCTTCAGAAGTGCCGGCCGTGCCTGCAGCACTCGTCGTATCCTTCGTTGTCTTGTTTTTCGTATTCTTGCTGTAATTACTCTGCGCAGCATATGCACCGATGCTGCTTACCCCTATCTCTGTCATACTTATCTCCTCCTTGAAAATAGATGCCAAATCCGTTTGTTTTCACAGTTATCTTACTATGTATATCGTCTTCTTTTCTGAATACATTGATAGTAATAATGCCAAAAGACCACATTTCCGATCCTTGTCACCGATCAGAAATGCGGTCTTTCTATTATATTTTTTCTTACTGATTCAAATTGTTGATCGTATGAGATAACTGTCCGAGAATCTTCTTGATCGCTTCACTGGAGGCTGCCATATCTCTCGCCAGCTTCTGGACCTCCGTTGCTACCACCGCAAAGCCCTTTCCCTGATCTCCTGCCCTGGCTGCTTCAATGGATGCATTCAGTGCCAGGATCTGCTGTCTCTTGCTATAACCGTCAATCTCCTTCGTTCTGTCTTCCGCTTCTGCGATCTGCTGTGCAGCATCTGCAATACCGCCTTTTAATTCTCCTACCAGATTTGTATTTCTACGATGAGCATAGCTTGATCTCACAAACATGTTGATCACATCTCCCAGCAGATTTGCAGATGCATCTATTTGCTCCTTAGTCTTCACATTTACCTTTTTCAGGGCCTTAATATATTTATCCTCGTCAATACCCAGCTCTCTCGCTGTCTGACGGAACTTCTCCTCATCCGGATTCTCCGGCAGCACCTGTCCTCCGATAATACTGCCCAGCACGGTTCCATCCTCCAGTGTGATTGGAATACCAAAATCCACAAGTCCCGCATGGCAGGGATACACACCATGGCCTTCTCTGTCACACTGCTCGCAGCGCTTTTTCCCCTCTGCGCTTCCTCTCGTCAGATCAATACAGAACTCCGTAAAATTATAACAGTCACTGATGTATTTTCCGTCTGCACCCACAGCCACGGTTGCCAGTCCCGTGCTGCCTGCCCAGTTCTTCATGATCTGCTCGAATTTGTTCATGTCACAAAAATCCTGAATCTTCATATAACTTCCTACTTTCCCGGTCATCTTAACCGTTGAACGCATCAAAGCCGGTAATTTTTGATCCCGGCATCATCTTACATTTACATAAAAATTATACCACAAATCGCAATATTTTTCGCCCTTTTTACCATTTTTTCCGATATTTTAACAACATTTTCTATCTATGCTTTCTTCCTGCTTCCTTCCCTCCAAACGCTCTAAAATAGATGCAATGCGATGTCATCTATAGTATAATTATCTGAATGCAGATATGAGTGCTGATCTTGGAAAAAGGAGGTGCCGTTAATTGAAGAAAACGAAACTATTCATAAGAAAAATATGTGTTCTCGTTCTGATATTATCTGCCGCCCTGCTCAGTGCCTGCTCCGTTGATCCTTCCGATGAAGCAGAAAAATACGTTGTCCTGATCGGCGAAGATTCTGAAATCACAGAAAAACTTTCTGACATTGATCTGCTTGTCATAGATGCGGAATATTTTTCCCAAAATGACATTGCCCGTTTAAGAGAAAATGGTATCCGCGAAATCTACTCCTATATCAATATTGGATCGATCGAGAGCTTCCGGTCCTATGATACAGACTTTGAGAAATATACTCTGGGTGCCTATGAGAATTGGCCGGAGGAAAAATGGATCGATGTCTCCGCTCCGGAATGGCAGGCATGTACAGCTTCCAGAGTAGACGCCCTGGTACAGAAGGGTGTGGACGGCTTTTTTGTCGATAACACGGATGTATACTATAACTATCCGCAGGAATCCATCTATGACGGAATCCTTACGATTCTGGACTATATGGACCATACCGGCAGAAAGATCATGATCAACGGTGGGGACTGTTTTGTAAAAAAATATCTTACAACAGAAAAAAACGTTCTCATCGATGGGGTAAACCAGGAGAACGTTTTTACTGCGTATGATTTTTCAAAGGATGTCTATACTAAAAATGATCAAAGCACGCGTGAATACTATACTGAGTATCTGGATCTGGCTATGTCACACGGCTGTACCGCTTACACCCTGGAATACGCAACGGATCCCGCCATCCGCAGACAGGCAGTCGCCTACGCAGGGAAGCATGGGTACATCTGCTATGTTTCTGATAATATCGGGTTATGTCTGGGAAGATAACATATTCCTCTCAACCGCCATCACAGAAATGTAATGATACAAGTATCCTGATGCTTTTGCCTTGTCTGCTCATCTGCATCAATAGCCGTGCACATATCACAATAGTAGCATATATTGTAACCGCCCTGCCCTTTGGTATCTTCAGTCACAGCAAAGTATCCTGCCTTCATCTTCACTGTCTGTCCGCTCAAAAAGTGAATCTCTCTCTGCACATAACCCCCGGCTCCGGTTTTATCCACCAGCGGCACCTGTGGATTATACACTCCTGTAGCAGCATAATCCAGCTGGATCTCCGTAAAATAATTCTTCAGATTCGCCTGGTCTGCCGCCACCTTTGCCTTATGTATATAAGACAGATACTGCGGTGCCAGTACTCCCACCAGCACTGCCATGATAGCTATTACAATGATCAGCTCTACTAATGAAAATCCCCCGTTTCCCCTCTTTCCTGTTGTTTTTTTCATGACTTTTCTCTCCATTACATTACAATACATCCCGCAGGCATCGGGCCTGCGTATAAGAAAGACCCGCATGGTCTTCCCAGGCAGGTCTTTCTTGCGATCATATATTCAGTTTTATCAGTGCTTTATTATTCGCAAAGCTTGGAAAATGCATCCGCTACGAACTGAACCTTAGGTCCGATGATTACCTGTACGGAGGTCTTACCGGGTTTCATGACACCGGCTACGCCTGCAGATTTGATCACCTTATCATTCACTGCGGTAATGTCTTTTACTTCCAGTCTCAGTCTTGTGATGCAGTTGTCAATGCTTGCAATGTTGTCCTTGCCGCCGCAGCCTTCCAGAATGGTTGCTGCGATTGCTGCGAAATCATCATTTGCCAGCTCGATCTTCTTCTCTGCTTCTACATCATCATCTTCTCTACCGGGGGTCTTCAGATCCCATTTCTTGATAGCGAAGAGGAATACGAAGTAGAATACAGCAAATGCTGCAATGCCCAGAGGGATGATCAGCCAGATTCTGGCTGCTGCAGGCAGGGAGGATGAGAACAGCAGATCCATCGCACCTGCGGAGAAGCTGAAGCCTGCACGGAAGCCAAGAGCAACAGTGATCATGGTGAAGATGCCGTACAGTGCTGCGTAGATCACATACAGTCCGGGAGCTAAGAACATGAATGCAAACTCAAAGGGCTCGGTAACGCCGCAGATGAAGGAACAGATTGCTGCGGAAGCTACCAGACCGATCGCTGCCTTTTTCTTGGCGGGCTTTGCACATTTTACCATTGCCAGAGCCGCACCGGGGACACCGAACATCATACAAGGGAAGAAGCCGGACATATACATTCCAAGGCTCCAGGATACATCAGCGCTTGTCTCACCTTTCCAGAAGTGCTGCAGATCTCCCAGTCCGATGGTATCGAACCAGAATACGTTGTTCAGTGCGTGATGTAATCCGGTAGGGATCAGCAGACGGTTCAGGAAAGCATAAATACCTGCGCCGACTACATCCAGACCTACAATGGCTTCACCGAGAGCTACCAGACCGCCGAACAGTAAAGGCCATACGAACAGCAGTACAACAGATGCCAGAATAGATACCACACCTGCTACGATAGCTACGCAACGCTTACCACTGAAGAAGGACAGCCAGTCAGGAAGCTTGGTATCCTTGAACTTGTTGTAGCACATGGAACCGATAATACCGGCAATAATACCGATAAAGGGATTCGCAATCTTATTGAATGCCAGTGTCTTGGTAGCATCCTCAGCGATGGAGGGCATAATGGTCGTAACAAATCCGGTAGACAGAAGTGTTGTGAGCATCAGCCAGGAAGCCAGCGCTGCGATGGCTCCGGTACCGTCATTTTTCTCTGACATACCGACACCTACACCAATTGCAAACAGGATCGCCATGTTGTCGATCAAAGCACCACCTGCTTTTACGAGGAACAGACCGATCAGATTTGCTGCACCCTGGATCTCACCACCCTGCATTGTTGCCGGGCACAACCAGTAACCAATACCCATGAGGATACCGCAGATCGGCAGAACCGCTACGGGAAGCATTAACGCTTTACCCAGTTTTTGAAGAAACTTCATACATTTCTCCTCCTTTACATTATACTAAACCGGAACAGTTCCGGTCAGTTTCGTTAGTTGATACGGACGTACCGCTCTTAAGATATCTGGAGCACGTCCTCGCCGGGAGATACCTCTCCCTCTTTCAGAATACTGATCTTGTTATATTCATCGGTATTGCATACCAGGACCGGTGTGATGATATGCAGTCCGGCTTCCTGAATCTTCTCCAGATCCGCATCCAGCAGAAGATCGCCCTTTTTGACATGGTCTCCGGCAGCAACATGTGCCGTGAAAGGGGCTCCCTTGAGTGTCACGGTGTCCAGTCCGATGTGGATCAGAAGCTCCGCTCCCTGATCCGTTGTCATGGTGATCGCATGGAGCGTATCAAATACCACGGTCACCTCTCCGTCTGCGGGAGCATATATTTTTCCCTCAGAGGGGATCACTGCAAATCCGTCTCCCAGTATCTTCTCGGAAAATGTAGGATCCGGTACCTCCGTAAGAGCAACTGCCCTCCCCTTACAGGGAGATCCGATACAATTACCTTTTCGCTTACCTTTCAAAAAATCTAACATGTGAACTCCTTTCCGTCGATATATACCGCTGCAATGTTCAGTTCCTGATCCAGGAGTACGAAATCTGCCCTCTTACCAACGGATATACTGCCCACTTCATTGAAAATGCCGATCTCCTTCGCCGGATTCTCCGTGGCACACATCACTGCTGTCTCTAACGGCAGACCGACTGTTTTTACTACAAACCGCATACAATCCATCAGATTCGTCGCCGATCCGGCGATCGTACCGTCATGCAGGGTAGCCAGATTGCCTCTGACGGTAACCGGCTGTCCTCCCAGAGTATATTCACCATCCTCCAGTCCCGTTGCACGCATACTGTCACTGATCAGGATCATGCGGTCAGCGCCAAACATCGCAAACGTTGCACGGATCACTGACGGATGAATGTGTACACCATCACAGATCAGCTCCGGATGACATTTCTCTGAATCTCTCACTGCTCCGATCACGCCGGGCTCCCTGTGGTTCAGCGGCGGCATTGCATTATACAAATGTGTCGCATGAGATGCTCCACGTTCAATGGCTTCCCTTGCTGTATCATAGTCGGAAGCTGTATGCGCCAGTGAAATGACCACTTCTCCTTTGGCTCTGTCGATAAATTCCATCGCTCCCGGCTCCTCCGGTGCGATATCTACCAGCTTGATCAGCCCGTTCGCTGCTTTCTGCAGCCTGCTGAAATATTCGTAATCGCAGTGCATGATATTTTCTGCAGCCTGAGCACCCTTTTTCGCCGGACTGATAAAAGGTCCTTCCATATTAATTCCCACCAGGTGGGATCCACCGGAATACTCATAGCTGCCGGCATTTTTCATGACCTCCAGCAGTTCATCCTTAGGTATCGTCATGGTAGCCGGGCAGACACTTGTCACACCGACAGAGGCTTCATATGATGTGATGACATCCAGTGCTTCCTTCGTACCGTCACACATATCTGCGCCCTTACAACCATGGAAATGAATATCCACCAGTCCCGGTATCAGATACATGCCTTTGGCATCCACAACAGCTTCCTCACCTGCCGGATCCCCGGTACAGCTTACGAACCTGCCGTTCTCCACGGCTGCATCCCCTCTGACAAACCGATGCTCCTCTGTATATATATTTGCATTTCTGATTCTCATGACCTATCAGCTTCCCCTTTCTTATTCAGAAAGCTTACTAAGCGCTGCTTCGTCTGCCACCAGCGTTACATCATTATGAAGCTGTAATACCGATGCCGGCACCTGCGGTGTAATGGGACCGAAGAAAGCTTTCTGTACGATCTCCGCCTTGTCTTCGCCGCTGGCTACGATCAATATTTTCTTCGCCTGCATAATGGTCTTGATCCCCATCGTATATGCCTGCTTCGGGACATCCTCCGCCGATGCGAAGAATCTCTTGTTGGCTTCGATCGTAGACTCTGTCAGGTTCACGCAATGTACCTGCTTGTCAAAACTCTCTCCCGGTTCGTTGAAGCCGATGTGCCCGTTATGTCCAATTCCCAAAAGTTGCAGGTCCACGCCGCCCAGTGACTGGATCAGTTCCGCATATCTATGGCATTCTTTCTCCGAATCCGGCTCCATTCCGTTTGGCAGATGTGTATTTTCCACCGGGATATTCACATGGTCAAACAGATTCTGGTGCATAAAATAGTAATAACTCTGATCGTTTTCCCGGCTCAGGCCTTTATATTCATCCAGGTTCACCGTCATAACCTCAGAAAAGTCCAGATCTCCCTTGCGGAACCATTCCACCAGCTGTTTATACAGGCCGATGGGAGTGGATCCCGTAGCCAGTCCGAGAACACAGTTCGGTTTCATAATAACCTGTGCCGATACGATATTTGCAGCCTTTCTGCTCATATCTGCATAATCTTTTGCTTTGTATATTCTCATGAATCTCTCACTCCATTTCGCATATTTTACTACGGACATTCAGCACCATGGACGGTGCCACACTGAGTTCATCAATTCCCATCTGTACAAATCGTGTGGTCAGTGTCGTATCCGCTCCCAGCTCTCCGCAGATGCCGACCCATTTTCCATGCTTATGTGCCCCATCAACAGTCATCTGTATCATACGCAGGACTGCCTCATGATGTGGATTATAGAATCTGTCCAGTCTGTTATTCTGCCTGTCGATAGCCAGAGTATACTGTGTCAGATCATTCGTGCCGATACTGAAGAAATCAACATGCTCCGCCAGCTCCTCACTCATCATGACAGCCGCAGGAGTCTCGATCATAATTCCCTGTTCCGGAATTGCGTAAGGAAGCTTCTCTTCCTCCAGTTCCTTAGCCACCTCAGCCACGATTTTCTGAATATCCAACACTTCCTCCACGGAAATGATCATCGGATACATAATAGCCAATGTTCCGTATTTTGCCGCCCTGAGAAGTGCTCTCAGCTGGGTCTTGAAGATCTCCGGCTGCTCCAGACAGATCCGGATCGCACGGTATCCCATGGCAGGATTATCTTCCTTGCCCAGTCCGAGGTAATCTACATTTTTGTCCGCACCGATATCAAGGGTACGGATGATGACCTTTTTCCCTGCCATCATCTGCAGCACCTGACGGTAAGCATTGAACTGTTCTGTCTCATCCGGAAGAGAATCCCTTCCGAGATATAAGAATTCACTGCGGAACAGGCCGATACCCTCCGCATCATTCTCCAGTACATATGCCACATCCGATACGCTGCCGATATTTGCATATACATTGACCTTGCGTCCGCTCTTTGTCACGGATTCCCGTCCCTTGTAATCTGCCAGCAGACTTCTTAGTCTCTGTTCCGTCTGCTGTGCCGCTTCTGCCTGCCGGATCTGCTCTTCCTCAGGATCCAGGTAAAATACCGCTTCCCTGCCGTCCACAATAGCACGGGTTCCGTTATGGATTTTCTCCAGTTCCAATGGTACCCCTATCAGTGCCGGAATGTTCATCATACGTGCAAGGATCGCAGTATGGGAATTCGTTGAACCATGTACTGTGACAAAGGCCAGGATCTTACTCTTATCCATCTGTACCGTCTCACTGGGCGTCAGATCATCTGCCACAATGATCGACGGCTCCATGGTACTCCAGTCAATCTGCTCCTCCCCGGACAGATTGCGGACGAGCCGGTTGGAGATATCCCTGACATCCGCAGAGCGGGCCTGCATATATTCATCATCCATGTTGGCGAACATCTCTGCAAAATTATCACCGGTCACTGCCACCGCATACTCTGCATTCACTTCTTCGTTCTGAATCATGTTGTGAATGGCATCCTGATAATCGTCATCCTCGAGCATCATCTGATGCACCTCGAAAATAGCTGCATTGACTTCTCCGACCTCCTGCAGCGCCTTCTCGTATAACTGCCCCAGCTGCGTCATCGTACGTTCCTTAGCCGCATCCAGCCGTTTCAGTTCTTCCTCTGTGTTGTCGATATGGATCCTCTTAACGAGACTGTCCTTTTTCTTCAAAACACTGACAGGTCCGATCGCTGTTCCCTTATATACGGATTTTCCAATATATTTTTCCATTTTCTACCTTCCAAACTCTGCCGTGCAGGTCTTCTCCTAGAGGTTCTCACGGAAAAACTTCTGAAGCTCTGCTGCTGCGGTATCTTCATCCGCTCCTTCTATCGTGACTTCCACGTTGTCTCCGTGCTTCACGCCCATTCCCATGATCGCCATCAGCTTGCTTGCTGCAGCTGATTTCCCCTTACAGGAAAGTGTCACTGTACTCTGATACTTTTTCGCTTCCTTGGCGAGCAGTCCCGCAGGACGTGCATGCAGACCGATTTCATCCTTAATAACATAGCTGAACTGTTTCATCGGCAACATTCCTCCTTATTTTATATTTCTTGTTTTAAATATGTAGCATGTTGTACATACTTTTCGTTCATCTGGCTGATTACATATACATATTACCCATCTTTTTATTGTTTGTCTACATCACTTTTGATATATTGTATATTTTTGAACATTATCGTAAAATTTTGTAAACTTTTTAATAAAAAAATTTATAGAAAAAGGATGCCTGCTTATCTGGCACCCTTTCTTGGATCATTCTTTTGGTTTTGTTATTTGCTGTAGTCAGCTCCATTTCCTATTCGACCGCTATCTCCACGTTTTTTCCACTGAAGGCCACTCCATACTTATAGATTGTCTGAATCCCGGCATTCTTCATCTCTGTATCATATTTTTTATCCGTAATCTGCTTCAATGCGGCTTCAGACATATTTTTCAATTCTTCATCACTGCAGTTTTTCCCGGCTTTCAGTTCAATCAATATACCCGGCATCCCCTTGCGGATAGGTTTTAACTGAATATCATACCGGCCGTCACCGGACTCCCTGTTAGAAGTCGCAAAAGTTCCACTCATCAATGCACACAGTCCCAGCATAAACCCATGATAAAAATTCTCTCCGGCAGTATCGAAAAAACTCACTGACTGCGTCAGTAACATTTGGAGCTGCGATTTCAGCCGTTTATGATCACCTGAAAAAGTGGCCTCCTGAATCGAAATGGCTGTGGCCTGTGGAATTATATTTTCCATACGTTGTAGAATCTCTTTGTTATATACCAGAGAAATCTCACGGTTTGGCAATGCAACCTCACATAGGAAATCCCCATTGAAAGAAAGAGATGTATTCAACACTTTTAAATATCCAGTCATAAGCAGAAAGCTATAAATAGTCGATGGATTGCTTTTGATCTGTGGATAGATCACATCCGTATCAATAAATGTGGTAAAAGTTTCACCATTGACCAGAGAAGTAAGGCGGTCATATATCTCATTGTCTGCCACCGCAAGTACTTCACCAATGACATCATTACTTCCCGTAGATACCCAGAAGGGTCTCGGTTCACATTTGTTGCTGAAATAACTGACCACCGACCAGGGATTGAAAATTTCTGTCTTTCCAAAGAGATAGCCATCATACCACTGACATATTTCGTCGTATTTATCAGCCGCGTCATAATATGCTGCCATCTCCCGGACCTCGTCTGCCGTAAATCCGAAGTAAGCGCTGTATTTGTTGTCCAGCACAGAATTAATAGACAGGTTGTTCATTCCACTAAAAATACTTTCTTTGGCTACCCGCAAAATGCCGGTGAGGAACCCAAATGACAGATGACTGTTGTCCTTAAAACCTCCTGAAAAAAGATTCCGCATAAACCGGATAATCTTGTCGTAATAGTCCTCACTGTGCCCTTGTTGAATGGGAGTATCATACTCATCAATGATGATAACCGGCGCAACATCATAATGGCTGTGAAGCATTGCGGACAGATCAAGGAGTGCCGAAGATAATTCCACCTCTGTTGCACTGCCATTGACCAGCCTTTCATAGACTTTTCTGCTGTATCCGTCACATTTTTCACTGCTCTGTAACTCTTTGTGCCGCTGTGCCTCTTTTGCAAAAATGTCACGAAGTGCCGCAAAGGTCTCTTCCCATGTGTCAAACTTCACGTCCTTGAAAGTCAGAAAGATCACCGGATATCTGCCTTGGTAATCTCTATACTTTTGTCCGCAGGACCATATTTTTTTATCCCGGAAATACACAGAAGTATCTTTATCACTTCTTTCAAAATAAGTGCGCAGCATATCCATATTGAGTGTCTTGCCAAAACGCCGGGGGCGGGTGAAAAGTGTTACCATGGGGCGTTCATCAATAAAGTCTTTTATCATCATCGTCTTGTCGATGTAATAGTACTCCGAAGCCGCAAGGCAATAGTTAGACACACCAATAGGCAGCGGGAGCTTCTGTTCACACTCCCATGTTTGTCCAGGATTCATTTCAGCCATAATGCGATACCTCCACGTATCATTTTACAAATATAGCTTACCTATTTTACAGGACTTTGTCAATTAAGGAAGAAGCAGCCCGGATCTCTTCCGGCTCCGGCATAGAACATAACGCACCTTTTCTGGTAACAACGATGGATGCGGCAGCATTTGCAAATAAAAGCATCTCACGTATATCCTTCTCTGTCAGGGCATCTGTCCCTAATTCCAGAATCCGGCTTAAGACTGCCCCGCAGAAGGTATCTCCGGCTCCGGTCGTATCAACGACATGCTCCTGATGGATTCCCCCGCAATATATTTTCTCATCCTTATAATATGCTATACTGCCTTTATTCCCCAATGTAACAAACAATATTTTTATGTCAGAGTTGTCCCGGATAAAGGAAACACCTTCCTCCAGACTTTCCTGTGCCGATACAAAGGCAACTTCCTCTTCCGATATCTTCATGATATCACATTGCTTCATTCCATACAGGATACGCTTTCTGGCTTCTTCCGGCGTCTTCCACAGGGAAAGCCGCAGATTGGGATCAAAGGAGATCAGTCTTGAAAATTCAATTTCATCACAGCATCTCACACAGTTCAATCACTTCATGATTAGGACCCTCCACCTTGAAAAACCGGATGCCGGATTTCCAGTATGGCAGCTGCTCCACTTCCGTGCTGAGGAGCCGGTATACTCCCTGCATTTCACGGAACAGTTGATCCACCTTCTCCACGGATAATGCGATATGATCGATGCTGCCCGTGGCATCTGCGGTAGTCTCGCTTTCGTACACCTCCAGCATCACGTTGTGTATTCTCAGGAAAGCCACTCTGTGTCCCTGATAATTCTCCTGATTTATGATCTCGAATCCCAGAGAACGGTAGAAATCCAGAGTCTCCTGATATTTCTGTGTAGGGATCCCGATGTGCTGGATCCCCTTTATGTGTAATTTATATAAATACTTGTCCATGGCTGATGCCCCTTATCCCTCGATATGATATACTCTTGCTTCATAGGGCTGCAGATGCAGAGTATCTGTGATCTTCGTCCCCGGGTAATTGGATATCAGCAGTTTTGCTGACTTTTCAACGAATTCCGCAGGAATTTCCAGATCCATAGCTTCTCCTGCAAAATTACATACAACCAAAAGCTTTTCCTGTCCCAGGATTCTCTCATAGGCATAGATCTTATCATGCTCAGGATACAGCAGTTCATAGGATCCATATACCACAATCGGATAATCCTTACGCAGACGGATTACTTTACGATAGAAATTCAGGATGGAATCGGGATCCTCCTCCTGGGCTGCCACATTGATCTTTGTGTAACAGGGGTTAGTCATAAGCCAGGGTGTACCGGTGGTAAATCCGGCATTTTTCTCCGCATTCCACTGCATAGGAGTTCTGGCATTGTCTCTGCCCTTACGATTGATATAACGCATCATGTCCTCTGGTGTGATCCTGCCATCGGATGTATATTCTTTATAAGCATTAATGGCTTCAATATCATTGCATTCCTCAATATTATGGAATACCATGTTCTTCATACCGATTTCTTCCCCCTGATAGACATAGGGGGTTCCCTGCATCATATGCAGGCAGACTGCCAGCATTTTAGCGGATTCCTTCCAGTATTTTCCATCATCGCCAAAACGGGATACCATTCTCGGCTGATCATGATTGTTCAGATACAGACTGTTCCAGCCCACTCCATTGAGTCCGGTCTGCCATTTACTGAACACACGCTTCAGTTCTACGAGATCCGGCTTTTTGTCTGTCCATTTGTAACCGTTATCACTGTCCACATCCATATGCTCAAAGGTGAATACCATATTCAGCTCCTGTCTGTCAAAGCCGGTGTATTTGATGGCATCCTCCACAGAAGTACAGGGAGCCTCACCCACGGTGATCACATCGTATTTAGACAGAACTTCCCGGTTCATCTCCTGTAAATATTCATGCACATGAGGTCCATTCATCACATAAGGCAGGCGGTTGCCGTATTTGGAGCCCGGAATCGGTTCGCCATCAGGATATCCCTCCACCTTGGAGATCATATTGATGACATCCATTCGGAATCCGTCAATCCCCTTATCCAGCCACCATTTCATCAGATCATAGACTTCCGCACGCACTTTTGTATTACGCCAGTTCAGATCCGGCTGTTTCTCGGAAAACAGATGCAGGTAATACATATCCGTCCGAGAATCATATTTCCATGCGGAGCCGCTGAAGTTGGAATCCCAGTTGTTGGGTGGATTACCGTTTTTCCCTTCCTGCCAGATATAATAGTCTCTGTAAGGGTTATCTTTAGAACTTCTGCTCTCAATGAACCATTTGTGTTCATCAGAGGTATGGTTCACCACCAGATCCAGCATGATCTTGAGATGATGCTCATGTGCCTTCTCCAGCAATTCATCAAAATCAGCCAGAGTGCCGAATTCATCCATGATATCACGGTAATCACTGATATCGTAGCCATTATCATCATTAGGAGATTTGTAGATCGGGCACAGCCACAATACATCCACACCCAGGCTTTCCAGATAATCCAGCTTAGAGATGATACCTCTCAGATCACCGATGCCGTCTCCGTTGCTGTCGCAGAAGCTGCGGGGATATATCTGATATACTACGCTTTCTTTCCACCATTTCTTATCCATATCGTTATCCAACCTTTCCTGTTGTTCTGTCTTTCTGATATTGTTACTTTATTTTTAGATGCCGTGGGCTTTTGTCCCCTGACATTGATACCGCGCCATCACCCCTTGACTGCACCGTCAGTAACACCCTTCACGATATACCGCTGGCAGCTAATGTAGAATATACGGAAATCACGACCACTACAATCAGGAACACCAGTGCATTTGCCTGTGCCTGTCCCAGCTTCGATTCCTTGAATGCCGTATTATAGATATTCAGTGCGATCATTTCCGTAATGTTGGCAGGACCGCCTGCTGTCAGAGACAGGTTCTGGTCGAACATTTTGAACGAATCCGAAATCGATAAGAACAACCCAATGGTAAATGCCGGTGCCACCAACTGCAGCTTGATTTTCAGAAATGTCTGAAACGCTGTCGCTCCGTCAATTTCCGCAGCCGTTGAACATACCGGTGATTATCATTGCTGTAAGGATACATCCCACTACTTTCTTTTTCATAAGCTATTTACCTCCTTCGCACGTCCTGCATGCTTTTCATACATTACGTTATCCCTATTTTTCGTTTGGTTATGTACATAACTTCTGTATCATCAACATATCACTCTAGTGCAAATATGTAAATAGGTTATGTTCATAACCTATTTAATAGCCAAATGAAAACCTCTTTCTTTTGTACATTTTTGACAATATTTGGGGATTCTGTTATAACTAAGATAGTCTGAGTACAGGAGGAACCTATCTATGACTACTATCAAAGATATTGCCGAGCGCGCCGGAGTCAGCACCGCTACCGTATCCAATGTGATCCATGGGAATACAAAAAAGGTCTCTCCCGCCACGATTGAACTGATCGAGAACTTGATCAAAGAAATGGGATATGTCCAGAAAATGGGACTGAGTGTCCTGAATAACAGCAGTTCCAAAATGGTGGCTGTAGTTATCCATACCCACAAAAAATATGAGGATGCCGTGATCTCCGATCCCTTTTACGGTACGATCATCGGCTTTATCGAAGAAAAGCTGCGTCTGCTGGGTTATTATATGCTGCTTTACTCCACGGATGATGTCAATGAAGTCTTCCGTACTGTCATGGCATGGAATATCGATGGTGTCATTGCCCTGTCCTTCTCCCGCAACGATTGCAATAAGATCTGGCACCTGATCCACAAGCCCGTAGTCTGTATTGATGCTTACGGAATCTCTCACGATGATACTCCCGTCACCAACATTGGTCTGGATGACTCCACAGGGGGTGCCCTGATGTCAGAATATTTGTTACAATGCGGTTATGAAAACATACTGGTATGTGCCACCAACGATTATGGTGTGGATTATTCGAGATGGACCGGTGCCAGAGAAATGTTTGAGGAACTGACTGCCGGAAACAAAGAGAAAAAGATACGTCTGATCAATATCGGTGAGACCCAAATCACCAGAGAAAGCTTCTATCAGCAGCTACTGCGTCAGATTCCCTTTCCAACGAAGACGGCGGCTTTCTTTCTTTCAGATTATTTTGCCATTGAGGCCATCAGTTACTTAGGCTCCAAAGGTATCCGGGTCCCCGCAGACCTGGGGATTGCCGGATTCGATGATATCAATTACGCCCACCTTACCGTTCCGAAGCTGACTACCATCCATCAGAACATGGAACGGAAAGCAGAGCTGGCTGTAACAGAGCTGCTATCTGCCATACAAAATCCTATCTACATGGGCAAGGAGGTATTACTGGATGTCATGCTGATTGCCCGGGATTCCATCTAATTTCTGTGCATCCGGCTGCTGTTCCTCCAGCTCCTCATAAAACCGGTAATTATTCTTGCCGTTCTGTTTGACATAATACAATGCCTTGTCCGCTTTTATATAATATTCTTCAAAGTTGTCTCCCTGTCTGCACATGCACAGACCGCAGGACAGGGATGCCGCTGAAGTCTCCGCCGCAGCATTTTTTGCCGCACGAAAGCTGTCAAGCAGACTTCTCATCCGCGTATTCATTTCTGCTTCCGATACCTCCGGCAGATAGAACAGGAATTCATCTCCTCCCAACCGGCAGACTACTGCGTTCTTCATGCACTCTGTAAGCGTCGCTCCCACCAGTCTGAGGGCATGATCCCCCGCCTTATGTCCATAGACATCATTTATCTTCTTCAGATTATCCATATCCACAAATCCCAGACAGCCGCCCTGCTTCTGCATTTTCTCAAGGATCAGTGCCTCACCCTTATGACGCATGGGAAGACCTGTCAGATAATCCAGACTTTCCCTTGCCTCTCTCTGCCTGGCCAGCTCCAGCTCGCGGATGCGGTCCATCGTCTGGATCAGGGTAACGACCAGCAGGACCACCAGTCCGGTTGCGATAAAGATTCCGGACAGAGACACAACACGATACACTGCTGTCACCTCCAGCATGACTGCGATCATGGCAGCCACCAGCCCGATCAGCGGAAGCTTGTAATGTTTCGCTGTTCCCTGAATAAGATCCCTGCAAATGGTGATAAATACCGTCAGGAAGGTTCCTGCGATCACCATGTGGGACAAAAACATTGTCGAGATAAAATCTGCGATATTCAGTAGCTGTAAGGCCGTGCATAGTACAAAATTCACACAGGTGATACACTCTGCCACATGATAGACCTTCCGGTACCTTCCCTGCTGCACACTGTCAATATAGAACAGGATCGGAAGCGGGCAGATCATCACAACGAAGAAGCACATATTCGACAGAATAGAAGCATTGGAAACAAACAGCTGACGCAGCTTCGATTCCCCCAGCATCCACACTGCTCCCAGGAGCATGCACCATCCCAGGTACTCCAGATCAAATCTCGTCTTATATATAATATCAAGCACCAGACTGATGATCAGCACGACCAGTCCGGCAAACAACATCGTACAGGCGATCAAAGTTACCATAAAATAGCAGTGGAACATATATGCCCAAATATCTAATTTATCCCCACAATATACCGTATTGACGACACCGGAATACTTGTGGGTAAAGGACTGCAGTTCGATCCGCACTTCCTTTCCCGCATCCTCGCCTGATGTCTCGCAGAACACATACCCACTGGCAGAATTTTTCCCAAAAGGTCTGGTATTCTCCGTATCATACACCGCCCTCAGTTCCCCACCGATGTAAATGCGCACATTCTCCAGAGAGGACCTGATGGCGATCGTATTTTCATGATAATCCTGTGGGAGCACTGACCGGATGACCAAAAGCTCTCCTGCCGGCACATCACATTTGCCCGGAACTGGGATTTCTTCTTCTGTTCCGTCTGCCAGCACCCGGTAAAAGGTTCCCGTAAAAGTAATGCTTTCCTCCGTGACCGTGTCCCTCTCACTGGGGTAAATGCGCTGCCCTAAAAAAAGGCTGCAAGCAGCACAAGAATCACCACATAAAATAAAATTCTTTTATACTTTCGGATCGTATATTTCTCTTCTGTCAACTTTTCTACCTCATTAAATGATACCGGGGCAGCCCCCGTAAAATGTTTATGGAAAATTCATTCGACAAATCATGCTTTCCGAACTAAAATAGGAATGCGATATGATAATTTCATGATCCTATGAAAGGAGACAACATGATATGAAGAATAAAAAATATTCCATCATTTATAGCAGCTTAACAGGTAATACCAAGGTGCTGGCTGATGCGATCCACGAGGCATTACCTCAGGATGAATGTGAGTATTTCGGTGTGTCCGACACAGTGATCCCTTCTTCCGAACTGCTCTATATCGGATTTTGGACAGACAAGGGAAATGCAGATACCAAGACATTACAGCTATTATCGCAGTTAAAGAATAAACAGATTTTTCTGTTTGGAACTGCAGGCTTTGGTGGCAGTGATATCTATTTCCGGAAAATCCTGAATCAGGTTAAGCAGTTCGTTGACGCAAGCAATGTTATCGTCGGAGAGTATATGTGTCAGGGCAGAATGCCGCAGTCTGTCCGGGAACGCTACTTGAAAATGAAGGAAGCTCCTGATCATCCGGCAAATCTTGATGTATTGATCCAGAATTTTGACTGTGCATTGTCTCACCCTGATGTAGATGACCTGGAGAGACTCAGACAAGCCGTTAGGAACTCATCCTTCTGATAAGACCATAAAATAAGGCAGCCCCACATAGCTGAGTCTGCCTTACTCTCTTTATTTAACGTTGATGCCACTGGCATATTGCTGCAGAAACTGTTTCTTTCCACATGGTCTTCCAAAATAATATCCCTGCAGATAATCAACCTTCATTTCTTTCATTTTCAGAAGCCATTCTTTTTCCTCGATGCCTTCTGCGCATATCCTGACGTTAATACTATGTACCATGGGGATGATATTTTTATATAATTCATAATCCCTGTCACTGTTCATCGCCTTGGCAGTAAAATCTCTGTCCATTTTCACGTAACTCGGATTCATATCACGGATACAATGAAGATTCGAATATCCTGTTCCAAAATCATCGATCACGAAGGGGATCCTGTTCTTGTCCAGAGTTTTACGGAATTTACAGAACGAAGGTGTCATATCCATAAATCCGCTTTCTGTCATTTCAACACATAAGCATTCCGGCTGTAATGAATATTTTTGAATTGCATCCAGAATATCCCGCTCCACATTGCCTTGCAGGATCTGAACATAGGATACATTTACATTCATCCGGAAGTCAGGAATATATTTCTGCATTTCACAGCACATTGCTGCAGCTTCGTTCAAAATATATCTTCCAGCGGGAATGATCAATCCGGTCTCTTCCAATAATGGGATAAACTCCATCGGTGAAACAAACTCCCGTCCTTCTTCCGTTATCATGGAAAAACGCATCAGTGCCTCTGCTCCAATGATCTGTTCCGTCTGGCAATCCACGATCGGCTGGTAGTATACTTCAAAGCCATCATAATGGTTTACAACAGCATTACGAAGTGCTGCTACAATTCTTCCTTTTTGCAAAAAGACCTCATAGTCATCCTGGTCAAAAACATAAAATCCGTTTTTACCCATGCTTTTTGCCTGTTTCAAGGCAAATTCAAACTTTTTGCGGCATTCTTCGGTTCCCTCACAAAATGTTGCTGCATCTATAACACCAATAGAAATAGAAAATATAGCTTCATAATGTTCGGCTATTATGAAATTATGAAGTTTATCTGTAATCTTTTCTTTCAGTGCCACAGCGTCTTCTGCGGAGGAAGCTTCCAGATCCACGATCACATACTGATCCGCTACCAGATGGTAAATTCTCTGCTTGTCTGAAAGGCATTCCTTCATACAGCCGGCTACGCTTTTCAGGATATAATTACCATAATCAGCTCCCCTGGAGCTATTGATCGCTCCAAAATCATCAATTCCTATATGCATAAAAAATCCCTTGGTAATGGGTTCTTTTTGTGCACGCAGGTAAGCAAGGAATTCCGGACCGCCAAGCAGTCCTGTGACATTATCGGCTCTTCTCCTGTTGCCGGTCTCATTCAGACACCCGATCAAATACCCCGCATTTCCCTGCTGATCATTGATTACGATACCACGGCAGTTGATCCATACAGGCATACCTTCTTTATCAAGCCACCTGTAATGAAGATTATGTACCTTTTCTCTTCCTTCGCATATATCCGCAAGATGCTTTGCAAGCATCCTGCGGTCTTCCTCATACACTACCTTCATAACTTCATTTGCAGCATCTGTCAGAACATTTTTCGACATATTAAACCGTTCCACAGCTGACTGTGAAATCTCAAAGGAATTATTCTGCAGATCAAATATATACAGGTAATCATCCATACATTCTGTAATGATCTGAAATAAGATTTCTGCTGTCTGCTCTCCAAACACTTTAAATATATCATTAATCACAACAAGAACCTTCCTTCCGACAGCTTCACTCTATTCCTGCCATTTTTCTAGAATAGCTTAAAGATATTCACGCGGTCATGCATCTTGGCTGCTCCCTCTGCCAGATTAACACTGATCGCGGTATTCTCTTCTGAGGATGCTGCATTGCCCTGGACCACGCCGGACAGCTGTTCAATTCCCTGGCCGATCTGCTCCAAGGACTCTGCCTGGGAGTTGGCTTTCTCCATGGTGTTCTGTGCAATCTCTGCAAAGGACTCCATATCTGCAATGATCTGATTGAATGCGTCTGCTGTTGTTCTTGTAATCGTATTGCCCTTTTCGATTTCCACTAAGGTCTTATCGATCAGATCTCTTGTATTTACAGCAGATTTTGCACTGTCTGCTGCCAGCTTGCCGATCTGATCCGCAACCACCGCAAAGCCTCTTCCTGCTTCTCCTGCTCTGGCAGCTTCAATGGAAGCATTTAGGGATAACAGGTTGGTCTGGGATGCAATATCCTCGATATCTGTGATAATATTACCGATCTCCTTGGAGATTTCTGTAATGTGCTCCATTTCCGTGAGCAGCTCATTCATTTTTTCTTTTTCTTCGTTTGCTTTATTTGCAGAGGCTTTTACACGTGCAGATGCGCTCTGCGTTTCCTTCGCTGTATCTGCAGCCAGATTCACAACAGTGTCAATGGTGGCATTCAATTCCTCGATGACTCCTGCCTGCTCTGTTGCACCATCCGCCAGGGATTTTGATGCATTTTCCACCTCTGATGCATTCGATGATACCTGTTCTGCCAGATTGCTGATCTCGGTCAGGGTACTGTTAAACCGTTTCAGAATATACAGCAGTGATGTCTTCAATTCCGAGAAATCGCCCAGGAAATCCGTAATGTCATCACCATTTCTGGTCAAGTCACCCTGTGCGATTGCCTTTACCTCCACAGAGATCTCGCTGACATAATCTGCCAGAATACCCATGGCTTCTTTCAGATTCCTGATGGTACCACCCAGCTCATCCTCAGACTCATAGGTAAGCATTTCTACGTTGGACAGTTCGCCCTTGCGCAGGCTGGCAACTGCTGCCTCTATCTGTTCTACCGGCTCTGTAATGGAATTGGTAATGATCCTTCCGATCAGTGTTGTCACTACACCAATCGCAAGACCTGCTGCCACGATCACGACAAATATGATGATGGTGCATACATTGGCCATGGTCTTTGCCCGGTCTAATTCTACCTGGAACTTGTCACGTAATGTAGTTAATTTCTCAGCAAATGCCTTATACTCTTCATACACCTCTCCGATCATCAGTTTCGCTGCTTCCTGCTGTTTACCTTCACGGCTCAACTTCAGGATTTCATCCGAAGCAGCCCTGTATTCTTCCCATGCAGCGTTTGCTACTTCGTAATCGTCCTGTCCTTCTTGAGCATCACTGTCTGCAGACATGATTGCCTCCAGGTTCGCATCGGTCTCCTGGATCTGACTCTCCAACTTCTGAATTTCTTCTTCGCAGGAGGTCATAACAGCATCATCTGATTCTACCAGATGCTGATACTGTTTGATTCTATATTTTGCAGTCATTGTTTCCAACTCCTGCAGATCTTCCAATGCCGGAGACCAGACCTCCGTGATCTTCTCTATATTTGAACGGATCACTAATGTCGAGATCAGTGCCACCAACACTAAAAATAATGTCATAACAAGCACTGTCATTCGATATACTTTTAATTTTCCTGCAACCTTTAAGTTAGCTATACGCTTTTTGATCTTTTCCATGATAGTTTTCCCTTCCTTTGTAAATTTTCAATTCAACTTCTATGTGCTTAAACGTTCGTATTATAGCACAGTTGATTGGAAAAATCTATTAAAAAATATGAATTTTTTTTGCTAAATATTAGTGATTCTATTGCAATAAACTGGTGAAAATTGATCAATTCTATCTTACATATGATCTTTTTCGGTTATTTTACGAATAACACGGCATGGGTTTCCGGCCGCCAGACTATAGGGAGGAATATCTCTCGTCACAACACTTCCTGCTCCTATGACGCATCCCTCCCCTATGGTAACACCACCACAAACAACCACATTGGATGCCAGCCAGCAATTATCTTTTATAGTGATCGGCTTCGCATACTCAAGAGTATAAAGGCTGCCATCTTCTCTTTTCCTGACATTACGCTCCTCAGGCAATAATGGATGCATAGGAGTTGCCAATGTAACATTAGGACCGATCATCACATTATCCCCTATATGTATTTCACCTACGTCTAAGCATGTGAAATTAAAATTAGCAAAACTACATTTTCCGAAGGAAGTATGACATCCATAATCAAAATAGACCGGTGCCTGCAAATACGGAAGCTCTTCTGTTGCCGGCAATAATTCCCGCAATATCTGTGTCTGCACCTCTTGCTGATCCTCATCTGTCAAATTATATCTTCTTGCTAATTTACGTGCATGCAAACGTAATTGTTCCAATTCGTTATCCGACGAATCATACAACTCTCCACGTAACATCTTTTCTCTTTCCGTCATTTCTGATAGCCTCCTGATCTCGTTTTTCATATTGTTATGTTCGCTGGTCAAAGTCTCGCATCACCTTGCTGTGATAAAGTCTTTCTTGATATCAAGAAACGCTTTCATGTCTTCCAGGATATGATACAGCATGGACCGGTTTTCAAATTCCTGTCTCGTAACCGGGAGCGGCTGCTGTTCATAATAGTGGTGCAGTCTCTCTAACTCCGACAGCAGGGTTTCCACATTATTTTGTTCTGCGAACTCATCTGCAGTCTGACGTATAAAATCTGCCAGCGCTTTCCCCTGCTCCGGCGTAGTGGTCAGACGGATGATATCTGCATATATTCTTTTCAGTATCACGCACTGTCTCGCTCTCATCTGCATATATTCATAATAGTAATCATCCTCTGTGATCAGATGATTATTCATATATCGTAATGCCTCTTTTTTCAGATTCACAAGCATTGCATCCAGTTCATCAAAGCAGCTTCCTGTATAATCCGTCTTGTCCTCCAGTTCAATGTAGATCGCCATTCTGTGTAAGATGTACACGATTTTATCATCCACGGTTTTCTGATAATCCAACAGTTGTCTTCTGCCATCCGGCATATAGAGATTCCACAGTGTGCCTATCCCCGCTCCGATCATAAGAATCAGAAATTCGTTCAAAATCATGGACGGACTGCAGCTCTTTGCTGAAACATAATGCGTACAAAGCACTGCAATAGGAGCAATCGCTTCCTTCATGTCTAATGCCATGCAGCTAAACAGATATGGGATCAGTACAATACCGAACGCCCACACGTGATATCCGGCAAGCGGAAAGATCACTGCTGACAAGATCGTCATGATCACAAATATGATCATGCGCTTCGCTGTTATCCGCACAGTTTCTTTCTTCGTATCCTGGATCGTCAGGAGAGTGATAATTCCTGCGGCATACGCAAACTGAAGCTGCAGGGCTGCTGCAAGCAGTACGGCCGCTACGGAGCCGGTAACATATTTGATAAGTTTTATGATTTCCTCAGTTTTCATTTTCATAGGTATGGCTTCCATTCTTACTATTTAAAATTCAGCACCCACCTGCCCTCTGACATATAGTATATCAGCTTTGCGGCTAGCTGTCCGCCTAAAATGACAATCGTACAATCAAACTCTATGGATGGAATACCTGCATAGTTCTTTCGTTCCTGGGAGTGTATCTGCAGCTGTTTGATGGTCCGGATCTCTCCAAGCGGATTACTTTTTCGATTTCTTCTGCTGTTTCGTCATCCACATAATACCGTCCACACATAATGATCTCCTAATAAGCTACGCTATGTTCTTATTTCATCTTATCATAAACACCTGATCCAAACGATTCAAGAGGGTCTTTTCAAATTATAATCTATCATATTGATATTATTTATTCCATGATTTTTATACGATTCATGAATCACATCGGTTGACAGAGGCATAATAATATAGTGCTATAATTGTACAAGAAGTTGTACAGCATATTGTTCAACAAGAAAGGAGCAAAACATGGTTGCCGTAAACTACTCTACGATCAGAAATAACCTTAAAGATTACTGCGACAAGGCTTCCGACCAACACGAAACTATTATCGTTACTCGAAAAAATGAAAAGAATATCGTTTTAATGAGCCTGGATGAATACAACAGACTGGAAAAAGCTGCAAGAAACAATGAATATCTTGCAATGATCTCGTTAAATCCCTTGAACGGGATGAGTGGAAATGATTGCATGTCAAGCTTTCGCACACCACCATCTGGTTTGTGAATCGTGGCTCGTCTTACTGGAGACGGAGTATACTTTCCACGATAAAT
>ERZ780117.246-NODE-246-length-26423-cov-21.441330_pt1 | contig 26423 bp, 26 predicted proteins | sample MGYA00510985_ERZ780117 | MGnify/ENA primary metagenome ERZ780117 (study PRJEB29588, sample SAMEA2159553) | human gut metagenome | biome: human gut; feature: human-associated habitat; material: faeces | place: Denmark | collected 2008/2010 ...
GCATGATAGCCAACGCAAAGGCGGTAGCCCACGGCATAAGGGCGATGCTCTATGTGTCGGGCGAATCGAGGAACAAGAAACACCCCGAAAGGATAACGCGCATCTGCGACAACTTCATGCCGCAGGGCATGGACGCTACGGGTATCTGGACGGAAATGAAGTTCGCAACCATGAACCACCCCAACATCAAGAACAATGTCATCCGCATGGAGATAAGTCCGGCGATGGAACATACCGAGAACTTTACGTTGGACGACTGGCGGCAACTGTGGTACGACTTTGCGGCGGCTTTCGACGAGCAGGTAATCCGTGACAAGGACGGCAAAGTTGTTTCTCCACGCACCAACGTATCGGGCAGCAAGTCCTCCGTCTGGCTGCACGAGGAATCCAAGAGCGGCATACCGCACCTCCATGCCATCGTCTGCCGTGTGGACGAGGACGGGAACATCAACAACGACCACGCCATCCACCTCCGGGCGCAACGGGCGGCTGAAAAGGTTGCAAGGCAAAGGGGCTGGACTACCGCCATGCACATACACGAAACCAACATTCCACAGGTCAGTGCCGACTGCATGAAAGCCTTGCGCGAACTTGACATATGGTCATGGGACGGTTATAAGGAACGGCTTGCTGACAAAGGCTACGAACTGCATCTGCGCAAGGACAAGAAGGACATGATACGCGGCTATGTGCTTTGCAAGGGCAACACAAGGTTCAAGGCATCGGAACTCGGAAAGGGGCGCAACCTGACCGCATCACGCATCAGGCAGACATGGGAGAAACTGCATCCCGAACAGGATAAACAGAAAACCAAACAAGCAAGCCCGACACCGAAACCGCCTGTACCCAATGCAGCAAAGCAAAAGCCACAGCCCATTATACGGCAGAACAACACGGTTTACGAGGACTACACGGACTATAAGCCGAACCGCCAGCCCACGGAGTTCGAGCATGATGGCAAGACCTACAAACGCTATCTGCCCGACAAGGTGCTTGACTTCTTCAATGATGAGTTCGACTACCGAGAACTTGCCAACTGGCAGGACTTGCAGAACTTGGCGATGGCTTACTTCACCCTTATAGCGTCACCCTATGAGGTGACATCCGGCGGCGGTGGAGGCGGCTCACAGTCCGACCTCAAATGGGGACGAGACCCGGAGGAAGACGAGATTGAATTTGCCCGCCGTTGTGCGCGTGAGGCTTTGCGCAGGCTCGGCACACAGAAGAAATCAGGAATGAAACGCAAATGACAAACCCAATAAACAACAACGGATATGAAACAACCCGATACCGCCGCCCTGCGTGAGCGGCTTGCCAATTATATGTCCGAAGAGGAACTGAAACAGGACTTGCAGGAGTTTGACGGACTGTTGCAGGAAGTCAATTGCCAAATGGTTGGACTTCGCAATCTGCTACATGAAATCCGTGCCCTGAAAGAAGAACTGCACGGCATACACGGCAGCTTGAAGCACACCGTCCAACGGGAACGGGCGGCTTTCAAGGCTCTGGAAGCGGCCAAGGAAAGTGCCGACAACATAGTGGACGGTATTAGCAATACCATTGTCAAGGCAGAGAAGCACACCGTCATCCATGCCAAGGTTGATGACTGTGAACTGGCTAAAGTAAACCAATGTTCAGCCCAACACATCAAGGCAGAAAAGAAACTTTTGGAGGAACACAGTAAAGAGTTAGCCAAACACCTCCAAAAGAATGAAGGTATTTGGCTGTCGAGTGGATGGCTCAGGTTCACGATACTAACACTGGCTATATGTTGCATTACCGTAATCCTATGGGCTTTATACAAATAAAATACGCTCTTACTTTCCCAAAGATTTGAACATTTTGCTGATGCAGCGTTTCTTTTGTTCCATGTTAGGATGAACGTAAAGGTCAAGAGTGGTTGAAATGTTGGAATGACCTAACAACACACTTACTGTCTTGTAGTCACATCCGGCTTCAATACAACGGGTTGCAAAGCTATGACGCAGCCCGTGATATTTCAGTTTGGGGATGCCGAGCTTTGCCATCAACCTATTATAGTAATTGCGGTACGTGCGTGGTTCGGTAGGATGTTCATCGTTGGTCAGCACATAGAAATCATCATTGACTACCTTTTTCAATGGCTTAATCATGGCAAGCAACTCTTTGTTCATGGGTATTTCACGACAGGAGTTCTTGGTTTTGGGTGTATTGATGACGACCTCCGTATGTTTTCTGCCGCCTTCGATGATATAGATACGCTCGATTGTGCGGCTTACCGTTATAGTTCCATCCGTCACATTGATGTCGTTCCACTTTAAAGCACAGACCTCGCCAATGCGTAAGCCTGTAGTAAGGCTGATATAAATGCCAAGCCCAGTAAAGGAAAAGTGCGTTTGGATATAGTCTAAAATCTTTCTATGATTATTGACCGAAAGCACTTCCAACTCATTACTCGATGAGCTTGTAGGATATTTGATGTCCCATTCATAATAGTTCATCCATTCATTTTTAACGCCGAACTTCATCACCATTTTGAGCACTATCAGTATGTCCTTGACAGTTTTGACACTCAATCCGCTCTCTAATTTCTGCAAGACAAAGGTCTGCACAGCCTGTTCATGGAGAGAATCATTATCTCCGAAATACGGGAGAACGTGGTTCTCCAGAATTAACACATATGCAGCCATCGTGGACTGCTTCACGTAAGGACGCTTGTACTCTTTCCAAGCTCCTGCAATTTCTCTAACTGTCTTATGAATCATGATTTCTAAATAATTGGTTCTTATAATTAGAGAAATATAGTATGTGATGTTCCGGCTTTACGATTCCCGGAGTTTACAGACGAATGGCACAAACAGTCGTTAGGTGAAATTGGAGAAACTATTATAGGCTTAACATATAAGCCGTCTGATGTTGTAGAGAGTAATGGTACAATAGTTCTTCGTTCTTCAAATATAAAAAACGGGGTAATTGATTACTCAGATTTAGTTCGTGTGAATAAGCCTATCAAAGAAAGAATCATAACCAAGGAGAACGACATTTTGATATGTGCAAGAAACGGGAGTCAACGTTTAATTGGAAAAAATGCCATAATAAAGAAAGAAGATGCCAACAATACATTTGGGGCATTTATGATGGTTTATCGTTCTAAAGATAATCCATTTATATTGCCATTACTTAGCACGAAAAGATATTTTTCACAAGTAGGAGAAAACCTTGGTGCAAGAATAAATCAGATAACCACATCAGATTTCAATGGATTTGACTTCTATTTTCCCAACAGCCATGCAGAGCGTGCCAAAATAGCGGAACTGTTCAGGCTCATAGACGAGCGTATAGCTACCCAAAACAAAATCATTGAGAAATACGAATCCTTAATTCAGGCGATTATTTATAAAGCAAAGATAGATGGGATAAGTAAAGGTACATGGCGAAGAATAGACCTATGTAAAGTTTTGCAAGAGCGGAATGAGAAGAATGTTAATGGAAGAACAATCTGTTCTGTTTCTGTCAGCCAAGGGGTAGTGAATCAGATTGAGTATCTTGGACGTTCTTTTGCTGCAAAACAAACGAGCCATTATAATGTTGTCAAATACGGTGATATTGTTTACACGAAAAGTCCGACTGGTGATTTCCCGTATGGCATAATAAAGCGCAGCAACATTAGAGATGATGTAGCTGTTTCGCCTTTGTATGGAGTTTATATTCCTGTTAATGATAGTATAGGTGTGATTTTGCATTTTTATTTTATGCGACCAAGCAATGCCTTCAACTATTTGCATCCACTTATACAAAAGGGTGCAAAGAATACTATAAACATAACTAACGGAAGATTTTTGGAAAATTCCATCCCTCTCCCGATTTCAGAAAATGACACCAACACTATAGCTGGAACCTTGAAATCTATTCAAGAAAAAATTGAGATAGAAAAAAGTTTATTGCAATCATACACCAAAGAGAAAGAGTATCTGTTACGTCAGATGTTCATATAAACAACTGGCGTAGCAGATAACACTTTTGATTACAAAGCAATCTCATTATCTGTTTTTCAACAATTAGTTTGTCTGAATAGTTTTTGAGGAATGAGTATATTATGCGTTGCTTTTCTATCACCGGGAAAGAAAATTTTTTCTTCATAAAGTCACTTTTCTGCAAATTGAAACGTGTACTACCTTGTGCCAATGGGTAAACGGCTTTTCTAAATGATTGTGATGAAACATAGTAAGCCAAAAATGGAGGATATATTTTAGCTTCATCGGTTATATGAATACCAAAGCAAAAACTATTCAGATACAAAGGATAAGTTTCTCCCAAATATACGGCACCCATTCCAACTTCTTCCGGCGTTTCAGAAGATAACGTAAGAAGAATATCTCCATAACGGACGACTGATTGTTGTTCTGTTTCATTGATTTTCACCAAACCTACATCGGTTGAATCAATGATTTGATTCTGATAGACATTCATGTAAGTTATGAACGGATAGCCGTCACCAAAATCTTCTGCACTTTTCCCTGATAACCCTGAATATGATTGTCCAAAGTCGCCAAAAGATAATGTGACTTGCTGCGTTTCTCGTTCAATCAAAGTATCGCACATCGCCTGAATTAAGGATTCGTATTTCTCAATGATTTTGTTCTGTACTTCTATACGTTTGTCGAGCAAGAATAATAGATTTGACAATTTGTCCTGCTCATCCATTGATGGAATACGAACTTTGATTTTTTCAATAGTTGCTTTTGATAAACTGGGAACACCTGATGCTTCATTATATTTTAACCAGTTTATTGTTTGGAATAAGCAATATACAAATTTAGGAAGTACATCGGTAAAATTATAAGTATAAAATAAGGTATCAACAGTCCAAAACTTCCCGTTGTAATATAATGGCTTATTGATAGTCCCTTTGCGACCAACAAATACAGACTCTCCATCATAAAGAAAATCATCTACTGAGGTCATATATCCACCTGTTCCAAATACAGGAATGTCTCCATTATGTAGGTGCTTATAATCACGACCATTTCCAATAGACAAAATCTCGCCAATAGCATATTCATCCCACTCCCCACTAAACTCCGGGAATCGCAAAGCCGGAACATTAAGGACTTTATTTTCTTTATTATCTGCCATAGTTATTACTCTTTAATTTTGTTGATAAGTTCTGTTGCCGTGATGTCACGCATCAAGGTGAAACCAAACCATTTTTTACCTAAATCTTTGATGGATGCTCCTATGTGATACACTTCATCGTCAATAAGCAAAAAACGGTCGTGTGCTTTGTTGAATTGCTTTATTTCAATGGACGAATATTGTGCGTTATGACGGTCAACATCCAATTGGAACTGGTTACTAATTCGCTGTGTGTAGATAGTTGCTGTAACCCCGTTTCCCCTTTTATCAAGCAACGTAAGTACAGTGTCATCCACATAGTTGTCAATCAACACGATTGAGCGCTTGGCTTTTCGCATCAGATCAGACACAAAACGGTATGCATCAAACACTTGCCCATCATAGAAAATACCTTGTATGGGTGGAATATTCGCATCCAACCGTCTGAACACTTCATCAATGCGTTTGTCCGTCACTTCTTGATGCTGCTTCATTTCAAGCTGATGATATTCTATCGTTTCAAGCCGTTGAAACAGTTGGGCATTGGTAGCGATGAAGCGGCGCATGGATACAAAGGCATCCATAATCTTTATGCTTACAGCTATAGCCGTTTGACTGTGGAGAACGGTTGAAAGCATGGATATACCTTGCTCTGTAAAGACATAAGGCATAACCGTAGAATGTTTTAAGGAATTGAGGCGGTCGCAATTTGCGACCAGTTCATCCGTTTCTTCTTTTGTCAATTGAAAGCGGAAGCGTTCAGGAAACCGCTCAATATTACGGCGAACTTGCTCATTAAGACGTTTGGTTTCAACACCATAAAGAATAGCTAAGTCACGGTCAACCATAACTTGCATCCCTCTTACATTCATAATAAGTTGCGCAATCTCTTCCTGCCCGGAGAACTGATGTTCCGCAGCCAAAGGTAACTGGTCGCAATTTGCGACCGGTTTACTTGCTTTGCCCTCTATTTTTTCCCTTTCTTTAGCCATAGCTTACAAATCTTGAAGTCGCAGATTGCGACTTCAAATGATTATATCTAATTATATAATTCCCAATTCTTTCAAATACACATCAATCTCCTTATCCAGTTCAGCACGTTTGGCTTCCAGTTCCTTGATTTCAGACATTACCGCTTTGATGTCAATCGGTTCTTCTTCCTCAAAGGTGTCCACATAGCGAGGGATATTCAGGTTATAATCATTGTCGGCTACCTCTTGCAGCGTGGCAAGGTGACTGTACTTTTCTATTTCCTTGCGGTCACGGTAGGTTTCGATTATCTTTTGAATGTGTTGCGGACGGAGCTTGTTTTGGGTCTTGACTTTTTCAAACTCCTTGCTTGCATCAATAAACAGAATGTTGTCATCCTCCTTACGGCATTTCTTCATCACAAGGATGCAAGTCGGTATGCTCGTACCATAAAAGATGTTGGCAGGCAAACCGATGATGGCATCAATATAATTTTTCTTTTCGATAAGGAAGCGACGGATTACGCCCTCGGCATTGCCACGGAACAGTACGCCATGAGGTGCAACGCAAGCCATTGTACCGCCCTCATTCAAGTGGTATATCATGTGGAGGATGAAAGCATAATCGGCGGTTTTCTTCGGTGCAAGCCGCCCTGCCTTGCTGAAACGGTCATCGTTGTTGAACTTGTCAGCGGCACTCCATTCTGCGGAGAACGGAGGATTTGCCACTACCGCATCAAACTGTGTATCGCCAAAGGCATCCCATTCCAATGTATCGCCGTTCTCTATCTTAAAATTGCTGAATTTGATACCATGCAATAGCATATTCATTCGGGCAAGGTTGTAAGTGGTCGGATTCTTTTCCTGTCCGTAAATATCCACTGCATGACCTACCTTTGCCGCACGGAGAAGCAACGAGCCACTACCGCAAGTCGGGTCATACACATTGCGAAGCCGTGCATGACCGATAGACACTATCTCTGCCAATATCTGACTGACTTCTTGCGGTGTGTAAAATTCTCCGGCTTTCTTTCCGGCTCCTGCGGCAAACTGCCCAATCATATACTCATAGGCATCGCCAAGAATATCTATTTCTTCCGATGCCTCCACACCAAACTTGATGTCATCCAAAGCCAACAGCACATTGCTGACAAGCGTGTTCTTATCCTCTGCCGTCTTGCCAAGTTTAGGGGAAGCAAGGTCTATATCCGAGAACAGACCGCCAAAATCTTCCTCGCTGTCATGCCCCAACGTGCTATCCTCAATGCGTTTCAACGACCGTTCAAGGATTGGCAATATATTCTCTTTCTTCTTGATTCGGTCAATCACGGATGAAAAGAGGTAGGTCGGTTCTATGAAATAGCCGACACCTTCCAAACATTGCTTTTTCAGTTCTTCTTGCAGTTCGGCGGCATCTTCATCTTCCATAGTCCACAAATCCTTGAATGACACTTCATCATCCACCAAGGCATTGTTAGCGTATGCCTCTATCTTTTCAGACAGGTATTTATAGAAGATAAAGCCCAATGTGAAATACATGAAATCACTGGCCGACATATTACCACGCAGCTTGTTGGCGACTTCCCAAAGCTGGTCACGGAGTTTCTGTTGTAATTCTTCGCTCATATCTATTTTAGTTCTTTAATTTCATACCCAAATTTATTCGCAAGCTCAAATATCTTGTCTATATTATTTTTGCCATGTTGAGTTGATACAAGAAATTTGACACCATCACAGCTCTCAAGTACATCATGTTCAAACCACCTTGTATCTTTCTTCTTGTCTTTTGTTTGCCGTTTCCAATCATCAACCTCTTTAACAGTTTTAATCAATTTCTTGGGCAATATGGCAATCAAATCCTGATAACAAATTTGATTTTCTTGGACATAACAACGTATAACCTCTAAAGCCAATTTACCTTTTCCAAAAACACCATTTCCATTAAGGGAGTATTTTGTATAATCCTTGTCTTTATTATGTGCATCTTGATAAACGACCGAACCACTATTATTTGAAATAGGTCTGTTATCAGTATATTCAGTTATAACCGCATCGTCTATAGTTAGTGCTATCTTTTTAAAGATTTCCAGTGCCCTTTGCGGATTGACATTGAAAAATTCTCTATTTCGACGAATGCGAAAATCTGTAAGACTGTCTATTAACTCATGTACAAGCTTTTCTACCTCATTGTATTTTATAGTTCTGATTGTAGCATATATTTCAAACGGCAAAGGTACAGCTGTATTATCGAGTTCCTTTGAGCGTACATCAACAGGACGTGCGCTTTTGCCAATCTTAACCCAATCCTCACGAAAACTTGGATTCGTGAGGATATATACAAAACCCGGTTCTCTTACCTTATCCATATATTCACTCCGTTTTCAGTAAAACCAAAATATCGCCCAACGCTACTTTATAAGATTGAGTTGATGTTATATACACAAATGGATATTCGAGTTTTCCACCTGTTCGCGAAACATCTATAATACAGTTCCAATAGGTGTATAATGGAGCTTCTTCACTTGGGTCTAAGCATAATATTTTCGTTATTTTATCATCATTATCTTCTGTTTCGTATCCTATGGCAAGCAAAGCATGAGCACCATTGCCAAACTCCGTTGATATTATAACGGGATTATCTTCATCAAGAAAATCAGCTATTTCATTGATAACATCAGCATATTCTTTAGGATTCTTTCTAATTGCGTTGATATTAAAGTTTGAAGCCCTTATTTCCTTTGCCATAGTAACAAAAGAATAACCATTTCTTACTAACCCTTGTTCTTCCAAAAAGTGGCTTAGAAGCTTTCCCTTTCGGGTTCGTTTATCAGCACAATTGTATATCTGCAAATCTTCATTTGTAACAACTCCCATACAAAGCATAGCCATTGCTAACGAATAAACGGCACACGCGCCATCCATATCTCCTTGTCGTTTATGTAATGGCACAATACTCCCATTTGCATCTTTTACACGTACACCCTTGGAATCAAGTCTGATAGATTTTATTACTTTTATCGCTGCCATCTTTTATTTCAATCCCAATTAAAAGTCCTTATTATACTACGCAATCTATCCATTATCCGTGTCAGAGCCTTACGGGTCTTAATCAATCCGAGATGCTTCTCTTTCAAAGCCTTTTGTATGATTTCAGGCTGCTCTTTTTGCAGGTAATCATATTCTTTCAGGTAATGGTCAAGCACATCTGTGGCAAGACCTTCATCTTGTGCCAACGAGTTCACTGCCTTTTCTCGTTCTGTGGAGATATAGCGGTTCAAGCGTTCTTCCAGTTCGCTTGTGCCATCCGCTTTCTTCCGTTGCGCCATAAAGTTCTCTTTATCCTCATCCACATTCTTTTGGATGAAGCCGTCTATGAGTTTTGCCTTATTACGCATTTCGGCATCTTTAATCATGGTATCAATGATATTCTTTCGCCGTTCCGCATAGTCATTACTGTACGGGTCAAGGTCGGCAATCAATTCAAGGATGTAAGCCACATTGATAATGTCGCTGTGCAGAAGTTCAAGGCAGAAATCCACATCTTCTAACCGCTCATCGCCCGGTGTTTCATCACCCGACTTTACAGGTGAAACAGAATCAACTAAGATAAACGTATCGTGAATGTCAAGGTACTTGCTTCGGAAGTCCATGAACTGCTGTTCGGTCATGCCGAGGTCATCCGCATCATCATTGTAATCCTCGTATATCTGAATTTCTGCGTGTTTTCGGATAATGTCACGGAAAGCCAGTACAAAATCCTTCTTGTCCTTTTCACTCTGCAATAGGTCTATGCTGCTTGGCTCCGGGTATTTCTGCAAAAAGTCAGTTGCCAACTGCTGGTATTCCTTTTTTACTTCCTCAAACGGAGGACGTACTATTTCTTCGGGATTGTTGGAGTTGCTGAAAAGCCTGATGGCCGTATCAACATTGCTTTTCAAATCACGGAAGCATATAATTTTACCGAAACGTTTTTTCTCGTTCAGCACACGATTCGTGCGGCTGAACGCTTGCAGCAATCCATGATACTCCAAGTTCTTATCCACATAGAGTGTATTGAGTTTCTTGCTGTCAAATCCGGTGAGGAACATACCCACTACAAGGCAGAGGTCAAGCGGTTTCATGTCCGCTTTCTTCTTTTTCATGCGCAGGTTGATGTCATCGTAGTAAGCACGGAAGTTTTCGGTAGTGAATGCAGTGCCGAACATTTCATTGTAGTCGTTCATAATGGTTTGCAATTCGTCCGCTTCACCTGTGCTGTCACTGACATATCGCCCCGTATTCATTCCTGTCTGCTCATCGTCTTGGCTACTGTTGGCAGCGTAGGTGAATACAGCTCCGATACGGATTTTCGGATTCAAGGACTTGAATATCTTGTAATAGCGGATAAGCATTGGCACGGACTGCACAGCAAACAATGCGTCAAACTCACCGTCAAAGGTTGACTTATTGAAATTATTAAGGATGAATTTGGCGATTTCTTCCATGCGGTTGGCATTGCCCTTTTCCACTTCCTCGCTTCCGTGATAATACTCCACGAGAAAACCCAACACGTTTTCATCGGCAATGGCATCCTTGATAAGATACTGATGCAAGCAATTACCAAATATCTCTTTAGTCGTATGCCCGTCCACGGCATTCTCCGTAAAGATAGGTGTTCCCGTGAAACCAAATACTTGTGCGTTGTCAAAGAACTTCATTATCCGCTTGTGGCTTTCCCCGAAGTGGCTTCTGTGACACTCGTCAAATATCATCACGATACGGGAGTGGCGTATGGTTTCTATCTTGCTGCTGTACCATGTTTTGCTGACGGCGGCATTGAGTTTCTGAATAGTGGTAATGATTATCTTGGAATTACTGTGCAGCCGTTTTACAAGTTCGTCTGTGTTGTCCGTACCATCCACCGCACCCGGCTCAAAGGCTTCATATTCAGATTGGGTTTGCGTATCAAGGTCGTGGCGGTCAACCACAAACATCACTTTATCCACATCGTCCAGTTCGGAAACAAGTTGTGCTGCCTTAAACGAGGTCAAGGTCTTTCCGGCTCCAGTGGTATGCCATATATAGCCGTTGTCATTGGAGTTCGTCACCTTATCCAATATCTTTTCTACGGCATAGAACTGATACGGGCGAAGCACCATCAGGCACTTGTCGCCCTCATGCAACACGATGTATTTGCCGATGATTTTGCCGAGCGTACATTTTTCAAAGAAGAAAACTGCAAACTTATCCAATTCGTTAAACGGTACATTGGCTGCATCCGTCCAGTTGAACGTGAACTTGTAACCGCTGTTCGGATTGTTGGCGAAATAGCGTGTGTTTACTCCATTGGAAATAACGAATAGTTGGATGTAATCGAACAAACCATGAAAAGAAGTCTTATGGTAACGCTGTATCTGATTGTATGCCTGCTTGAGTTCCACTCCACGGCGTTTCAACTCAATTTGTACCAATGGCAAACCGTTTATAAGAATGGTCACGTCATAGCGGCATTTCTTTCTGCCCTCCACCGTAATCTGGTTGGAAACTTGAAATTCGTTCTGACACCACTGTTGGCGGTTGAGAAATTCCACCCAGATACGTTTGCCGTCTGCAGTGTCAAGTGGATAGAGGTCACGGAGCTTTTTCGCCTTTTCAAAGCGCGTACCTCCTTCAAGGTAGATGAGTATCTTTTCAAACTCCTCATCCGTAAATTCTGTACGACCGTGCTCTGCCAACCGTTTACGGTTGTGTATCTCCAACTGCCGTTTGAAATTGGCTTGAAGATTATCCTCCTCGGTTATTTGGACATACTCATAATCCATTTGCCGAAGCGTGGCGATAAGTCCGGCTTCCAATGCCGCTTCACTTTGTATTGACATATTCCTGTTTTATTCGTTACTCATTTCTCATTCAGGTCTTTGATAATCTCAATGCCCAACGCGTTTTCAATCTTACATATGGTTTCCAACGACATATTCTTTTTCCCTTTCAACACCTTGGATATGTATTGCTGTGTGCAATTCATCTTTTCGGCAAGCATTTTCTGTGTCAAGCCAAGCTCCGACATCCGTTTAGACATGGCGGCGGCAATCCATTGAGAGTACTGTGCCCAATCCTTTATATCCTGTTCTCTTTTCATCTCTTGCGCTTTCTGCATCGAAGACACGGAAAGCGTTTTGTCTGTCGTTGTGTTCATTGAAATACATCCTTTTCCTGTCTCGATTGCAAAGGTACAATAAATATCCCACATCAAACAACCATCGGGTTGTGTTTTTGCAAGAAATTATTTTGTATGCAGTTCTATCCTCAAAATATAGATTTAGGGGGCGATGATTTGGCGCCCCCCCCTTGTTATCTTTGAATATAGAGATGTTATTTCAACAAACCCTACCTAACTATTCATTAAAACACCCCATCCGTCAGGCTCATTGCCTCCACTTTCTTCTCCATGTTCACCTTTGCATAAACCTGCGTGGACGCAATGCTGCCATGACCCAATATCTTGCTGACCGAGTAGAGTTCCGCACCTGCCGTTATCGCTAGTGTTGCCGCCGAATGACGGCTGCTGTGATAGGTGAAATCCTTTTCTATCCCTGCCCTTGTCTTAATGCGGCGCACATACTTTGCTACGTTGTCGGGCTTCTTTACCAACGGAAAGATAATGCCGTTCTCACCGTTCTCCGGTCTTGGAGGAAGTAAGGAAAGAGCCAAAGAATTGAGCGGAACAGTGACGGGACGCTTGGTCTTGTGTTGGATAATGGAAACCATCCGCACTCCGTTTACATCCTTGATGTCGCTCCACCGCAAGTGCTGCATATCGCCGAGCCGAAGCCCCGTCATGCACGAGAAGCCGAAAGCCATCTGCACCGTCTGCTCCATTACGGTTTGCGGTTCAACGGCAAGAAAGCGTTTCAGTTCATCAGCAGTCAGGTATTCACGGTGCTTGTCCGGCGCATGGAAGCGTTCTTCTCTGGTAAGGTCTTGAACCGGATTGTAAGTAATCAGACCGTCACGCACCGCCTTGTTGAAAATAGCCTTTACCGTTTCCTCAAACAGTACGAGGGTATAAGCCGCTAGTCTGCCGCCATTCGTCTTTATTTGCTTGCGGTTGCGGTAGCTTCGCATATACTCGAACAATCCGCTTACCAAATCCCTGTCCACATCCTTCAGTAGGACATCCGTCCGCTTTACCCGTTGCAGGTAGGCGGCTATTCGTTTGCGCACAACGCCCTTGTGTGCAATCATCTTCTCGCAGTTGCCGCTGTCTATCGCACTTTGGATATAGTCGTCGCACCACCCAAGCCAAGTCATCGTCTTGGCTGCTTTGTTGTCCTCCGTCTTTTTCTTCTTCTCAAAGGTCGGGGGATTCAGAATGCGTTGCGCGCGTATCTCCTGCGCCTTGCGGTAGGTTTCCCCGTTGAGCTTCTTTGCATGGGGCGCATCGTCGGGGATTAGATAAAGGTGCAGGTTCTCTTTCTTGCGGAAGCCCGTTTCGTAATACTCCAAGTACAGGCTGCGGTTTCCGGCGGTCAGTTGCCGTTCCTTGATTTCGACTTTCATATCTTTCTTGCTTTAACTGGTTATACAAACATATTGTTCACGAGGTTCATCGTTTCAATTTTCTTCTTGTCCACTATCTTGGCATAGACCTCCGTCATACGGATGCTCTGGTGTCCGAGAATCTTGCTCACCGTGTAGAGGTCTGCGCCAAGGGTCAGCAACAGGGTTGCCGCCGTATGCCGGGAGCAATGGTAGGTGATGTGCTTCTGTATTCCTGCTTCTTGCATCCATTCACCCAACACCACTTCAACCGTTGTGGAGGTGATGCGGAGTTGGTGGAACACCCTTTCGCTGTCTTTCGACTTTCTGGGCATCCACTTCAAGGCTTCGTTGGAAAGCGGTATTGTCACCGTGTTCTTGGTCTTTACCTGTTCATGCTCGATGTAGAGCGTCTTACCGTCAGCCGCCTTGTGCATCTCGTTCCACTTCAAGGCCATCATGTCACTGTACCGCAATCCCGTGAAACAAGAAAACAGAAATGCCTTTTTCACAATCTCATAGCGGCACGGAGTGGCAATCAGCGTCCGCAGTTCCTCTATGGTCAGGAACTCGCGCATGGCACTTTTCTTTTGTGGCTTCTCCTTTGCATCCAACAGCTTGAACGGGTTGTTGTCAATCAGCCCCTCGCGGACTGCCATGTTCAAGGCGGCGGCCAAACGGTTCACAAAGATGCGGCAGGTGGTACTGCCCAAAGTCTTTTTCCCGTTGTTGAACGTGCAGGTTTTCAGAAAGGCGATGAAGCCTTTGCAAAAATCTTTATCCACCTCTTTCAAAGCAAGATTGGGCTTCCCTATATATAATAGGTATTGTTCCACTCTTGCTTGCGCGTTCCGCTTCGACCTCATGCTTGCTGGAGTAAGGCCGTTCTCATCCTTTGTGTACTTCTCCACCCAAGCGGCAAGCGTCATCCGTCCCTTTTTCACGTTCTCCCAATTCACAAGGCCGTGCCGCTGGATGTCGATGATGCGCTCAGCCTTGATTTGCTCGGCGAGCTTGAGCGTGTTCTTGTTCTGCAACTTGGCGGCAGCGTTCACTTCAGGCACGAGGTAGAGCTTCAAGCCCTCCTTCTTCCTTGCACCCATGTAATACATGTCGAGATACAGGCTTACATTGCCGTCATTGAGCCTCTTTTCGCGTATGCGGACAGGCTCTTTCATTTTGATTTCTTTCTTTTTCCGTCCCATTTTCTTTTCTGTGTTATCCGTTTCTTGGATTTGTTACTATATTGTTTATCAGTCACTTACATACTTTGCAAAGATAAATCCAAAAGGGACAAAAACGGGACAAAAAGCGCACGAAAATATCTCAATTTAGGCAAATATAACGGTCTAATCAAAAATCGGCACACATTCATAACTAGCTATAAATCAGTTGGATTTAACCGATTTCGTTATATTTGATTTCCTATGGTTTTACCCATTTGCAATAATTGGTGGTTACTGGCATATGCTTTCACGCTTCTTGGAGAATGCGATTCTACATTGGCTTGAAATCTTGCCAATGAGATGTATCAGTTGCAGTCTATATAACATGCTCCGCCTTAATGATGATACAAAATTACCACAAATACTTTCCATAGTAGCATTCTTGTACTGGAATCCGTCAAAATACCTCAAAATTTAACTTTCTTTCGGTAAAGAGAAAGAGAAAAATGGAGTATCAGCTGTTCATACAAGTTTATTTCGTCATATACATATATATGGCTTTCATAAACCTGTAAACTCAATCTCTGTTCCTGTTCTAAGCCATTTGAGATCATAACATTTGAGTTTAGAGAACATGTATATATACATGAGTAATTCTAAACTTAAACTTACATGCCATAATTTGAGCCCGATGGCTGCTCATTGACGGCTGGGTCAATCCTTCTTTTTTCTCCTTGCTGAATTACTTCTTTCTTTAGCTTCTGTGAATCGTTGCGAGAATCGTATTGCGATTACTCTCGACATCCTAATCCCCATGTGTGCCTTCCTTCTGTTCCCTTCCTTGTGCGTTCTCCGTCTTATTCATCGTATTTGCATCCACAAGCTCTTCATGCTGTTGCTCAGTTTCCGACCATACTTCAACGGCTATCGACACGATGTTTGTGCATCGCTTGTTTGTCTGATATAGATACCTGTTTCCTTTACCTAAACCGACTACTTGATTTTCTGCACTTTTCTACACTTCTTATTTTGGACGAAGCAGACACACTTACTTTTTCCGTCGCAAAGTTAGTGCAAGCCGCATTGTATCAAGTACCAGTGCCTTATTACCTGAATTATTTCAAAAACTTTTTCGTCTGACATTATCCAAAAAACTTTTCTGTGCCAAGGTGAAATAATTCGGTAATTCCTTGCTTGCCTGCTTTCCTTGCCAACTCTGATAGCAACGTAAAAAATAAATGTTTCACTTCTAAAATTTCAAAGTTATGAAAAAGATTGAAAATTCTTTCGTAGTAAGCGGTTTTGTAGGTAAGGATGCAAGCATCCATCAGTTCTCAACAGCAAGCGTTGCACGTTTCTCACTGGCCATCAGCCGTACTGAGAAGAACGGCGAGGAAACAAATCGCACATCAGCCTTCATGAATGTAGAGGCATGGCGCAAAAACGAGAACACCTCTTCCTTCGACCGCCTTGTAAAGGGAACTCTCCTTACGGTAGAAGGCTATTTCAAGCCTGAGGAATGGCAGGATGCAGATGGAGTTAAGCACAACCGTGTGGTTCTCGTCGCAACCAAGTTTTACGAAGCTGTGGAGAAAGAAGAAACTCCTGCTGCACAGGAGAGCAAGACAAAGAAGGGCAAATAACCCTTCTTGTCATCAAAGAGCGGCCTTCGGGTCGCTCATTTTTGTGTTTTGGGCTCTCTTTTTCCTTACAGAACCATAAAATTTGCTCTTTATCCAACATTTTCCTTGCCGTTATGCATTTATTTCAAAAACATTGCGTAATTTTGCAGTCGTAAATATAAGCGCAATATAAAATAGAAGATAAAACAATATATATATTATAGCAAAGTATAAAATAAAAGTATGATATTATGGCTGACTATTACGAATATTCCATACCAGAATTGATAAAGCTGCTTGGAGCGAGATTCAAAGATTATCGTCTGCGTAGTAACATGACGCAGAAGGATGTCTCTGAGCAATCTGGTATCACCATTACTACCATTCACAAGTTTGAGAACGGAACGTCAGGCAATATGTCGCTTGGTACGTTCCTATTGCTGATGAAGGCTATCGGCCAGATAAATACTCTAGACGAACTGATGCCAGAACTTCCAGATTCTGCATATCTCATCAAGTCAGAAAAGAAGGTTCAACGAATTAGACATAAGAAATCATGATAACAAGCTCCCTTAAAATAATGCTCTGGAACAAGGAAATCGGTCGTTTGTCATGGGATGGCAGGAAGGGAATTTCGTACTTCGAGTTCAATCCTGCTGTTATCGGTGGCGAACTAGATCCTTTCCCTCTTATTGCTTCTACCAAGTCACCTGCAAGCCGTCGTCCTATCATGGGAGATAAGGAAATGAAGCTTTACCGTAAATTGCCTCCTTTTCTTGCTGATTCGCTTCCTGATGCTTGGGGAAATCAAGTCTTCGAATGTTGGAGAATACAGAACGGCATCCGAAACCAGGAAATCACTCCTCTTGAAATTCTCTCTTTCATTGGCAAGCGAGGAATGGGAGCATTGGAGTTTATCCCTGAATCATCTGGCATTAAGAAGTCCGAACAACTCAATCTTAAAGCTTTGACGGACTTGGCTCAAAAGATATTCACTGAGCGTGAGAACGTAAAGATAATGCCAGATGAGTCTTTGACGATGCAATCCTTGATAGCTGTTGGCACCTCTGCAGGTGGCAGACAGCCTAAAGCCATCATTGCCATAAATCCAAAGACTGGTGAGATAAGAAGCGGACAGATAGCTGGGCAAAAAGAGTTTGAATACTGTATTCTTAAGTTTGGTGATCCTTCACGTTCTTCTGCTGAGCTTGAAATGGCTTATTACAAAATGGCTACAGCTGCTGGTATCAACATGATGCCATGTGAACTTATTGAAGTTGAGGGACAGAATCACTTCATAACGCATCGTTTCGATCGTGATGAGGAACGTAAGCTTCACATGCAGACACTGGCTGCCTTATACCCCGAAGCAGACAGCTACGAGAAACTGCTGATGGTATGTCGTAAGATGCGACTTCCTGAATCCACACAGGAAGAGGTATTTCGCAGGATGGTGTTCAACATCCTTGCCAACAACACCGATGACCACAATAAGAACTTTTCTTTCCTAATGGACGAAAACGGTCATTGGCAGTTATCGCCAGCATATGACATGACCTATATTTTCAATGTCGGAGGTTTCCTTCCAGAGACTATGCACTGCCTTATGATGCAAGGAAAGCTGCAAGGTCAAACCCTTGAAGATGCTCTTGCTCTCGCCAAAGATAATGGTATCAGAAAGGCAGAAACCATTATCAAAGAGGTTGCTTCTGCTATCAGTAAGTTCCGTAAATACGCAGAAGAATGTGGTGTAGGTCAGCAATGGATAGCTGCTGTTGAAACTTGCTTGAACAACCATCTGGCAAATTGGGGCTTCTTGCCTGATAGCAGTTCACCATCATTTGATATTGATGGCATTCTATATGAGAATGTACGTGTAGAACAAACTTACAAAGGCAATTTCCATCTTCTTTGCGAGATACAAGGAAAAGAGCGTAAGTTTGTTATATCAAAAAACAAAGCAGCGTATGCAGAGATTGAAGAAACAGGTACTTCCAACCTCTCGATAGAACAACTGCATACACTGGTTGAAACATACCTTGCCAGGTAAATCTACATATTGATACTACATAAAGAGCGGCTTCGGTCGCTCTTTTTTATACTTTCACCTTACTGAAGGAAAATTGTCTTTTTTACATTCGAAAGTATGGGTAATAGACTTGAAACCATGAAAACATTTGAGTTTGGAAAACATGTATATATACATGAGTAATTCTAAACTTAAACTTACATGCCATAAGTTGAGCCCGATGTCTGCTCATTGACGGCTGGGTCAGTCTTTCTTTTTTCTCCTTGCTGAATTACCTCTTTCTTTAGCTTCTGTGAATCGTTGCGAGAACCGTATTGCGTTTACTCTCGACACCCTAATCCCCAGATGTGCTTCCTTCTGTTCCCTTCCTTGTGTGTTCTCCGTCTTTTTCATCGTATCTGCATTCCCAAGCTCTTCATGCTGTTGCTCAGTTTCCGACCATCCTTCAACAGCTATCTGCACGATATTTGTTCATCGCTTGTTTATCTGATATAGATACCTGTTTCCTTTACCTAACACCGACTACTTGATTTTCTGCACTTTTCTCCACTTCTTATTTTGGACGAAGCAGACACACTTACTTTTTCCGTCGCAAAGTTAGTGCAAGCCGCATTGTATCAAGTACCAGTGCCTTATTGCCTGAATTATTTCAAAAACTTTTTCGTCTGACATCATCCAAAAAACTTTTCTATGCCAAGGTGAAATAATTCGGTAATTCCTTGCTTGCCTGCTTTCCTTGCTAACTCTGATAGCAACGTAAAAAATAAATGTTTCACTTCTAAAATATCAAAGTTATGAAAAAGATTGAAAATTCTTTCGTAGTAAGCGGTTTTGTAGGTAAGGATGCAAGCATCCATCAGTTCTCAACAGCAAGCGTTGCACGTTTCTCACTGGCCATCAGCCGTACTGAGAAGAACGGCGAGGAAACAAATCGCACATCAGCCTTCATGAATGTAGAGGCATGGCGCAAAAACGAGAACACCTCTTCCTTCGATCGCCTTGTAAAGGGAACTCTCCTTACGGTAGAAGGCTACTTCAAGCCTGAGGAATGGCAGGATGCCGATGGAGTTAAGCACAACCGTGTGGTTCTCGTCGCAACCAAATTCTACGAAGCTGTGGAGAAAGAAGAAACTCCTGCTCCACAGGAGAGCAAGACAAAGAAGGGCAAATAACCCTTCTCGTCATCAAAGAGCGGCCATCGGGTCGCTTTTTTTATGCATCTCCTTTTCTTTGCCGAATGGGTGTTCCTGTTATAATGATTGCCATACATCGACTTCTGGGAATCGGTAGAAATTCTGTTGCGAAGGTAATGGTTACGTCTCATCTCCTGCAAGGTCAAGGCTGCCCGCTTTGATGGAAAATCTCCACACCTTTCGGGTAGTATTTTGCATCAAAACCTTGCCAAGATAGCCGTAACACCTTCTGAAAGCAACATAATTTTTTAACCATTCCCGAAGTAGTTGATCTACGAAAGGGAGAAAAAACAATATCAATATGACGACAAGAGAATCGATTTTGAACCGACTGACCAAGGGTGTTAGTGGCACAGACCAGGAACTTTTCAGCAAGGATGAGTTGAACAAGTTTGCGGACTTCTACCGTGACAAGTGGGACGAGAATACAAGCGAAGACGTAATTGCTGAGTCCTTTGTGGATTATTGGTGGGACACTGACAGAGCCTGCCGTAGATGCTCTGAGTGCGGCAAACTCATGCGTGAAGGCTATTGTGTGGATATGGGAGTAGCCTACTATTGCAGCGAGGATTGCTTACATAGTGACTTCACAGATGAAGAGTGGGCAGAAGAATGCGAAAGCAATGACCAGAGTTATTACACAGAATGGTAACAATTCTATCAATTCAGTTATGGAACAGAAAATGACTATCAATGGAGTAAGCACCTGCACCATTGCAGGTGCTGAGAAATACGAGAAATATCAGTCGGGCATAGGCAGAAAGAGACGTACACTTGTACAATATGACTACCGACATGCGGACGGAGAACTCTTCTCTTGCGTCTGCGCAACGCTTGAAGAGTGCCGGAAGAAGCGTGATGAATGGATGAAAAGGAAGGAGGGAACAAGATGATTACTTCTTACAAGACACTTATTGTTAGGTTCAACTCGCCCATTGCAGTAATAGATGAAGTCTTTAACGATGCGGCTTATTTGGGAGTCGGCAATCTGAAAGAATGGATTGACGATTACGAAAGCACACGTTTCACCGCAATAGACGAACAAACGGCAGTCATCACAAGCGAGTATAATATGGAATGCGTAAGAGAATGGCTTGAACATCATGCCACCTTTGCAGTAATAGCAGAATACTAATAGTGTGGCGGTGCATCTACCGCCCACATTTCACAATAAACAAATAGACAGTTATGGCAAATCAAGCAACTACCACCTACAAGGTGACAGGTTCTCGCAAGGCTGTGAGCGACCTTTGGAATACCCTTCAGGGCATGAATGTGAACACCAAGAATGTATGGCTGAACGAATTGGCAGACTTCTATGGCATCGACTACGGAGCAAAGCAATTCAGCGTCAGAGGGCATATCTATTGGGCAGAGTATGAGGAAGATGATGAGAATTCACTTCTCTCGTTCGAGACAGAAAGCGCATGGGATGCGTGCACCGAACTATTTGAGGAGATAAACCATCATCTGCACGATGAACTTTCTATCAGTTACCGAGTTTGTGAATGTGGATGCGAAGTTTACTACGTCCATGACGAAGGCTCTTTTTTCCCCGAAGAGTGTTGTGTCAGCTCAAACGGCAAACCATTTGAGGACGCTTATGATGATGTTTACGATACGGTGAAGGATGCTATCAACGAATGGGTATCAAAGACCGGAATCGAACAAGGAGAACGCACAGAGGAACAGATGGTTGACTTCATCAATAAATATGAGTACGAGAATGAAGAAACCTACTTCTATATTCGGCTCTTCACTTTTGAATAAGATAAAAGCGAGGGCATGAGCAAGCCTTGTGCTCTCGCATTAAACCTACACAGAATATGTACGAATATGAATCAGAATTATTGGGAGAGTCTTGCGAACTGGGAACCCCATGGAAAGGCTGTCGCTTTGCTACAATCATTGAAGATTATGGAAAGGAACTGCTTGTACAAGTGAGCAGCGGTGCAGAGGTGACAGTACTCAGAGACGAGGTGTTTATACTCTGACGACCTAACACTTCTCCTGACTATAAAGGCTGTCAGGAGAAGTGACAAGGCTAACCAAAGTAACGTCAGTAACTTTGTACACGTTAATACAAGTAGCCACGTAGCCTTGTGGACTTGTATAGTTGTACACATTTATACATATATACATAATGGAAATAAGTATGAAACAGAAAATCATTACGTTCGCCAACCACAAAGGAGGGGTGTCAAAGACCACTTCCACAGCCTCTATCGGGGCTTGCATGGCACAAATGGGAAAGAAAGTCCTGCTCATCGACCTCGATGGACAGGCAAATCTCACATTGTATTTCATCCCTAACGAAGATGACATTGAGACCAGCATCTTTGATGCTCTCGTAGATGGAGCACCATTGCCAGTGAAGCATATCAGGGAAAATCTCGACCTTGTGCCATCTTCACTTGAAATGGCGAGTGCGGAGATTGCCCTGACCAATCTCTTGGCAAGAGAACAGCTGCTCAGTAGGCTTCTTGACCCAATCAGACAGGACTATGACTACATCCTCATCGACTGCCCACCTTCATTGGGCATCGTCACCACGAATGCCTTTCTTGCAGCCGATGAAATCATCGTGCCAATGACTCCAGAGCTGCTTCCGCTCAAAGGAATGAGGATGCTTGATGCTTTTGTGACCAACCTCCAAAGAGTGAAGCCCTCTCTTCGCCTGGGAGGTGTGTTCATAGCCCGCTTCAACCATCGAAAACTGAACAAGGTGGTTGAGCAAGCCGTAAAGTCACGCTACGAAAGCATCACCATGAAGACCCGAATCCGTGAGAACATTGCCCTCGCCGAGTCGGCAGGAAGCGGAAAAAGCATCTTCGAGTACGACCCTAACTCCAATGGAGCCAAAGATTACCTTGCGTTGACGGAGGAGATTATTTCACGTAATCAATAAAGACCATGGGAAAGAAGAATATGGACATCCTGCTTGGCAATATCTTGGGAAATGCTGCCATCAAGCCGCAGGACAGGTATGAAGAGCCGGCTGTTCCTTTACCAGAGAATGATGCTCCAGCACCATCTACGAAAGCAACAACCAAGGAAAAGCCTGATGACACTTGGCGACACTTCTCCTTTATATGCTCAAAAGCCCTTGTGGACAAGGTGCAAGCCATTGCCCACAAAGAAGGCTTTACTATCCGTTCCTTCATGGAATATGTCATGAAACAAGGTATAGAGGCTTATGAGTCCAAGCATGGAAAGGTGAAGAAAATCAGGTCGAAAGAGATTCATGAGGTGATGTAGCCATGTGGATATGTAGCCATGTATATAGGTGGACGTGTACACATGTGGACATGAATACATATAGACATGAATACATATATATATGTGGACGTGAGAACATAGTTCAAAATATTAGTAACCAATAAAATAAAAAGACAATGAAAAAGTATTTCCTAACCGCCATCCTGTCATTGTTGGTGGCAACAGTGTTTACCTCTTGTGGTGATAATGACAATATCGAAGGAACTGAAAAACCATCATCCGAGCTCAAAGTATGGGTAGAGCCGTATCACATCAAAGGTGCGTCCTTGGATGAAGTAACAACTTACATGAGTGGTACAATGATGCGTTACCATTTCGAGGCAGAGAACAAGACCGCTGATAGTTTTCAGTTGGCATATAAGACGGGTAATGGCAACGAGGCTATTCTCTATAGTTTCTTGCGAAGCGACAGCACCCTGTATTCAGTCATTGATACGGAACTTATCTCCAACAGCCGTCTGATAATAGACTATCTGAAGAAACACTACACTCTCGTATCTGCATCCGATGAAACTTCCTACCAATACTGTTTCACCACCGAGGATAGGTCTATGGTCATTACCACCATGAAGGTGTCTGATGTATGTTTTAACGTGAACTATTCCTTTGTTTATTGAAATAATGAAGATTGCCACTATCAGATTTTTCAGTTCTGGTGGTGGCAATCATTCTTTTGTGTTGTTGTATTCATGTGGACGTGAATACATGTACACAACTGTATAATCTTCTATGTAAGACCTTTATAATCCTTATCTCGTCGAAAACGATGAGTTATCCTTTTTCCAGAGTATTTTCATTTACCAAGATACAGCTTCGCCCCACACCATGAAGGATGCAACTGGAGTTCCACCTGAGAAACCTTTCGTTTATGTCAGCTGAGCATGACGTAAAGCCAGGTCACTCAGCAGGAAGGAGCATCACGAAACGACATGCGGTATCTAACAAAATGAGTAGGTGGGACGCAAGTGTTACCCACTTAATCAGTTTGCCTATACTGCGTGTCCATTCGTCGAGAAGATGCTCTTGCTCACAGCTGCACTCTTCATTGACCCTCCCTTCTTTCAACTTATATAAAGATGGCTGTCCTCGTTTCAACATGCTTCTTTCCCTGCTATAACGTATAATCCTTTCGTTTACTTAAACTACGCCCACCGATGCCCGCAAACAATAACAGTTTGATGGAGAGACTTCCTTTGCTCCATGGTCGAGCGTATCGACTATGGGCAGGAAGCCTCTCTATCAAAGGTACGACATGAACATTCCGTCTTCAAAGATAGACGAAGAGTTCATTATTGTCGCACTGGCTGTTGGTGTCTGCAAGGACATTCCCACCCAGCTGTTATAATGCTTCGCCCCACACCATGAAGGATGCAACTGGAGTTCCACCTGAGAGACCTTTCATTTATGTCAGCTGAGCATGACGTAAAGCCAGGTCACTCAGCAGGAAGGAGCATCACGAAACGACATGCGGTATCTAACAAACTGAGTAGGTGGGACGCAAGCGTTACCCACTTAATCAGTTTGCCTATACAGCATGTCCATTCGTCGAGAAGATGCTCTTGCTCACAGCTGCATTCTTCATTGTCCCTCCCTTCTTACAACTTATAAAAAGATGGCTGTCCTCGTTTCAATATACTTCTTTCCCTGCTATAACGTATACTTCTTTCTTTAGCTTTAGCTTAACCTTCGCCCACACCGATGTCCGCAAACACTAACAGTTTGATGGAGAGACTTCCTTGCTCCATGGTCGAGTGTATCGACTATGGGCAGGAAACCACTCTATCAAAGGTGAGACATGAACATTCCGTCATCAGAGATAGACGAAGAGTTCATTATTGTCGCACTGGCTGTTGGTGTCTGCAAGGACATTCCCACCCAGCTGTTATAATGCTTCGCCCCACACCAATCCCAAACCATGTTGCAATTTTGGTGAGAGTCTTCCATTCAAGATCTAACGACTATGAACAGAAGACACTCCTCAAAAGGTGGTGACGTGAAAAGTCTTCAATCCATGCCCACTTCCGTAAGGATGGAACTAAACACTCCATTCTTTCTGAAGTGGGCTCTTTGTATTGATGACACTTCACTTTTGTCACCACTGACAGCAAGATGATTTGGAATTAGCCCACCCGATACAGTTTTAACCGATTTCCTTTCTGGCGATACTATGGTTTCTTTTCTGAGTTATAATGTTCCTCCATGTCGTCCGTAGGATTTCGGGAATATTTTTCTGCGAAGTTATAGCGTCCTTCAACAAGTTTGCAAGTCGTGCCTTGTGAACAATCTTCCTTTTTCTACAAAAAAGAGTATTCTTCACGTCAGACTTGCATGATTGTCTTGTACGCACTTCTGAAAGCAGAAAAATCTTCCCAATCCTGTCCGAAAGGACTTAACGAAAGGGAGAAAAAATCTTAGAGATATGAAAACAGATTTGAACATGCAAAAGAACAATGACAGCAGAGCCGAACAAGGTTCGAGCACTGCAAGAACCCAGGAGTGTGCAACAAAGACTAACCGCCTGATAACATCTGAGTTGCAGAAGAGATTGGCAGACTATCCTCTTTATTCACAGGATGGCAAGCATAAGGATGCTCTCTGCATTGCTGTGTTTTACCTTGGCAATATCCGCTGGTACATCATGGAAGGACAGCAGGAAGGCAATGACTTTACGCTCTATGGCATCGTTACTGGACTGCAAGAGACGGAGTACGGCTACCAGTCTGTAACCGAAATGGAAAGTATCACCTATGATGCAAGCGAGTACGGACTTGGCACTTTGAGGATTGAGCAGGACAAGGATTTCAAGCCTTGCACCCTTGCAAAGATTGAGGACGCAGAACTGCAAGCATTTCTCTCACGGCTCTATGATAAAGACTAATGTATAACCCTTAAACATATCAGATTATGAAGATTATCGTAATGGACAGCGCCAACGTGCGCATCGAGGTTTTAAACGTAGCCGACCACATGCTGGAGGACGAAATAGAATTGTTCCTTTCCGAGCACGGCTATTCGTTGAACAACATTTCATGGATGGCAGCACCCATCGACTTTGTGCCAGTGCAGTTCCATGAGTATGACACTGACAAGGAAAACGGCGAAGAAGTTCACGCCACACGTAGCGGACGACTGAAGGACTTTTCCATCTATGACAGTGTGCAGGAAGTGAAAAACAGAGAGCAGGAAGAACTTGCAACCGCACTTCGACTTCATGGTGAAAAGGTGGATGATGGCTATGAGTGGCACTTTGAGGGAGAATGTCCCATCGTAGCCGCATACGACTATGATGAGCCTTGTGACGTGGTTATCCTTGCTGTCAGAATGGATAAAGACGGAGACATCACTTTCATTGGTGATGAGAAGAACGACCGAGGCAATGAGCATGAGATTAAGGCAGATGACATCTTTGCTGGTCATATAGACTTCATCATTTCAGAGATTGAATAGTAATTCACTTTAGGGATAGGTGGCTACAATGCTGCCTATTCCTAATAATCACAAACCTTAATTCCGCAACTAAGTGCATAGTTTGTTGTTAATCTTTTTTATAAGTC
>ERZ780117.253-NODE-253-length-25916-cov-3.614980_pt1 | contig 25916 bp, 17 predicted proteins | sample MGYA00510985_ERZ780117 | MGnify/ENA primary metagenome ERZ780117 (study PRJEB29588, sample SAMEA2159553) | human gut metagenome | biome: human gut; feature: human-associated habitat; material: faeces | place: Denmark | collected 2008/2010 ...
CCGCTTGTACCAACCGTGTGCAGTGCACTGGTCATAAGCCATGCGGTCGATTCCCTTATAACTTGTGTCGATTCGTTTTCAGTGTTATCAAGGATTACATTACCATCATGGTCGAGCACCTTGGTATAAAGTTTAGGTTTTACATAAACACCCTTGTTGGCGAATGTGGTATATGCCGCCGTCATTTCGAGGTTAGTAACGCTGCAGGTACCGAGCGCGATAGGAAGGTAATTGTCGGCATCCGTAAGAGTGGTAATACCGTAATTCTTAAGATACGAGATACCGGTTGAGATTCCTATGTCGTTAAGTGTCTTGACTGCCGGTACGTTTCGTGATTCGGCAAGTGCCTGTCTGACAGTTACATAACCCTTATATTTGTCGTCACTGTTTTTGATGATCTGTCCCGTGCTGTAGTAATAAGGAACGTCGTCTATTACGGTTGCGAGCGAATAACCGCATATATCAAGAGCCGGGCTGTATACGATAAGCGGCTTGATAGTGGAACCTGCCTGACGCTCGGAACTTGTGGCACGGTTAAGCGTGAGGCTTTCGGTCTTGTCACCTCGTCCTCCGATGATAACTCTTACTTCGCCGGTGCCGTTCTCTATAACCGTAAGTGAGGTCTGCGGCTGCATTGTGTAAGTAATTGTTTCACTTCCGTTGATTATTTCACCGCCGGTCTGCTCAAGGACATGATTTTTGTATTCTTCGGCATATTTGTCGGCGTCCTCGGTGGATGAAAACATAAGCTCAAAATCAGAGCCGTATTTTTCTTTAAGATATTTTAACATGCTTGATTCCGTGTAACTTGACAAGTTGTCAAACTGATCACGCACCTGAAAACGATATGTTATCGCATAAGACACATACTGATTCCAGATGTTCGGGTCATTTATAACACTTTCGGCATAATCCTGAAGTTCGGAGTCCTCACATGAATAAATGGAGAGTCCGCCACGGTATACAAGGTTATAAGCCTGTGTATAAGTATATCCTTTCTGCGCCATCAAGTCTTCCATAACATCCTGCACAAGTGCATCGGTATAATATGAATATGCCTTGCTTGCCGCAGCCGAACTATGGATATTCTGGATGCGGGCATATACATCATCAGCGAGAGCTTCATCATATTCAGCTTTAGTGATCAGCTTCTGTTCATACATATATTTAAGGACCGTGTTACGGCGCTCTGCGTTCTTGTCCGGATGCCTTACCGGATTATATTTGGATGGGTTCTGCGTAATGGCAGCAATTACCGAACTCTCCGAAATTGTAAGTTCTGATACATCTTTATTAAAATAATTACGCGCGGCAGACTGCACACCGAGGTTATTATTGCCGAGGTTAATGGTATTAAGATAATTCTCAAGGATGAGCTTCTTGTTGTCTACATTCTCCTCAAGCTTGAGTGCCAGATACTGCTCCTGAATCTTACGCTTTATTTTGCCGGAAAGACTGCTCTCGTTACCGCCGGAGAACACGCTGTTCTTGATAAGCTGCTGTGTTATCGTGCTGGCACCCTGCGTTGACTTGAAACCGCTTATAACACCCTGATAAACGGCACGCATGATACCCTTCGCATCGATTCCGTTATGCTCATAGAATCGTTCGTCCTCGATTGCGATAAATGCATTCTGCAGACATTCCGGAATCTCATCTATCGTCACATAGATACGGTTGGCACCGGAAGCGACGAGAGTCTCTGTCTGGTTACCATTATGATCATATACCGTGGTCTTGTACTGTGATGGCGTAACGTCGTTAAGTGTGATATCGGGTGCTGTCTCGATAAGACCGGTAAATGCTCCGGCTCCCATGCATCCGACTGAAATTGCACCGAATACAAACAGGATAACGATAAATTTAAATGTATATACCAATGCTTTCGTGCCCATTTTTATACGGTGGGACGAGAGCATTTTCTGTTTTTGTTTGATGCTGTCACTACTGAAATTCATATATTCCGTCCTTTCAACAATCGTTCAATTCAGTATATCAAATTATTGCCAATAAATAAAGAAAAAAAGCCTAAATGTAACAAAAACTTAACATTTGTATAAAGATATATGATATACTTATGGACAGTTGACAGGAGGTTTTTATGACAGGATTAATTACGGTCAGAAATGGCGGAGAGGGCTGTTATGAAGAGAAAAAATCCCGCTTTCTTGCCGCAGTATACAGCGTTGAAAGCGATGAACAGGCAGCTTCGTATATAGAGGCGGCGCGAAGAAAATATTGGGATGCAAGACATAACTGTTATGCATTTGTCATAGGTAGTAATAATGAAACGACGCGCTGCAGTGATGACGGTGAACCATCCGGGACCGCCGGAAAGCCGATACTTGAAGTTATCACGCGGGCCGGGATACATAACTGCCTGATAATTGTGACGAGATATTTCGGCGGAACGCTTTTAGGGACCGGAGGCCTTGTGAGGGCATACACAGCTGCCGCAAAGGATGCGCTTGCAACGTCGGAGCTTATAATGCTCGTGCCGGGCGTCAGATATATGATTACTACCGATTATACGGATGAGGGTAAAATAAGGCGTTCGTTGCCTGAATATGACGGTGTTATCGAAGATGTCGGATATTCGGCTGATGTTGCGATGAAAGTCCATATTAAATCTGAATACAGTAAGGCTTTTATGGATAGAATTACGGAAATAACAGGCGGCAGGGCCGTTGTTAAGGAAGACGGTACCCTGCCGGTTGAAATTCCGTATATAATTGAATGATTATTTTTCTTTAGATGTGATTTTGGACACAATAAATGGGAAAACAGCCACTACCCAGATTACAACAATTATGTAACGGATTATATTGACGGGAACAGAATCCGGGCCGATAAGCTTAAGTCCCTGCTTGAAAGCGAGTGAAGTAGCCAGACCGGCGATGACTTTAACAATCTGTCCCCATACCGTCCTGACGGAACGCGGGTCATAATGGATGAATTCCTTTTCGAGAAACCAGCCTATTCCGAACCCTATACCGGCACCGGCAGCCTTGAAGCCGTCCATAGCCAGATTTGTGGTGGATTTACCGGATGACACCGCATAACTGCTGTAAATGATGAGCGCAATGGATATGACCTCGGTGAGGATGAACACTATTACATTGGCTTTATCGTTGGATGATATGCGGTCATAGAGAAGGCTTACGGCAGCTGAGGTGACAATTGTTATTGCAAAAGCGGTTATGACGTCCTGAGGCGTATGGCATCCGAGGTACATTCTTGAGAACATCACGGCGGCAATTATTACAAGGCTTACGACGTAAAACCAGCTTTTCTTTATATGAAATGCAATCGAACTGAACAATCCGGTCACACCCTGGGTATGTCCGCTCGGAAACGAATAACCGGTTGCTGCCTTACGCGCCGATTCCACACAGGTAAGCCTTGAATCCCTTACCCACGGCCTTTCGACACGGCAGGCTATCTTGGCACCCTGTACGAGAAGTCCCGATATGAAATAAGTGAAGCAGAGCTTGTAAGCAAAATCCTTATTGATGCACCAGTATATGATGCAGAGCGCGGCTATAACTATTAATTCGCCGCCCAGGTTGGTAATTATTGACATTATGGTATCCAGAACCGGATTGCGCAGATTCTGGAGAGTATACAGAAAATCCATAAATGCTCCTTTCATCAGGTGATTTTATTGATAAAAACATTATAGCACAAGATGCATCCACTTATAAATATAGTATTTATTTTTTGATAAAAATATGGTAAAATAATTATCTAAATAGTTAACAACTAGACTATAATATATTACATGGAGGGGCACATGAAAATTACTTTTATCGGAGCTGACCACGAAGTTACCGGCAGCTGCCATGTTATTCAGGCCTGCGACAAGAACATACTTATTGACTGCGGAATGGAGCAGGGAACCGACGATTATGAGAATCAGGAACTTCCCATGAATGTGCCGGATATTGATTATGTGCTTTTGACACATGCGCATATAGATCATTCGGGACTTCTCCCACTTCTTTATGCCAGAGGATTCAGAGGCTCTATTTTTGCAACAGAGGCAACAGTTGATTTATGCCGTATCATGCTCAAGGATTCGGCACATATTCAGGAAACGGAGGCTGAATGGAAGAACAGGAAGGCTAAGCGTGCCGGAAAAGAACTGGTTGAGCCTATGTATACCCTTAATGACGCAGAAGGTGTACTTGAATTTCTTGTACCTTGCAATTATGATGATAAGATTGAACTGGCACCGGGCATAGATGTAAGGTTTTCGGATGCAGGACATCTGCTTGGGTCAGCAAGCATTGAGATGTGGATAACCGAAGGTCCGTATACCAGAAAAATAGTATTCTCCGGCGATATCGGCAATGTAAACAGACCGATAATCAAGGATCCGAAGTATATAACGGAAGCAGACTATGTTGTTATGGAATCCACATACGGAGACCGTTATCATAATGCATCGGTCGACTATGTAAAGGTACTTGCCGAAATTACACAGAGAACCTTTGACAGGGGCGGCAATGTGGTCATTCCTTCTTTTGCAGTCGGAAGAACACAGGAGATGCTGTATTATTTCAGATGCATTAAGAAAGAAAATATGATACACGGACATGATGGATTCCAGGTATATGTCGACAGCCCGCTTGCGGTTGAGGCTACACAGGTTTTTAACCGCAACAGGGAATGCTGCTTTGATGAAGAAGCGATGAAACTTGTTGCACAGGGTATTAACCCGTTGCAGTTTCCGGGACTTATGCTTTCGGTTACGAGTAACGACTCAAAGGCAATTAATTTTGACAACAGGCCTAAGGTTATCATATCGGCGTCGGGAATGTGTGAAGCCGGACGTATAAGACATCACCTTAAACATAATCTCTGGCGCAAAGAGAGTACGATCGTGTTTGTGGGATATCAGGCCAACGGAACGCTTGGACGCGCACTTCTCGAAGGGGCATCCGAGGTAAAGCTTTTCGGGGAAACGATAGATGTGGAAGCGGAAATTGTGAAACTTGAAGGCGTAAGCGGTCATGCCGATAAGGCCGGGCTTATTAAGTGGATAGAGGCATTTGATCCGAAACCGTCCAAGGTGTTTGTTGTACACGGTGAAAGTGACGTATGCGAAGGATTCACGAAGTGTCTTATAGATGAGCACGGACTGGATGCGGTTGCACCTTTCAGCGGATGCAGTTATAATCTTATTGACGGAACATGTATACGCGAAGGTGTAGGCGAGCGTAAGGTTAAACCGGTTGTCAGAAAGGCTTCGGATGTGTTTGAACGTCTTGTGGCAGCGGGCAGAAGACTTATGACTGTTATAAGACATAATGAAGGCGGCGCTAACAAGGATCTTGCAAAGTTTGCCGACCAGATTAATTCCATTTGTGATAAATGGGACAGATAAAATTATTCGGAGGTTTATATGCCAAAGTTTTATGAAGATAAGGAACTTAAGCGTCTGCAGTCGATGGAGATGGGGATTCTTAAGGATTTCATGAAAATATGCGATGAGAACGGGTTACGCTATTTTGGAGTGGCCGGAACCGGAATAGGTGCAATAAGGCATGGCGGATTCATTCCGTGGGATGACGATATTGATATTGCGCTTCCGCGCGAGGATTATGAGAAGTTCATTAAACTGGTTGAAGAAAAGATGGGCGATAAATATTACGTCCTGAATGCCGAACATAATCCGAATTTTCCTCTTATGACAACAAGGCTGTGCATACGTGGCACGAAGTTTGTGGAAAATGCTCTTAAGAATATCAATTGTGATCTGGGTATTTTCCTCGATATATATGCATACGACAATTATCCGGACAATGATTTTCTGTTTTTTATTCAGAAATGGAGAGCGTGGTTTTTCTCAAAACTTCTTATATTAAGAAGCATACCTGAACCGGTTATATTCCAGACAGGATTTCTGGGCGCGGTCATTAAGGCGGTATGCAGGTTTGTGCATCATGCAATGGTATTTTTAAGGATTGATAAGAAGGCATTATACAGAAAATGTAAATCGATATGCACCATGTACAATAATACCGAGACTAAGAGGTTCGGATACCCGTGTGATACTGACGCGAATACCAATATGCTGTATAAAAGCAGAACGTTTCCGTGCAGAAAATGGAAGTTTGAAGATGTGGAACTTAATTTCCCGAGGGATATGAAGGGAATGCTGCGTAATTTCTTTGGCGATACTTATATGCAGCTTCCGCCGGTTGAGAAACGTAAGACACATTTTCCTTATATACTTGATTTCGGTGATGGCGAAAGAATAATTAACGATTAGTTTTTTTACAGAGGTGGGCAATGAAAAAATTACTATTTGTTTATAATTCACATTCAGGCAAAGGGCTTATCAAAAATAAGCTTATGGAAATAATTGATATTTTTACCCGGAACGGATATATGGTTACCGCATATCCGACGCAGCACGCGATGGACGGGTATGACCGGGTATGTGAGGCTGACGGGTTATATGATATGATAGTATGCAGCGGCGGAGACGGTACTCTTAATGAGGTTATCTCGGCTATGATGACACATATCAATGAACGTCCGGTTCTGGGATATATACCGGCGGGTTCCACAAATGATTTTGCATCGACACTCGGTATTCCGAAGAATATGATTAAGGCAGCAGCGAAGATTTCAGATGGAAAAGTTATGTCATATGATATAGGCGTTATGAACGGAAGGTACTTCAATTATGTAGCTGCTTTCGGATTATTTACTGATGTTTCATATAAGACGCCTCAGAATGTCAAAAATGTTCTGGGACACCAGGCGTATGTATTTGAGAGCCTTAAGAGTCTTTCCAATATAAAGTCCTATTATCTCACGATACATTGCAATGAAATAGAAATGAAAGGAAGTTATATATATGGTATGATTTCCAATTCGCGCTCGGTTGGCGGAGTGAAGGACATATGCGGTAAGGACGTGGAACTCGATGACGGACTCTTTGAAGTGACTCTGGTTAAAGAACCTGTTTCTCCGCTTGAATTACAGCAGATAGTGGCGGGACTTTTGTCAAAAAACCAGAAAAGCCCTATGGTGGAGCGCTTTAAGACGGACAGGATTGTGATAGAGAGTGATAAGGCTGTCGAATGGACTGTTGACGGTGAGAACGGAGACGCCCATCAGAGAGTGGAGATATCGGTTGTCGATAAAGCGATAGATATCATGGTATAATATCATTTATCTGCGTCGAGGATTTCATCTATTTTATCGGAATAATAATCAATCAATAATTCGGTGACCATGGAGTAGCGTACATCGCCTTCAGTGTCACCGTTTAATTTTATGTAAGTATCGTTGGCTGACTGGACAGCATCATTAAGGCTTCCTCCAAACATATTTCCGGCCTCTCTCCAATATTTTCCCTGTGCGTTTAAATCGGTGATCACACCACGGTCAAGTGTGCTTATAAGTTCGCTGTAATGTTTGGAAGAGAGATTATTGTATAATTCATTCATTACATATATAAGCATTTCTACGCTTGCGCTGTATCTGAGAGATTCGCTATCGGAAGCCATACATGCGGCATAACCGATGAAATTGGCCTCGTCCTCGTGTATAAAACCGCTTAAGTGAGCCAGTTCATGGCAGATGGTGTGCGGTATATCAATATCCGGAATGTCGGAATTATAGTTGGCCTCCATTGTGAAAGGCGAATAGAAGCCTTCCATGCCGGTGGCGGACATCAGTTTTGAAGCAAGAATCGGTTTAGCGTGCGGGTAATAATCTGTCATAAAAGGATAACTCTGCCTTACGGCATGCATTGCATCAACGCATAACTCATTGACATCAAGGCTGCCGGTGGTGAATACGCCGTTGCTGTCACGTTCCACTTTATCTGATAAATCAGCTGCATCGTCCGCAATTATTTTAAAGAGAGCGGCAAGCTCATCCACGCTGTGCGCCTCAAGTTCCATATTGGCACACACGGTAAAGGAAAGTCTATGATATAGTATAGTACAGTTGAAACTCAGTATAAGCAAGCATACCATAACAATGCAGGCAAGATTCAGAAGATATTTCTTCAGCCTGTATGTGAAAAAACAAATCGAAGCCTTGCTGTGGTTATGTACAAGCGTAATTATGAGACGGACTATGGCATATATTACAATGACGGCTGCCACATATATAAGAATCTCTATTATGGAAAACGGTGCAAGAGAACTTACGGCTCCCATAACTTTGACAACATTAGGATATACGGCCGTGCAATATGCCTGTGCAAAAACCGTACTCACACGGAACATTATGTTTATGGATATAAGTGCCGTAAGAAGTACCGACAACACAATGATATATCTCTTGTAATTGATAAATTTTAATTCTTTAGGTCCTGATTTCTTCATTATGATTAACTCTCCGTAATATTATGTATATATTTTACATTCTATAAGCCTTCCATTCAATAAAATTAATCAAAAAAACATAAATCCTTAATAATTGTAAGCAATATTGACACAAAAAAGTGGTTTTGGAACAGAATGACATTATTATGTTAAGAAAAATAAGCATAACGTGATGGTGGGAAACGAATTTTAATGAAAAAACAACCAAACAATTCATAAAATAATCAGATAAATAAATATAATATTGCAAAAAGTCAAATAATCAGACAATTTACAAAAAAATCCTGTTTACAACCGGAAAAAACGGTAGTATATTACAGATAATCAATTTTTGGAAAGGACAGGGAAGAATGATTTACGATAACACACACAACGACGGATTGTATAATCCACAGTTTGAACATGATAACTGTGGTATCGGTGCAATCGTTAATATCAAGGGAATCAAGACTCACAAGACGGTTGAGAACGCACTCAGCATTGTGGAGAATCTTGAACACCGTGCAGGAAAGGATGCCGAAGGCAAGACCGGTGACGGTGTCGGCATCATGCTTCAGATATCCCATAAATTTTTCTCCAAGGCATGCAAGCAGCTTGGAATAGATATCGGCGGCGAACGTGAATACGGCGTCGGGATGTTCTTTTTTCCACAGGACGAGTTAAAAAGAAAACAGGCCATGAAGATGTTCGAAAACATCGTGGAGAAGGAAAATCTTGAATTTCTCGGCTGGAGAGAAGTTCCGATAAGACCTGAGGTGCTCGGCAGCAAGGCGATTGAAGTTATGCCTTCTATCGTACAGTGTTTTATTAAGAAACCTGAGGACTGCGAGAAAGGACTTCCTTTCGACAGAAAGCTTTATATAGTGAGAAAGGTTTTTGAACAGAGTAATGACGATACTTATGTCGTATCTCTTTCAAGCAGAACAATAGTATATAAGGGAATGTTCTTAGTCAACCAGCTCAGAACTTTCTTCCCGGATCTTTGCAGCAAGGATTATGAATCGGCGATTGCGACGGTACATTCAAGATTCAGCACGAATACCAATCCAAGTTGGAGAAGAGCTCATCCTAACAGATTTATCGTACACAACGGCGAAATTAATACAATCAAAGGCAATGCCGATAAGATGCTTGCCCGCGAGGAAAATATGAAGAGCAAGTATTTTGAAGGCAGTATGCATAAGGTTATCCCGGTAGTCAATACCGAGGGTTCAGATTCGGCAATGCTTGATAACACACTTGAATTTCTCGTAATGAGCGGAATGGATCTGCCGCTTGCGGTTATGATCACGATTCCTGAGCCTTGGATGAATAATAAGCTTATAAGCCTTGAGAAGAGGGATTTCTATCAGTACTATGCGACCATGATGGAGCCGTGGGACGGACCCGCATCAATTCTTTTCTCGGACGGTGATGTTATGGGCGCCGTACTTGACCGTAACGGACTCAGACCTTCACGTTATTATATTACCAATGATGATTACCTTGTCCTTTCATCGGAGGTCGGTGTTCTTGACATTGATCCATCCAACATCAGGATTAAAGAGAGACTTCATCCGGGCAAGATGCTTCTTGTAGATACTGTTGAGGGAAGGGTCATCGATGATGAAGAACTTAAGAACAGATATGCTACAAGAAAACCTTACGGCGAATGGCTCGATAACAATCTTGTAATGCTGCGTGACCTTAAGATTCCTAACAAAAAAGCTATCGAATATGATAAGACGGAGCGCGCAAGACTTCAGAAGGCATTCGGATACACATATGAGGATTTTTACTCAGCAATACTTAATATGGCCAAGAATGGTTCGGAGCCGATTGCGGCAATGGGTGTTGACACGCCGTTAGCACCGATTTCCAAACAGAGACCGTCTTTGTTTGAGTATTTTAAACAGCTTTTTGCCCAGGTTACTAACCCGCCTATTGATGCGCTTCGTGAGAAAATAGTCACCGCAACATCCGTATATATAGGTAAAGATGGAAATATCCTTGAGGAGAAGGCAGAGAACTGTCATGTACTCAGGGTTGACAATCCGATACTTACCAACATGGATTTATTAAAAATTAAAAATATGGATAAGGAAGGTTTCAAAGTCGCTGAAATTCCTATCACATATTATAAGAATACATCTCTTGAGAAAGCTATTGACAGAATGTTTGTGGAAACCGACAGGGCGCACGGAGACGGAGCCAACATCATTATTCTCACTGACCGCGGAGTTGATGACAACAGAGTTGCAATTCCTTCGCTCCTTGCAGTGGCAGCAATGAACCAGCATCTTGTCGTTACCAAGAAAAAGACCAGCGTTGCCCTTATTCTTGAAAGCGGTGAGCCGAGAACGGTACATCATTTTGCAACACTTCTCGGATATGGTGCATGTGCAATTAACCCATATCTTGCACAGGATACTATCAAAGAACTTATTAACATAGGTATTCTTGACAAGGATTATTATGCAGCTGTTGAGGATTACAATAAGGCGATACTTACGGGAATCGTCAAGATTGCATCCAAAATGGGTATATCCACAATACAGTCATATGAAGGCTCTAAGATTTTTGAGGCAATAGGTATTGCTCCGGAAGTTATTGATAAATATTTTACCGGAACGGTCAGCAGAATCGGAGGCATCACACTTAAGGATATCGAGGAAGATGTCAATGTGAGACACAGCCGTGCATTTGATCCGCTCGGACTTACGGCAGACGAGACATTCGACAGCGTGGGAAGCCATAAATTAAGAAGCGGAAAGGAAGGACATCTGTACAATCCGCAGACAATACATCTTCTCCAGCTTGCAGCCCGCAACGGCGACTATGAGACGTTTAAGGAATATTCACATCTTATTAATGAAGAGATGGATCCTGTCACATTAAGAGGCTGCATGGATTTCAAATTTCCGGAGAAAGGCGTTCCGATTGAAGAAGTTGAGAGCGTTGACTCTATAGTAAAGAGATTTAAGACCGGTGCCATGTCATACGGTTCGATTTCGCAGGAAGCACACGAAACTCTCGCAATCGCGATGAACACACTTCACGGAAGATCTAACAGCGGTGAGGGCGGAGAGAGCATTGAGAGACTTACCGTCGGCCCTGATGGACTTAACAAGTGTTCCGCAATCAAGCAGGTTGCATCAGGACGTTTCGGCGTTACATCAAGATACCTTGTAAGTGCCAACGAAATCCAGATTAAAATGGCACAGGGTGCTAAGCCGGGAGAGGGCGGACACCTTCCGGGCGGCAAAGTATACCCATGGATTGCCAAGACAAGGCTTTCAACTCCGGGTGTAAGTCTTATCTCGCCGCCGCCTCATCACGACATATATTCGATCGAAGATCTGGCGCAGCTTATATATGATCTGAAAAATGCCAACAATCAGGCGAGAATTTCTGTCAAGCTGGTATCGGAGGCCGGAGTCGGAACGGTAGCGGCAGGTGTTGCCAAAGCCGGTGCACAGGTAATCCTTATATCCGGTTATGACGGAGGAACAGGTGCGGCACCGGGAAGCTCGATTCACAATGCCGGACTTCCGTGGGAACTTGGACTTGCTGAGACGCACAGGACTCTTATTATGAATAATCTTCGTAACAAGGTAATTGTTGAGACAGATGGCAAGCTTATGAATGGCCGTGATGTCGCTATAGCATGTCTCCTCGGAGCAGAAGAATTCGGATTTGCAACGGCACCGCTTGTAACACTCGGATGTGTTATGATGCGTGTATGTAATCTTGATACATGCCCGGTCGGCGTCGCAACACAGAATCCTGAACTCAGAAAGAGATTTGCAGGTAAACCTGAGTATGTAATCAATTTTATGAGGTTTGTCGCAGAAGAACTTCGTGAATATATGGCAAAACTCGGATTCAGAACACTTGATGAGATGTGCGGAAGAACAGATATGCTTTTCCAGAAAAAAGACGGAAGTGCCAAACGCCACGGTAAAATAGATTTGTCAGCCATCCTTGATAATCCGTATGCCGGAGTAGAAAAGATGGAATATTACAACAAGCATGTGTATGATTTTAAACTCGACAAGACGCTCGACGAAACCGTTCTTATTAAAGAACTTATGCCTTCTCTTAAGAAAAAGCAGAAGAAGAGCATTGAACTTGATGTAACCAATGTAAACAGCCGTGCTTTCGGTACAATGTTCGGTTCTGAAATAACAAGACTTTATACTGACGGGCTTGATGAGGATACTTATACAATAAGATGTAACGGCAACGGTGGACAGAGCTTCGGTGCTTTTATTCCTAAGGGACTTACAATAGAACTTGTCGGAGATTCCAACGATTACTTCGGTAAGGGACTTTCGGGCGGCAAGCTTATTGTATACCCGCCTAAGAGTTCGGATTTCAAATATGATGAAAATATAATTATCGGTAATGTCGCTCTTTACGGTGCTACAAGCGGTGAGGCGTACATTAACGGTGTTGCCGGAGAACGTTTCTGCGTCCGTAACTCAGGCGCCACAGCGGTAGTCGAGGGCGTCGGCGAGCATGGATGTGAATATATGACCGGCGGCCGCGTGGTAGTTCTCGGTAAGACCGGAAAGAACTTTGCAGCCGGTATGAGCGGCGGTATCGCTTATATTCTGGATGAGGATAATAAATTATACCTTAACCTTAACAAAGAACTTATAAGTTCCGAAGAAGTTACGGATAAATATGATGTCCTTGAACTTAAACAGATGATACAGAAACATGTGGCATATACCAATTCCGAAAAAGGCAAGCATATTCTTGATAACTTCAGTGAATATCTTCCTAAATTTAAGAAAATAATGCCACATGATTATAAGAAGATGCTTAATCAGATAGTCCAGATGGAAGAAAAAGGACTTTCAAGCGAACAGGCACAGATAGAAGCGTTCTACGCGCTTAAGAAATAGGAAAGGAGGAAGACAGATATGGGAAAACCAACAGGATTTATGGATTATGAAAGAGTTGACAGCGAGGCAGTTACGCCAACTCAGAGAATTAAGAATTTTAATGAGTTTCACAAGGCACTTCCTCTCGAAAAACAGTGTGAACAGGCCGCCAGATGTATGGACTGCGGTGTGCCGTTCTGCCAGTCGGGCAAGATGCTTAAGGGTATGATAAGCGGATGTCCGCTTAACAACCTGATTCCGGAGTGGAATGAACTTCTTTACATCGGTAATTATAAAAGGGCATATCACAGACTTGCCAAGACAAGCAATTTCCCTGAATTTACGTCAAGGGTCTGCCCGGCACTTTGTGAGAAAGCTTGTACATGCGGACTTAACGGTGATGCCGTAAGTACGAAAGAAAACGAGAAAACAATTATAGAATATGCTTTTGAACACGGTTATGTCGAACCGGAAATTCCGGCAGTCCGTACAGGCAAAAAAGTCGCTGTCATAGGTTCGGGACCTTCCGGACTTGCAGCAGCGGATCTTCTTAATATGCGCGGACACAGTGTTACTGTATATGAGAGAGCGGACCGTGTCGGAGGCCTCCTTATGTACGGCATCCCGAATATGAAACTCGAAAAATGGGTTGTTGACCGCCGTGTTGAGCATCTTAAAGCAGAGGGCGTTGAATTTATTACCAATGCAGATGTCGGCAGAAATGTCAAAGCACAGACACTCATTAAGGATTATGATGCCATTGTGCTTGCCTGCGGTGCCGCTAATCCCCGTGATATCAAGGCGGAAGGCCGCGATGCCAACGGTATCTATTTTGCGGTCGATTATCTCAAATCAGTAACCAAGAGCCTTCTTGATTCTGATTTTAAGGACAAGAAATACATCGACCCTAAGGATAAAAATGTCGTTGTTATCGGTGGTGGAGATACCGGCAACGATTGTGTCGGCACATCAATCCGTCTCGGCTGTAAATCAATCACCCAGCTTGAGATGATGCCTAAGGCTCCGGATGAGCGTGCTGCGAATAACCCATGGCCGCAGTGGCCGAAGGTCTGCAAGACTGATTATGGTCAGGAGGAGGCCATTGCCGTATTCGGACACGACCCGAGAATTTATCAGACGACGGTCAAGGAATTTGTTAAGGACAAAAACGGCAATCTCAAGAAACTGGTATGTGTTAAGCTGGAATCTAAGAAAGATGAGAAAACCGGACGTTTTATGATGGCAGAGGTCGCCGGAAGTGAGTTTGAGCTTCCTTGCGAGATGGTTCTTATCGCGGCAGGATTTCTCGGAAGCCAGAAATATGTAACAGACGCATTTGGCGTGGAAGTGGATGCCCGTACCAACGTCAAAACCGCTCCTGATGCTTTTGCAACAAGTGTACCTAAGGTTTTTGCGGCAGGCGACATGCACATCGGACAGTCGCTTGTGGTACGTGCGATAAGACAGGGCCGTGACGTGGCCAAAGAGGTTGATAAATACCTTATGGGTTACACTAATCTTGAGTAGTGTTCATTTCAACAAAATCAATAACTTTGAACCCGCATCCGGTATACAGGCCGAATGCGGGTTTATTATTATCCGCAACCTGAAGAAGTATCTGCCTCCCGCCGGGAATTATGTCTTCAAGTACACTGTACATCATTTCGCGCGCGTATCCTTTACCTCTGTATTCAGGCTCTATATATACACCGAATATATTCACTGTCCGCTTCTCTTCATATATTGATATCGAACCGATTTCCGTATCGTCAATTGAAAAAAAGTAAGTACTTTCAATCCCCCCGTCTTTGTCCGGCTCCATGCTTTCGATTTCACACTCAAGAACGGTACAACAATGTGGCAGCGGCTCTTTACCGCAATATTTCATAAGACATTCTTTATAAGTATCTGACATTACAACCTCGAAAAAATAATAAAATAGTCTTGACAAATCAATTGTCCTGTTGTATATTATCACTTGTGACTGTCACAGGTCAATACAAATACATAATACTTTATATGCGCGAGTGGCTCAGTGGTGGAGCGTCTCCTTGCCAAGGAGAAGGTCGCGGGTTCGATCCCCGTCTCGCGCTTTTGTTTTGCCCAAAAGTGGTCCGTTATTTAGTGTACACTAATATGGTACATTGCGTAACGGACCACATTTTTGTGCAAAGAGAGGTGCGGTGGAAAATATGGATGATGTCGCGTCATAACATGGTTGTAACAACAAGTTTAATGGGATATAATATAACGATAATTAGAAAATGTATTTTGAGCATGTACGGGATTAAATAACTAGCTATGTTATGAGGCATGATTACAATCTCGATTTTTACGATTTATTTATAAAGAGGAAAGATGGCGAAAATATATGGTAAGTAATTCGTTTTATGAATATTGTAAAAATAATAATAAAGAATTATTGAAAGAATGGGATTGTTCTAAGAATGAAAAAGAACCTACTGAATATGGAAAAGGCAGTGGAAAAAAGGTATGGTGGAAATGTAAGAATGGGCACTCTTGGACATCGCGTATTCCTGACCGTATTAGTGGAAATGGATGCCCATATTGTGCTGGGAAAAGACCTATAGTAGGGGTTAATGATTTAAAAACCATAAATCCTGCACTTGCTAAAGAGTGGAATTATAATAGAAATGTAAAGAAACCAACAGATTTCATGCCAAATAGTGGAAAAAAGGTATGGTGGATTTGTTCAAAAGGTCATGAATGGGAGGCTACTATTGATAGTCGATCAAGAGGTAATGGATGTAAATATTGTGCAGGTCAAGCAGTGATATCAGGCGAAAATGATTTAAAAACTTTGTATCCTCGTATTGCAGATGAGTGGGATTATGAATTAAATGCACCATTACTTCCAAATCAGATAATGCCTGGTAGTGGGAAAAAGGTATGGTGGAAATGCCGAAATGGACATTCATGGTGTATATCACCTAATAATAGGACTTCGCAGTATAGTAATTGTCCATTCTGTTCGGCTGAAAGGGGTACTTCTTTTCCTGAACAGGCTATCTATTTTTATGTTAGTAAGATTGTACCGGCAATAAATAGATATATAATAGATGGTATGGAAATAGATGTTTATTTGCCTGATCTAAAACTTGGCATTGAATATGATGGAATATATTTTCATAATTCAAAATCGTCAATTGAACGAGAACAAAGAAAAAATGTTATGTGTAAAGATAAAGGTATTCGCTTAGTTAGAATTAAGGAAACTCGTGTGTTTAAAGAAAATCAAAAAGATGTATTTTATCGAAAAATAGGGAAAAATCAAATAACCATTGAAATGGTAATAGAGTGGATTCTAAATATTATTGCATCATATGGTGTATTAACCAGCACAATAGATGTAAATACTAGGAGAGATGATATTGAAATATATAATAAATATATCTCATCAGAAAAGGAAAAAAGCGTTGCTGTGCATAATCCAGAATTATTGAACGAGTGGGATTATAATAAAAATGGGAAAATAATGCCGACAGCTATTTCGTATGGATCAAAAATAAGAGTTTGGTGGATATGCCCCTTGAATCATAGTTATAAAGCACCGGTATCCAATAGAACCAATGTAAATATGCCTACAGCTTGTCCAATATGTGCGGGACAAAAAATTTTATCCGGATATAATGATTTGGCAACAAAACGACCGGATTTAATGCGTGAATGGAATTTCGAGTTAAATGAGTTAAATCCCCGTATAATAAGCCCGAATAGTTCTAAAAAAGTTAATTGGATTTGCCCTAAAGGGCATCATTATACAGCTTCAATAACAAAAAGAAATTATGGAAGAAAATGCCCTGTGTGTGCCGGCAAACAAATAAATGTTGGTGTCAACGATTTGGCCTCTCGTCAACCTAAATTAGTAGAAGAATGGGATTATGAAAAAAATTCAAAATTACCAACAGAGTATACAGAACATTCAAATAAAAAAGTATTTTGGAAGTGCAAATTTTGTAATTACTCTTGGCAAGCCGAAATTAATCAACGTGTGCAGGGAAAATACAAATGTCCTAAATGTAGAAAGAAGTAAATGGTGCGTTTTTGATATAAAATTCTGAAGTTACAGGAAACCTGCGCCCGGCAAAAGTTGTGCTTCCTGAAAATTATGATGAAAATAAGAAATATCCTGTTTTATATCTTTTGCACGGACTTGGCGGAAGCGAAGTTACGTGGCTTCATAAGAATGCGGATGTTATCATAAAGAATATGCATTATTTATATAATTGCCCCAAAATGGTTGTAGTTATGCCAAATTCCAATGTCAATGAGAATAATTCCACATCAGGTATGAGTTACGCAAAGACGTGCGAAGCTTTTGACAGGACGGAGGAAGATCTTATAGACAGCCTTATGTCATATGTTAACGAACATTTTTCGGTGTATACGGACAAAAAGCATACCGCAATTGCCGGAAATTCAATGGGTGCAAGGAATTCCATGGCGATAGCTTTTCATAATCAGGACAAGTTTGATTATGTTGGAGTATTTTCGGCAGCAGATGTGATTAAAGGAGATAATAATTATTTTCCCCCGCTGTTGGATGAATTGAAAATAGATGACAGATTTGGCGGATTTGGGACTCTTATGGTTATGGTCGGCAGAGAGGATTATATCTGCGGAGATGTGTCCTATGATCTGGATAAGAAATTGGATGAGGTCGGAATTGAACATGTTTTTTATGATGTATTCGGCATACATCATAATCCTGTGTGGCAGAACGGCTTATACAATTTCATGATAAAAATAAGAGACAATATGGACTGATTCCCCACGGTTGACAATTTTTTTGCATTGGATGTATAGTAATGATATCAGGAGGTATTATTATGTTGCGTAAAGTTGCAATACTTGGGGCCGGCGCGGTAGGCTCATATGTTATATGGGGACTTTCGGGCAAAGAAGGAATAGAACTTGGAATTATTGCTGACGGTGAAAGAGCTGCAAGGCTTGTGAAAAACGGATGCGTGATTAACGGAACGGAATACAGACCGCAGGTGTGGAGCCCGGATGAAGCGGGAGATATTGATTTGCTGGTGGTCGCACTTAAATATGGTGCATTGGAAGGTGCGATTGAAAGTATTAAAAAAGTTACCTCGGATAATACAGTGATAATGAGTCTTATGAATGGTGTTGACAGCGAGGAAATCATAGGCAGAGCGGTCGGCGAAGAACATATGATATATTCTTTGATAAGGGTAGCGTCACATAAGGAAGACAGAGGGTATATTTTTGACCCGGACACAACGATAGGAATTATATTCGGTGAAATTGATAAGACACATGGAAATGACCGCGTGCATGAAATAGAAAAATTATTTGAAGGCACAGGTATTCATTACCGTGCAACGGAATTTATACGTGAAGAGATATGGAGTAAATTCTGTCTTAATGTATGCAATAATCTGCCGCAGGCTGTTGTGGGAGCCGGTGTCGGATGTTATAATGACAGTGAACATATGAGAGCGGTAAGTGATGGATTGCGCAGCGAATTGAAAGCTATAGCGGCGGCAAAAGGAATAGATATGAGTAAAGCTGCCGCCTCGTCTGTACATGGAAGTCCGGTTGCGCCGTCGACATGTTATTCGACATTGCAGGACCTCAATTCCGGCAGGCATACCGAAATAGATATGTTTTCGGGCGTGCTTATGAGAATGGGAAGAGAACCCGGCATTCCCACTCCGTATAATGAATACACATATCATATAATAAAAGCACTTGAAGAGAAAAATGACGGACTTTTTGATTATTCAGGCAGGGATAATGAAATGATATGGTCAAGATAGAAAGTCCGGCAGGAGATGGTAAAATGGAGAAAACAGTTAAAGAATCGATGATTGAACAGGTGTATGCTGTGAGACCACAGCATCTTAACAGTGCCGGAAGACTTTTTGGCGGCAAATTAATGGAATGGATAGATGAAACGGCAAGTCTTGCGGCTGTAAGGCATGCGGGACACTATGTTGTGACGGCATCGGTTGACAATCTTACTTTTATAAGGGGTGTCAATCAGCATGAAATAGTTGTGCTGGTGGCAAGGCTGACTTATGTCGGAAGAACATCAATGGAAGTCAGGGTTGACACTTATGTCGAGAAACTTGACGGAATGAGATATCCGGTAAACAGGGCATACCTTACCATGGTAGCAGTGGATGATGACGGGCGGCCATGCGAAGTTCCCGGCCTTAAGACTGAGTCTGTAGGTGAGCAGGCTGAGTGGGAAGCCGGTAAAAAGAGAAGTGAACTGCGGCGCAAGAGAAAAAAAGAGGGATTTTAAAATCCTTGTATTATTGGTGTTAATGGCTTATAATATATATAAGAATTATATGCATTAAGAGAAAGGCGAGTATATGTACGAGAATTATAAGGTAATTGCTTTGTGCATATCGCATATAAGCGACACCAGGCATTACGAATTTATAAGCGAACTTTACAATCACATCAGGGGAACGGATTACAGGCTTTTTATTTACCAGACATGTTCGGATATGCATTGGGATAGTAAGACTTCGACCGGGGAACAGCAGATTTTTGACCTTATGGACTACAATATTATTGATACTGTTGTGATATGGGATGAAGCGTTTTATGACAAAGCAATTCCGCAGGCGATATGTGATAAGGCGCATAAGAACGGGGTGCCGGTAATCAGTATAGGTGCCAGCAGGAAAGGCTGTTGTAATATTAATTTTGAATACACATCGGGATTCGAGAAGGTAGTAAGGCATATAGTTGAAGAGCATGGAATTACCGATGTATTTGTGCTGGCGGGATCTGAGGGAAACAGATATTCGGATGACAGAATTGAGGTATGCCGTAAAGTCCTTTCGGAACATGGCGTTGTTCTTTCGGATGACAGGATCGGATATGGTGATTTCTGGGATGTGCCTACCGAGAGAGTTATTTCAGGATTGATAACGGATAACAGACTGCCGCGAGCTGTTATTTCAATAAATGATGTTATGGCTATCACAGCCTGCAATGTATTGCAGCGTAACGGATACCGGATACCGGAGGATGTGATAGTGACCGGTTTTGACGGACTGGAGGAGGCACTTTGCTGTACGCCTTCAATCACTACATGCGGATGCGACCTGGGAACAATATCGGCATATATAGTCGAATGCACTGAGAGAGCTATTGCCGGAGAAGATATATGCGGTGAAATTGAAATCCCGTATATGCTGATGCTTGAAGGATCGTGCGGATGCAATAATGAGAACAAAATAATGAATACCGGACAATTGCTTAAGATGCATAATAGTATTTTCAGGTTATACAGGGAAAATGAACATCTTATGTATGAAATGTCATCAGAGGCAATTACCTGTAAGAACAGACAGGAATTTGTTAAGTATCTTAAGAATTTTAAATTTGAGGATACATGTATCGTTGTCAGCACAGAGTGTTTTGATGATTCGCTTGAGCCGGGCAAGGCGCTTCCGGGAGGGTTCGGGGAAAATATGTATGAGATATATGCTGACGGAACCAAGGTAAGAGAACTACCGGTGCTGATAAAAAAGAAAGATATATTCGCTGATTTTGACAGTATTATGCAGAAAGACAGGCCGGTTATATTTGTTGCGCTTACGTATATGGGCATGTCAATAGGATATACGGGATTTTTCTTTGAAGTGAATACTAAGAATTATTGTATGGTTATGCAGTTTGTGACACTCATAAACACAACACTCAGCGGTTACCGGAATATGCGGTATCTTCAGTATACAGCCCGTGCCATGGAGAATATGTACAAATACGATCATCTTACGGGACTTTATAACAGACATGCATTTTATAATGAATTGCAGAAGATGATGTCTGAACCTTTTATGGAAGATGTCGAATATATGGTTGCGGTAATCGATATGGACGGACTTAAGTATATTAATGATACATATGGCCATCAGGAAGGTGATTTTGCAATAAGTGTGGTAGCGCAGGCCGTTAAGAGTATCCCTGTAAGGGATAAGATTCTGGGACGCTTCGGCGGAGATGAAATGGTTGTATGCCTGCGTGTGGCAGATGCAAGTGAGAAAACAGGTCAGCTGCGGGCTGATATCAGAGGCTATCTTGATTATGTCAACAGAACATCGGACAAGCCATATAAGATTTCCGTCAGCCTAGGAGTGGTAACGCATGGTGTTGCAGATTTTGATTTTGACTCACAGCTTAAACTGTCGGATGCTCTTATGTATACAGAGAAGATGAACAAGAAGACCACAGGACGCTGAAATACAAAAATTACACCATATCGCACTAATAATTACTATATACAATATCTGCCCGAAATATTATATTGAAGAAGTGGTAAGGGAAAATAATATTGATTATTTCCTTATAAAAAAGAAAAGGAGTTTTGGAAATGACATCTAAAAAATTACGTTTCACGGTCCTTCTTCTGGTTCTGGCAATGGTAATTACGGCAATCTGCGGATGCGGTAAGAAATCAGGTACGGGTACAGATGCAAAGGGAGCCGGGGAGAATGAGACGCAGTCGGGCAAGAGCAGCGAATATGCTGATATGACTGCAATTGAGTTTACAAGACTTATGGGTAACGGAATTAACCTTGGTAATACATTTGAATCAGGTGACCGTACCAAACTCGGCACTAAATCAGCCATTAATCTTTATGAGACTAACTGGAATCAGCCGGTTACAACCAAAGAAATGGTACAGGGAATGAAAGATGCGGGATTTGATTCAATCCGTATTCCTATTGCATGGACATGTGCAATTAACTATGAAGATGGCGATTATACAATCAGGCAGGAATTCATGGACAGAATCAAGGAAGTTGTAGGATATGCTCTTGATGCCGATATGAAGGTTATCATTAATGACCATTGGGACAATCAGTGGTGGGGCATGTTCGGTGACAAGGATACATCAGTTCGTGAAAATGCAATGACACTTTACAAAGAAATGTGGAAGGGAATCGCGGAAAGCTTCAAGGATTATGACGAAAGAGTCGTATTCGAGGGAGCTAACGAGGAACTCGGAGACAGACTTAACGATAACTGGAAGAATACAGCAGGCAAGCAGACAGGTGTTCTTACACAGGACGAATGTTATGAGACAGTCAATACCATTAATCAGACATTTGTTGATGTTATAAGAGCTGCAGGAGGATATAATGAAACAAGATTCCTCCTTATACCTGGATATGATACTAACGTTGCAAAGACTTGCGATGACAGATATAAGATGCCTACTGATACAGCTAAGGACAAACTTATCGTATCAGTTCACTATTATGATCCGTCCAACTATTGTATCGACGGAAGTGTATCCGACTGGGGTGTTAAAGCGGATTACACCAATATGAACACAACACTTAAATCTCTTACCAAGTTTACGGATGCCGGATACGGTGTAATCATTGGTGAGTGGGGCGTCTTAAAGAGCGAAGGCGGCGAGGATATGTGCAATTATTATGAGAACTTCCTCAATAACTGTGATGCATACGGATATGCGCCAATGCTTTGGGATTGCAGCACTGTATATGACAGAAGCACATGTAAGATGAAATACGATGATGTGGCTAAGATTATTACAAATCACAGCTTTGATAAACAGAAAGACGCTGATGTTGAAGAGTTTAAGGCTGCAGCACTTAAGAAAACACAGAAAGCAGAATCCGATGCGCAGGATGTTGTTATAGAAGACGGTACGGCATGGATTATGTTCAACTCAAGTGACTATCAGGTAAGTTATGCAGTAGGTGATGATCATCCGTCGGGAGGTACAGCCGGCATCAAGGCAGAGGAAGCTGTTGTAACAGGGGAAGGTACATATACTGTATCTCTTGATTTCACTGAGACAGCAGGAAAGTATGCTACAAGCTTTGTATTCGCAGCAATCGGTATTTACAATGGTGAGAAACTCTTCCCTGGATATATAATTGATATTCAGGAACTTGTTATCAATGGCGAGAAGGTTGACATCAAAGATAAATGGTATACAACAACAGATGATAAGAAATGTACAAGACTTAACCTTTATAATGGATGGGTTAGCAGTATTCCTGATGCAGCAAGAACTTCTGATGGAGATCCGGCATCAGCTAATCCTACAGGTGTAATTCTTCCGGAAGATTATACACAGATTAAGACAATCTCCGTAACATTTACATATGGTCCAGCTAAGTAAAATATAAATTTTGGCCGCGCACCGTGGTGGGGCACGGCATTTTTATTTGTGTAAAAATTTGCAAAAATTTCATAATTTGGTATAATACGTGGTAACAGCCATAATGGCTTTAATAATAAAAATTATAGCAAAAAGTTTTTAAATGAGGTGAGTATACCTTGGGGCGTGAAAATAAGTTTTTGCGTTGGATTGGGCAGGCTTTTAACGGCAGCCAGATGGTGGCATTAAGCTTTATGCTGCTTATTTTGGCCGGCGCGTTTTTGTTTATGCTGCCAATTTCCACGCAGGACAGGCAGGGCCTTGCTTTTCTTGATGCGCTGTTTACGGCAACATCGGCTTCGTGCGTTACGGGGCTGACTGTTATCGACGTTGGCAACCAGCTTTCGTGGTTCGGCAAAATGGTGCTGATTGCGCTGATACAAATCGGCGGCCTTGGCATTATGACGATGACGACGCTGGTAATGGTTATTGCCGGGCGCAAGGTTAGCCTGCGTGAGCGTCTGTTTTTGCAGGAATCTATGAACCAGACGGAAATATCCGGCGTTGTACGCATTGCGCTGAACATTATTAAGTATACGCTTGTAATTGAGTTCTTTTTTGGCACAATTCTGGCGGCGCATTTTGCTTTTGTTAAGGATATGGGCTGGATTGGCGTTGTTTACGGCTACTGGCATTCCGTATCGGCCTTTTGTAATGCCGGTTTTGACCTGATGGGCGATTATAAGAGTCTTATTGATTATCACGGCGATATCGTTATTAATTTAAGCATTGCGCTTTTGGTTACTCTCGGCGGCCTTGGTTTTATGGTGCTGGAAGATTTAAAGCGCGGCTGGAACTGGGAGCGTTTTTCGCTGCATACCAAAATAGTGCTTTTAACAAGCGTTGGCTTAAACGTTGTGGGTACTTTGCTTTTATGGGGCTTTGAATCGAACAATCCGTATACTTTAGGCAATATGAGCATGTTCGACAGCTGGATGGCGGCGTTTTTCCAGGCGGTATCATCGCGTACTGCCGGTTTTAACACCATTGATTTAATGCATCTGCATGACAGCAGCCTGTTTGTGCTGATTATCTGGATGTTTATCGGTGCGGGCAGCGGTTCTACCGGCGGCGGCATTAAAACAACTACGTTTATTGTATTGATGGCGTCGTTGTGGTATATGCTGAAAGGCCAGCGTGATGTGGTTATGTTTGGCAGGCGCATTGATGAAAAGATTGTTGACAAATCGTTTGTAATTACTGTACTGTGCCTTATCTGGGTGCTTTTTGCCACCATGATGCTTTTGGTAATAAATAACGGGCGTTATCCGTTTATAGATATTTTGTTTGAGGTTGTTTCCGGGTTCGGTACGGTAGGTTTGGGTATTGGCATTACGCCCGACTGGCAGCCGTTTGGCAAATGGATTTTAATTTTAACCATGTATATCGGCCGTATCGGTATTTTAACTTTTATTTTGAGTTTCTTAAGTTCCGGTACCAACAAAATAAGGTATCCGTCGGAACATATCAACATAGGTTAATGGGGTGTAAATAATGGCAAAAAACAATAAACAAAAACAGTTTGCGGTGCTTGGACTGGGGCGCTTCGGCACCAGCGTTGCACTTACGCTGCACGAGCTTGGCTACCAGGTTTTGGGCGTTGACAGTGATGAAGAAATTGTGCAGGATTTGTCGCACGAGCTGACGCATGTTGTAAGTGCGGATGCTTCTGACGAAAACACCCTGCGCAGCCTTGGCATTAATAACTACGAGGTTGTTATTGTAGGCATCGGCCCGCTTGAAGACAACCTTTTAACAACGCTGAACCTTAAGGAAATGGGCGTGCCGTTTGTTGCCGTAAAAGCAACCAGTGCCGTACACGGCAAAATGCTTGAAAAAATCGGCGCCGATAAAATTATTTACCCTGAACGCGATATGGGCAAGCGCGTTGCCCATAACCTTATTTCCAGCAGCATTGTTGACTACATTGAAATGAGCAACAACATCAGCCTTATGAGTACGAATATTCCTCATTCGCTGGTTGGCAAAAACCTTATCGAATCCGATTTGCGCAAACGTTATAATGTTAACGTTGTTGCCATTAAGCACGAAGGCGTAACTTATATTAACCCGAAACCGACGCAGGTTTTGGAAGAAGGCGACGAGATGATTGTTATCGGCGAGCATCAGAACATTAAAGCCTTAGAGGAAATTGTTTAATGAAAGAGATTACAAGCCTTGGCAACGCCGTTGTTAAGGATGTGTGCAATTTAAAACAGAAAAAGTACCGCGAACGCAGCGGCAGTTTTGTTGTTGAAGGCCTGCGCGCCGTTGAAGAAGCGGTGCGTTATGCCGCTGTGCAGAAAGTTTTTGCCGTGCCGGATGCTGCAAATACCAGGCTGGCGCAGCTTTTGGCTGATGCTGCCGCAAAAAATATTGAGCTTTACAGCGTAACGAAACAGGTTATGAAAAAAATGAGCGACACGGAAGCACCGCAGGGTGTTTTGGCGGTGTGCAGCAAGCCGCAGGGTTTTATAG
>ERZ780117.255-NODE-255-length-25816-cov-2.347696_pt1 | contig 25816 bp, 23 predicted proteins | sample MGYA00510985_ERZ780117 | MGnify/ENA primary metagenome ERZ780117 (study PRJEB29588, sample SAMEA2159553) | human gut metagenome | biome: human gut; feature: human-associated habitat; material: faeces | place: Denmark | collected 2008/2010 ...
TCTTTCCTGCCACAAAAACAACTATTGTTGAGCATAAGCAGTCAAAAGCCAAAAAGAAAAAGCACGCTCTGTGGGAAAAGGTCTGCCTTGATTTTATCCTTGTGGGCGGTTCAGTTGGCTGGCTTTATTATTACAACAAAACTCAGGAAAAGCTTGTTGCAGAGGGTGTAACAGACACCACCGCAACAGTAAATCCTATAATGTTCGTGGCTTCCACTGCCTTTATACTTGGCCTTGGTCTGTTTCTTATAAGGATATATCCTTATATAATAAGGCTTCTCGCAAGAATAGGCAGAAGAGTGTGGTCGCCTGCACAGTATGTTTCACTGACTAATATCGGTCGCTCCTCAACGGGCAGAGAAAGATTTTTGATGTTGTTCCTTGTTCTTACTGTATCATTGGGCGTGTTCTTTGCAAATACCGCAAGAGCCTTGAACAGAAATGCCGAGGAAAGCGTTGCCTATGGGGTTGGCTGCGACGCTGTTCTTACAGAGCAGTGGTATAGCAGTAAAATAGAATCTGCACAGCAGACCACTCCTCAAAGCGCATCTCAGGCAGCTCAATCAGGCACAAAGCAGACTTCCGAAGAAAGCGACGAAGAAGATACAGAAACTACCATACAGTATGTAGAGCCTGTTTTTGAGCGATTTGAAAAGCTCGCAGGAGTGGAAAATGTCACAAAGGTTTTCAGAAAAGACGACGTGACCATATCTTCAAACAAAATGAACGTTCCAAGACAGCAGACAAAGTCTGACGATGAGGAAAAGACCCGTGACGATTTCCTTGACCAAAGCGTTGACACAAGCTCAGGCAAAAGCTCAACAAGCAATGTCCAGCTTATGACCATAGTGCCAAGCGATTTCTCAAAGGTCTGCAAATTTGAGGACAGACTTCTGCCAGTTCAGTTAAATAACTACCTGAACGCCCTTGCAGAGTACACCCCGGGAGTTATCCTCTCTTCAAGCTTCAAGAGTTACGGCCTGGAGCTTGGTGATACTGTAGAGTGTAAGTGGGGCGGAAACGAGCCCTTTGAAGTGACCGTCCTTGCCTTTGTTGACTACTGGCCGGGACTAAGTCCTTATAAAGAGGCGAAAAACGGCGGCTATATGGACTTTGCCGTTATGAACTACGATTATGTGAACGTTCAGACAAGCATGGAGCCTTATGAGGTATGGTTCAAGCTAAAAGACGGAGCTTCCGTTCAGGAGTTTTATGACTCAATAGACAAAGCAGGCATTAAACCCCTCACCCTTGAATCTGCAAGCCAGCAGACCATAGAAAAGAAAAACGACCCTATGCTCCAGGGCATGAACGGCGCTCTCACTCTCGGCTTTATCATCATCATGGTGATGTGCATAATAGGTTTCCTTATCTATTGGATACTCTCCATAAAGAGCAGGACTTTGCAGTTTGGTATCCTAAGAGCAATGGGAATGAAGTTCAGAGAGATAATAATGATGATAGTCTATGAACAGCTTTTGGTGTCAGGCGTTGCAATATTCGCCGCTATCTTTATCGGCGGGATAACCAGCGGCCTTTTCGTACCGCTGTTCCAGAGCATCTTCGACGCAAGCCAGTCAGTGCCGCCGTTTGCAGTGATACCTGAACGCAGCGACTACCTGAAGCTTTATGCAGTTATAGGAGTAATGCTGCTCACAGCCTTTGTGGTGCTTGGCAGACTTATAAAGAAGATAAAGATAAGTCAGGCGTTGAAGCTTGGTGAGGATTGATAGGAGGAAATTTTATGACAGCTTATGAAAAGCTTACAAAATGTTATGAGTGCGTAAAAAGCAAAATAAACTTTGAGCCAAAGGTAGCCCTTGTACTTGGCTCAGGTCTTGGCGATTATGCAAATTCTATAGACGTGAAATACACCCTCAGCTATAAGGATATAGAGGGCTTCCCGACCTCTACCGTAGAGGGACACAAGGGTCAGTTCGTTTTCGGATATGTTGGCGAAGTGCCTGTTGTTATAATGCAGGGCAGAGTGCATTATTATGAGGGATATGCAATGGAGGACGTTGTGCTTCCTGCAAGACTTATGAGAATGTTGGGCGCAAAGGTGCTCTTCCTCACAAACGCATCGGGCGGAGTGAACGCAGGCTTCAAGGCAGGCGACTTCATGCTTATAACAGACCATATCTCAAGCTTTGTACCTAATCCTCTTATTGGCAAGAATATCGACGAACTTGGTACAAGATTTCCTGATATGAGCGAGATATATAACAAAAAGCTCAGGGATATCATCTCAGTTGCGGCAGAGGATCTTGACATAACCCTCCGCCATGGCGTTTATCTCCAGCTCACCGGACCGTCTTTCGAGTCCCCTGCGGAAATAAGAATGGCAAGAACTATCGGTGCTGACGCAGTGGGAATGTCAACAGCCTGCGAGGCTATCGCCGCAAATCATGCAGGCATGAAAGTCTGCGGAATATCCTGCGTTGCAAACCTTGCAGCAGGCATGACGGATAATCCTCTCACTCATGCTGAAGTTCAGGAATGTGCAGACAAGGCTGCTCCCCTTTTCAAAAAGCTTATCACTGAAAGCATTATAAGGATAGGTAAACAGCTTTAAGGTTTTGTAACAGCTTTTTCAAAATAATATGTAACAAATGTGCGAAAAGGGCTGATGATGTGTACTTTTTTGCTAAACTTTGTGAAAAACTATTGACAAATCTAACGCTTTAGTTTAATATATTATTATGAAGTAAGTATCTTCAAAAAATATATCAAGAATATGGAGAGATAATCATATGGCAAAATTTTGTGGACAGTGCGGAGCTCAGCTTAATGACAATGCGACTTTCTGTACTCAGTGCGGTGCAACAATAGCACCTCAGCAGCCTGCACAGCAGACCGCTTCACCAATGGCAAATCTTCAGCAGGCAGCCAAGAATATTGACATGAACGCTATAAAGGACGCTGTTTCTGTTGAAAACATCAAAAATCTGAAAAACAAGCCTAATAAGCTCACTATCGCAGTTCTGGCAGTTCTGCTCGTGCTTGTTATTCTGGTAGTTGTTATCCTTTGCATGATATTCGGCGGCGGAAGCTGGAAAACTCCTATCAATAACGTTATGGACGTTCTCAATGACGGTGACGGTAAGGCTTTTGAAGAGCTTATGCCTCCTTATTATAAGGATATGGCAGACGCACTGGACGGTATCGTTGACATAAGCGATGAGGATTATGACGAAGAGGCTGAAAATCAGAGAGACAGACTTACAAAGAAATACGGCGATGACGCTGAGATAAGCTATGAGGTAGTTAAAAAGACTGAGGTAGACTCAGACGATATCGACAGCTATAACGATATGTCAGATCTTGCCTCTGTGCTTAGTGCTAAAAAGGCTAAAAAGTATGAGCTTAAAAAGGCTTACAAGGTAAAGATCAAGTATACTATCGAAGGCGAAGACGCTGATAAGACCGACAAGACAACTGTTATTGTTGGCAAGATGGACGGCACATGGGTGCTTCTGGACGAGGGCGACCTTCCAATAAGCACAGGTTTCTAAGATTTATAAACGATCAGTAACGGGCGGAGAATTTTCCGCCCGTTTTTGAAAATGCGGTGTTTGCACAATGAAAAAAATATCAGTTCTGTGTATGCTTTTGTGTGTGGCAATGCTCTTTTGCTCCTGCGGAAAGGAAGAAAGAGCTGTCCTGGGATATGAACAGCCCGTGGCGACACTTGTCACAGCGGCGCAGTATAGCGATACGCAGTCATATCTTTCCTGCTTTACCCCAGAAGCGGAGGCGGAGTATAAAAACAGCGACAGCTATAACGAAGCCCTTGCGGAAACGCTTCTCACAAGGGGCGAGGAAAAAACGGAGCTTTCTTATAAGCTCAGCAATAAAAAAGAGCTTGACAGCGACGGCTTGAAAAACCTTGAAAAAAGCTATAAGGAAAGCTATCACAAAAATGTGACTATCAAAAAAGCTGTTACAATGACAGCAAAGCTCACAGAGACTACTGACAGCGGCGAGCTGTCTGCCAGCCGTGAGATAACAGTGGTCAAAATAGAAAACAACTGGTATATTTTCGGAAAAGTTATCGAAAAATTTGATCTCAGCCAAAAGGGCTGAGGGGATCAATAATAATATGAAAAGAGGGTATTAATATGGAAAATTGTCCAAAATGCGGTCTGCCTGTTGCCGACGGTGCAAAGTTCTGCGCTGCCTGCGGAACAAGAATGCCGCAGAAGCTTATAAAGAGCAAGGTCTGCTCAGTGTGCGGAAATACACTTAATGCGGGGGCTAAGTTCTGCAACGTCTGTGGAACAGCCGTGCCGCAGGACGAAACGCCTGCCGACGAGCCTGTAGTGGACGAGAGAAATCCTGAAATGGAGTCTATCGAAGTGCCTGAGCTGCATTTTGACGATACTCCTGTGCAAAATCAGACTATTCCGCCAACGACTCCTGATATGCCGACTATGGACAGCGTTTATCTGCCAGGGCAAGAGCCTGCAAAGCCTGTTCAGCCTGCACAGCCGACAGCCGAGGAAGTTGCAATGGCGTCAAGAACTGTGGAAATACCTCAGACGCCTACGGAGGAGGACACCCCAAGGGTGGCACCCCAGCCACAGCCTGAAAGAGTTCTTACACCAGAGGGCTATCAGCAGCCTGCTCAGCCTGTGAACAATGCAATGCCACAGATGAATCAGGGTGGACAGCCTATCCAGCCAAATCAGATGAATCAAATGAACGGCGTTACACCTGGAAAGGGTGCAGGCGCACTTGTGCCGATAATACTTATCATTCTTATACTTGCTGTTATCTGCGTTGACGTTTTCTGGCTTTTCAGAGATCAGATATTCGGCAAAAAGGACGAAAGCTCAAATGGCTGTGCAGTGGTAACTCTCACGGACGAAACTGACTATCCTGCAAACGAAGCATTTTTCTTTGAAGAATAGAATATAATGTAAAAAGGGACGTTTCAAAGCGTCCCTTTTTTGTGTGTCAATACTGTACTGCGTAAAAGATAAAGGCGACCCAAGGCCGCCCCTACATTTAATCTTTCATGCTCTCGATTATCTCGTTAGCTTTCTTGTAAATGACCGCAGGCTCTTCGCCTATCCTGAACTCGCCGTCCTCGTAAAGCACCTTTCCTGCGCACATCGTGAGCTTTACGTTCTGCTTTGAGCCGCTGTAAACAAGGTTTTTGCCTATGTTGTTAAGAGGCTGCATATTAGGCTGAAAAAGGTCGATAACGATAAGGTCAGCCTGCTTGCCCTCTGCGATAATGTCGCAGTCAGAAAGCCCCATTGCCCTTGCAGAGCCTACGGTTGCCGCTTTCAGCACCGAGTCAGCAGGGCAGGCAGAAGCGTCATCGCAAGCTATCTTCTGCAAGCCTGTCATAAGGAACATTTCTCTGAACATATCAAGACAGTTGTTACTTGCAGGACCGTCAGTACCGATAGCAATGTTTATGCCCATATCCTGCATTTTTACGATAGGCGCAATGCCGCTTGCAAGCTTTACGTTAGAGCCTGCACAGTGAACAGCCCATACGCCCTTGTTTTTGAATATCTCAAGATCCTTGTCGCTCATGTGAACGCAGTGGAAGCCTGCACCGCCAAAGTCGAAAATTCCGAAGCTGTCAAAAAGCTCAGTTGGCGTCATGCCGTATTTCTCTATGCACTCTCTAACTTCTTTTGCAGTTTCGGAGTTGTGCATTGCAACAGGCGCTTTGTATTTTGCCGCAAGCTTGCCAACGCCCTCCATAAGCTCCTTTTCGCAGGTGTATTCTGCATGGAAGCCAAGCATAAAGCTTATAAGAGGGTCAACATTGTTGTATTTCAGATAGTTGTTTTCAAGCCTTTCAAGATTAGACTTGTCACCGCTCACCGCACCGCAAAGCACAGAGCGGAAGCCGCTTTCCGTGCAGGCTTTTACATAATCGTCAAGCTCAAAGTACATATCAAATGCCGCCGTACAGCCTGTTGTGAGATATTCAAGTATAGCAAGCTTCGTGAGCCAGTAAACTTTCTCTCCGTCAAGCTTTGCTTCCATTGGAAAGATCTGCTTAAAAAGCCAGTCCTGCAAAGGCATATCGTCAGCATATGATCGCAGAAAAGTCATTGCCGAGTGAGTGTGCGCATTTTTGAATGACGGCATAAGGAGATTTCCCTTGAGGTCATATTCACGTTCAAAAACCTTTCCGTCAAGCTCCTCAGCCTTAGGCTTGCCAACGAAAACTATCTTTGAGCCTTCCGTCCAGACCTCTATATCCTGCGTTTCTATGCCGTTGGCAAGGGTCATTACCCTGCCGCCGAAAAATCTTATCATGGCTCTTTATCCTCCCTTACTCTATTTCAAGAACAGCCGTCTGCTCTCCATGGCGTGAGATAACTCTCGGCACTCTTGCAGATATTCCGCAAACTATCTCGTAGCCTATCGTTCCTGTCATTTTGCCGATATCGTCGGCGGTTATCTTTTCATTTCCCTGTGCGCCTATGAGGACAGCCTCGTCCCCTGCTTTTACGTCCTCTACCTCAGTTACATCACACATGAACTGGTCCATACATATCCTGCCTGTGATAGGGCATTTCTTTCCGTTGATAAGCACATATCCCTTGTTTGAAAGTGCCCTGGGATATCCGTCTGCATAGCCTGCCGTAACAGTTGCGAGCTTTACTTTGCCATTTGCAGTGTAAGTCCTGCCGTAGCTTACGTCAGTGCCATTGTCTATGTATTTTACCTGCGCAACAGCCGCCTTAAATTCCATAGCAGGCTTTGGCTCAAAAGGCAGAGCCTTTGCAGGGTCAGGATAAAGTCCGTAAAGTATTATTCCAAGCCTTGCAAGAGAGCTTCTCTCATTATAATAGTATACTCCGCCGGCTGAGTTGAGAAAATGTACTTTTTCAAGGTGAAGTCCCTCAGCCTCGCATTTGTCAGCAACGGCAAGTATCTTCTCCGTCTGCGCCTTTGTGTATTTCTCGTCCTGCTCTCTCAGGCTGTCAGCCACCGCATAGTGGGTGAAAATGCCCTCCAGCGCAATGTTTTCAAGCTTTGATATCTCTTTAAGCTCACCATATATCTTGTCGGTTTCCCCGTGAAGACCTATCCTCGTCATGCCCGTGTCGATAGCGGCATGTATGCGTACCTTGCCGTCAGCGTTTTCTGAAAGTGCTTTAGCATATGAAAGCTCTGTGCAAGCCTGAATGATGTCAAGCTTTGTGAGCCACTTGGCATTCTCAGGAGGTGTGTAGCCCAAAATGAGTATCTCGCCCTTTATGCCCATATCCCTGAGCCTGTGGGCTTCGTGTATGTTCGATACCGCAAACCAGCGAATGTCCATCTCGTTTTCAAGAAACGGAACTACCCCGTTGTCAAAATGTCCGTAGCAGCTCGCCTTTACAACGCACATTATCTCTGTTTTTTCCCCTATGAGCCTGCGGTATTCTTTCAGATTGTATTCAATGCTGTCAAGATCTACCTCAGCCCATGCTCTCTTCAAAAAATCCATTTTATTTTTCTTCCCTTTCGGTTTTATAATTGTGCCTTTGCGCAAAATATTTGTCATTTTCTATTGAAAAAGATAAATCAATGTGTTATAATGTTCTTATCATGGGCATTGTGTCGCCAAATTTTTCAGGAGGCTTTGATGTGAGTAATATCATCCCCGCAGATGAATTTTTCTGCAACCGAGATACCTCTTGCTGCTTTACAGGTCATAGGGACAGGGATTTGCCTTTCGGCGGCGATGTCCATAAGCAGGGTATGAAAAATCTCCTGAGTATGCTCGTCCTTATGATAAAGGAAGCATATAGCGAAGGCTGCCGTACTTTTATATCAGGTATGTCAAAAGGTATCGACCTGCGCTGTGCTGAGATAGTCCACAGCCTTTCGGCTCAGCCCGAATATAAGGATATGAAGCTCGTGTGCGTTCTGCCCTATGCAGGCCAGCGTACAGAGATGAAAACACCCTTGGACAGCTATACATATTCGCTTATTCTGAACTCTTGCAGTGCGGTCGTGATAACAAGCCCCAAGTATGAAAGCGGCTGGGATAAAAAAAGAAAAACAGCTTTATGGTTGAACATTCCTCTCGTCTGATCGGGGTCATAAAAGAGAAGGCCAAAGGCTCAGGCACTTTGCAGACCATAAACATGGCAAAGCGTGCAGGCCTTACGCTGAACATCATATGCCTTGACGATAATACTGTTTTTTATATCGACTCAGACTCAGACAGCCGTCCTATTTAGTTTACACCTAAATTGCAAATTGTTCAATAGTTTTCGAGAATTTTTCCGAAAAAGTTTATATATGAAAATATGGCGGACAGTATGCCTGCCTGTATATATTTGAAAGTAAGGAGATCAATAACATGGCTCAGACGAAAGCTCACAAGAAAAAAAGAAGATCTCAGGCTCCTATCGCTCTGGTCTACTTCATAACGATGATAATATTCCTCTTTGTTATCGGCATGCTTGCACTGTATGCCCTCAGAGAGTTTGGTGTTATCGGCAATGATGACAGCAACAGCGACGCAGGCATAAAAAGCCCGGTTTATAATACCCTTTTTGCAAGAGTGAACAGCAAGGGCGTTCTTGCAGACGCAACAGTCATAAGAGTTGCACCGGACGCAAAGAAGATAATCATAATGCCTGTTTCAGCGTTCACAGTGAGCGGAAGCCAGACAATGCGTGAGATACACGAAGAGGGCGGCATGGTGAAGCTTGAAGCAGCCGTTGCAGACACTTTCGGTATCACTATAGACAATTACGTTTCTCTCACAAATGACGCATTCGAGAATGCGGCGGATATTGTGGGCGGAATTACATATACTCCTGATGAGGAGCTTTACTATCTCTCTCAGGATAATGACGAGAACGATATCGCTATCCCAAGCGGCGATCTGACTAACCTCAGCGGTCATCAGATAAGACTTATCTGTCAGTATCCTGTTTTCAAAGAGGGCAGGAACGGTAATATGAAGTTTCTTGGAACTGCGGTGACAATGCTTATAAACAACGCTTTCCAGCAGACGAATATCACTAAGGATAATCTTGATAACTTCTATAACATATTCACCGCAAACAGCGATACCGATTGGACAAGTGCACAGTATAAGGAAGAAAAGTTGTATCTCAAGGATATGCTGGATCAGAACCTTACTCCTGCGGAAGCTCTTGTGCCAGAGGGCGAGTGGACGGACGATTCTCACTTTAAGGTGTCTGATAAGTTCAAGGAGAGCGTTCAGACAATGCTCAAAGATACTGCACCGTCAGCAGCGGAGAAGTAAAAACGTAAAGGCTGAAATTTTAACAGGGGGCGATATAACGTGAAACTTCTGGTCATAATCCTTAATAAAACAGACGTGCTTGACTATTTGCTGGAGGGACTTTCAGCAGCAGGCATAAAGGGTGCGACTATAATCGAGTCGTCAGGTATGGCAATGACCCTTTCAAGACTTGACAGCAGCTTTCTCAGCGCCTCTATCCGAGGACTTTTCAGCGGTGAAGAGGATAACAGAACTATCCTCTCAGTAATAAAAAATAATCAGCTCGATACCGCACGAAAGATAGTTTATAATACTGTGGGCGATCTATCTCAGCCCAATACGGGAATAATGTTCACCGTTCCGCTGGATTTCGTCGAGGGAACAGTGAAGAAACCCGTGGATAAAGAAAAAGCAAAACCTAAGGATATCTCTGAGGAGAATGAAAAGAACGTCAGTTGACGAAATGTTTACAGACTATTAACATAATATTTAATTCTTTTCATTAAAAACTTTTGAATGTCCTTGCAAAAAATTGTTTTGTGTGGTATAATAATCACAATAGGCTTTTAATGAAAGACTGGAACTTGACTTCCGGTCTTTTGGTTTTGTATGGGGCTTTTTTTCATGGCAAAGCCTAATGGCTTTGCTTTGGGAAGCATTAACGGAGGTGCTGTATGGAAGTAAAGAAAACTACGGTAGAAAAAGTAAGAGAGCTTGCACAGCCTATCGCAGACGAGCTTGGCTTTTTCCTTTGGGACGTAAGGTTTGAAAAGGAGGGAGCAACGTGGTACCTCAGGGTGCTTATCGACAAGGACGGCGGCATAGATATGGACGATTGCGAGGCTTTCACAAGACCGATGAACAAGGTGCTTGACGAGGCAGACCCTATAGCTCAGAGCTATGTGCTGGAGTGCGGAAGTCCCGGACTTGGCAGAGAGCTTAGAAGACCCGAGCATTTTGAGGTCTGCATAGGCGACGTTATAAGAGTAAGGCTCATAAGACCTGACAAAAACGGTGAAAAAGAGTTCGTTGTGGGTCTTGTGGGATATGACAAGGATAAGATACTTTGTCAGAAGCTGGACGAGGACATGAACGGCGTGGAGAATGTAGAGTTCAAGCTTGCAGATTGTGCTTATGTAAAGCTCAATGATGACGCAGACCTGTTCTGAATGAAGAAATTTAATAAATATGGGCAAAGCCCGAATCAAGTGTGAAAGGATTGATCAGAAAATGAATAAGGAAATGACCAGCAAATTTTTTGAAGCTCTGACAGATTTGGAAAAGGAAAATAATATTGGCAGCGATATACTTATTGAGAAAATAAAATCAGGTATCGAAAAGGCTATCAAGAAGGATTATCCTTACTGTGAGAATATCAGAGTGGATATCGACCCTGTTACAGGAAAGCTCGATATAAGGATACTCAAGGAAGTTATGGACGTTATGTATGTTGACGACCCTGACAATGAGATCTTCCTTGACGAAGCAAAGGTCTATGACCCTAACATCAAGGTGGGCGATATGGTGGAGATACCTCTCGACCCTGCAAAGTTCGGCAGAGTTGCCGCTCAGAATGCAAAGCAGTCTATCAAGCACGATATCAAGGATTTTGAAAGAGCAAGACTCATCGAGCAGTATCACGATAAGGAGCATGAGTGCGTTTCTGCCACAGTCCAGAAGGTCGAGCCTGCTACTCAGAACGCTATACTTACTATCGACAAGAACGAAGTTTATCTTGTAAGAAACGAGCAGATACCAGGCGAAACACTCAAGGCAGGAGATATCATCAAGGTATATGTTGTGGGTATCGCAAATCCTGACAGAAAGCCTTCTATCAAGATATCAAGAACTCACAGAGAGCTTGTTAAAAGACTTTTTGAGCTTGAAGTTCCTGAGATAGCAGACGGCACTGTTGAAGTAAAGGCTATTTCAAGAGTTGCAGGTGCAAGAAGCAAGATAGCGGTTTATTCAAAGGACCCTAATGTTGACGCCGTTGGCGCTTGTATCGGTCCTAGAAAGTCAAGAATAACTTCTGTTGTGAACGAACTTAAGGGCGAGAAGATAGACGTTATCAATTGGTGCGAAGACCCTGCTCAGTTTATCGCAAAGGCTCTTGCTCCTGCTGAGGTAATAAACGTTGTTCTCAGCGAAGAGGAGGGCGTAAGAGAGTGCCGTGTTACTGTTCCTGACAACCAGCTCTCACTTGCTATCGGTAATAAGGGTCAGAACGCAAAGCTTGCCGCAGGTCTGACAGGCTATAAAATAGATATCGTATCCGAAAGCTCTGCAAAGGCTGAGGCTGCCGATGATGAAAACTAAGAAGATACCAATGAGAATGTGTCTTGGGTGCGGCGAAATGAAACCCAAGAGAGAGCTTATCAGAGTGGTGAAGTCAAAAGAAGGGGATATCTCCCTTGACCTCACAGGCAAAAGATCAGGCAGAGGCGCTTATATATGCAAAAGCGTCGAATGCTTTGAAAAAGCAAGAAAAGCAAGAAAGTTTGAAAGAAGCTTTTCCTGCATGATAAGCGAGGATATATATAACAGCATGGAGGGCGAGCTTAGGGAAAATGAATAATAAAATAGGGCTTGTTACAATGTGCAGAAAAGCAGGAAAGCTTGTAATGGGTATGGATATGGTGAAGGACGCCTGCAATACAGGCAAAGCCTGCGCAGTGTTTGCGGCAACGGATTTTTCACCTAAATCTCTTAAAGAGATAAAGTTCAACTGCTACAAAAACGGGATAAAGCTTTACAGTCTTGGCATGACAATGGACGATATCCATTTTGGCCTTGGCAAAAGAACAGGTGTTATCGCTATTTGCGAGGGAGGCTTCGCAAAGGCTTGCGCCAAAGGGCTTGAGGAGATCCCTATAGACGAAAATGAGTTTTATAGCATTTAGCATTTATTGAGGAGGTATTTTACAGCCTATGAGTATGAAAACAACTAAATATAAGCTTAGCGATATGGCTAAGGATCTGAAAGTTACAAATAACGACCTTATCGAGTGTCTTGGCAAGCTCGGCGGAGAGCCAAAGAAAACACAGTCAGTGCTTACCCCTGAGGAGATCTCTTATGTTCTGGAGTATTATACACAGAACAATCAGGTGGACAGCTTTGATGCTTTCTATGCAAATAACGTAAAGCCTGCCAAGGAAGAAAAGAAGGCAGATAAGAAGCCTGTAAAGGCTGAGAAAAAGGAGAAAAAGGCTGAAAAGAAGCCTGAGCCTAAGCCGACTCCAAAGGCAGAAGCAAAGCCTGAGCCTAAGCCGGCTCCAAAGGCGGAAGCAAAGCCTGAGCCTAAGGCAGAGCCAAAGGTGGAAAAGAAGCCGGAGGTCAAGGTCGAAACAAAACAGCCTGCACCTGAACAGAAGAAAAAGCAGCCAGCTCCACAGAAACCTGCAAAGAAGAAAGAGCATGGCGTTCGTCAGCAGCTTGGCGGTTTTTCTGATAAGAAAGAAGCTTCAGGCGGATATACTATCTCTGAGGATAACGATTCGTTCGGCACACAGAGAACTATCGACACAAGAGGAAGCTATATAGAGCTTGATAAGTATAACGAGAAGTATGATAACCTTGCAAACTCAAAGCAGAACAAGAGCAAGGATAACTTCACAAAGAAGCAGAAGCTCACTCAGAAATCTCAGCAGAGAAAGAAACAGCAGTTCTCACATAAGAAGGAAACTGAGAGCGAAAAGCTCCGCAGACTGGAGCTTGAAAGAGCAAGAAAGCAGCAGCTCAAGGTCATGATACCTGACGAGATCGTTGTTTCAGAGCTTGCAAGCAGACTTAAAGTAACAGCTACCGAGGTCATCAAAAAGCTTATGGGTCTTGGCGTAATGGCTTCTATCAATGAGGTGGTCGACTTTGATACCGCCGCACTTGTTGCAGAAGAGTTTGGCGCAAAGGTTGAAAAGGAAGTACACGTTACAATAGAAGAAAGACTTATCGAAACTGACGAAGATCCAGAGGAGAGCCTGCAGGAAAGATGCCCTGTCGTTGTCGTTATGGGTCACGTTGACCATGGTAAGACATCTATCCTCGACAGAATAAGAAACGCTCACGTTACTGACACTGAGGCAGGCGGTATCACACAGCATATCGGTGCATATCAGGTGGAGTATCAAGGCAAGAAGATAACGTTCCTGGATACTCCGGGTCATGAAGCTTTCACAGCCATGAGAGCAAGAGGTGCGAACGTTACAGATATCGCTATCCTCGTTGTTGCCGCTGATGACGGTATCATGCCGCAGACTATCGAGTCTATCAACCACGCAAAGGCAGCAGGCGTTTCAATAATCGTTGCTATCAATAAAATGGATAAAGAAGGCGCAGATCCTGACAGAGTTAAGCAGCAGCTCACAGAGCAGTCCCTCGTTGTCGAGGAATGGGGCGGCGACGTTATCGCAGTGCCTGTTTCCGCAAAGACCGGTATGGGTATCGACGAGCTTCTTGAAAACATTCTCCTCGTTGCAGAGGTCAAGGAGCTTAAAGCTAACCCTGACAGACTTGCAAGAGGTACTGTTGTCGAGGCCAGACTTGATAAGGGTAAAGGCCCTGTTGCTACACTTCTCGTTCAGAACGGTACTTTGAAGTCAGGCGACGTTATAATCGCAGGCACTTCTGTCGGACGTATAAGAACGATGACAAACGATAAGGGCAGAAGCATTAAGGAAGCCGGCCCGTCAACACCTGTTGAGATAACAGGTCTGGGCGAAGTTCCAAGTGCAGGTGACGTTTTCAACGCAGTTGCAGACGAAAAGCTTGCAAGAGAGCTTGTTGAGCAGAGAAAGCATGAAGCTAAGGAAGAACTGTTCCAGCAGCATCAGAAGGTAACTCTCGACAATCTGTTCAGCCAGATAGCTGAGGGAGAAATGAAAGAGCTTCCTATCATCGTCAAGGCTGACGTTCAAGGCTCAGTTGAAGCCGTTAAGCAGTCACTTGAAAAGCTTTCAAATGACGAGGTCAGAGTTAAGGTCATCCACGGCGGCGTAGGCGCTGTATCTGAAAGCGACGTTATGCTCGCAAACGCTTCAAACGCTATCATCGTTGGATTTAACGTTCGTCCTGACCCTGTTGCAAAGCAGAATGCAGAGCAGAGCGGCGTTGATATCAGACTTTACAGAATAATCTATGATGCAATAGAAGAAATAACAGACGCTATGAAGGGTATGCTTGCTCCTAAGTACAGAGAGGTGGAAACAGCCCGTATCGAAGTAAGACAGGTCTACAAGATATCCAATGTTGGTACTGTAGCAGGTTCTTACGTTCTTGACGGTAAGGTGGGCAGAAATAACGAGATAAGAGTCGTAAGAGACGGTATCGTTATCGCCGAGGATAAGATGTCAAGCCTTAAGAGATTTAAGGACGACGCCAAGGAAGTTGCCGCAGGCTTTGAGTGCGGTATCACTCTTGAAAAGTTCACCGATATCAAGGAGGGCGACATTTTCGAGGCGTTCTATATGGAAGAATACAGAGATTGATAATGATGCTTACGGGACGGACAGCCGCCCCGTAAGAGCATATTTAAGCAGGAGATAAAGATATTATGGCAGGTTACAGAGCAGGACGTATGTCCGAAGATATAAGAAGAATAATATCGGGCAAAATGAGAGACCTTAAAGACCCAAGGATACACGGAGGAGATATGCTCACTATCGTCCGCTGCGACGTGGCAGGCGACGGCTCATTCTGTAAAGTGTATGTTTCAAGCTTTGAGGGCTATGAAAAGGCAAAGGAAGCCGTTAAGGGCTTTGAGTCGGCAACAGGATTTCTCAAAAGAGAGATATCAAACGTGCTGAAGCTGAAAAAATGCCCTGAGCTTAAATTTATCGCAGATAATTCTATCGAGCATTCAGCAAAGATAAACAAGCTTCTTAAAGAAGTTCTGCCCGAAGAAGAAAAAGAAGAGAAAGACGGCGAAGAGTAATAGAGGAGAAAGGATATTATGACATTTCAGGATATTCTTAAAATATTTGAAGAAAATGACAATTTTCTTATTTTAACTCATAAAAGCCCCGACGGCGATACGCTTGGTTCAGGCTTTGCCCTGTGCGCTTTTCTGAGAGATATGGGGAAAAAGGCTAACGTTGTAAATTCCGACAGCTTTCCCGAAAGATATGATCTTATCTATGAGAGCTATTACCCTCAGGAATTTGATGTGACGTACGTTATCGCAGTGGATATCGCAGACACAAATCTTCTTGGCAGCAACCTTTCAAAGTATGCCAAGGAGGGTGCGATCGACCTTTGCATCGACCACCACATCTCAAACAAGTATTTTGCAAAGCAGTCATATGTAGAAGCAGACGCTTCTGCCGCAGCACTTATAATGTATAAGATATTCAAAGCTTCAGGCAGAAAGATATCACGTCAGATAGCGAGATGCCTTTATACAGGCATTGCAACGGATACAGGCTGCTTCAAGTATGAAAACACAACTCCGCAGGCTCATATCGCCTGTGCAGAGCTTATGTCATATGGCATAGATTTTGCTTATATCAACAGAAAAATGTTTGATGTAAAAAGCAAGGGCAGACTTATGGTGGAGCAGTCCGTTACAGCGAATATGGAGTATTACTGCGGTGGCAAATGCTCTATGATAGTGCTTACAAAAGAGCTTATGGAGAAAAGTGGCGTTGACGCTGCCGAGTTCGAGGGACTTGCTTCTATACCATTGTCCGTTGAGGGCGTGAAAATAGGCATAACAGTTAAGCAAAGACACGAGAACGTCTTTAAAATATCAGTAAGAAGCGACGATGAGATAGACGCTTCTGCATTCTGCCGTGAGTTTGGCGGCGGAGGACACATAAGAGCCGCAGGCTGTGAGATAACAGGAAGCCTTGAAGAAGTCAAGGCTAAACTTCTCAAGCAAGCGGAAAAGGTCTTGGGCTGATGAGCTTGGATAACAGCAAGGATAATATCTGCGGCATTTTGCCTGTAAAAAAGCCCGAGGGCTGGACTTCTTTTGACGTTATCGCAAAGCTCAGAGGAGTTCTAAGGATAAAAAGATTGGGTCATTCAGGGACCCTTGACCCTATGGCAACAGGCGTTCTGCCTGTTTTCGTTGGAAGAGCCACAAAAGCCTGTGATATTATCCCCGACAGACGAAAGGTCTATACCGCAGGCTTTCAGCTTGGGGTAAGCACCGATACCTTAGACAGCACAGGAAAGACGTTAAAAACAAGCGACAAGGCAGTTGCCAGAGCCGACCTTGAATGTGCAAAAAGCAGTTTTGTAGGCGATATCATGCAGGTGCCGCCTATGTATTCTGCAATAAAAGTGAACGGCAAAAAGCTCTATGAGCTTGCAAGAGCAGGCAAAGAAATAGAGCGTGAGCCGAGAGCTGTCCATATCGACAGCATTGATATAATAGAATATGACGAAGCTTCACGCAAGGGCGTAATGAAAGTTGATTGCGAAAAAGGTACTTATATACGCTCCGTTATCAGCGACATAGGTGAAAAGCTTGGCTGCGGCGGAATGATGACTTCTCTTGAGCGTTCCTATTCAGGGGGCGTTGATATAAAGGATTGCTATACCATAGAGGAGATAGCCGAAATTTGTGAGCAGGATAAGCTGTCACAAATGCTTATCCCACTTGACAGAGCCTTTGTAAGCTACGAAAAAACTACCCTTGGACAGTGGGAAACAAAGCTTTATAGAAACGGAGTAAAGCTCAGACCTGAGCAGACAGGGATAAAAGATCTGTCAGAGGACAAGCACTACCGTGTCTACGGCAGTGATAACAGCTTCCTGGGTATCGGCACTTTTCATGAGGGCAGTTTCAGAAGCTTCAAAAATTTCTGATAATTTGTTTTATTCGGAGGGATATTTTGACGGATATAACAAACAGCGGGTTTATCCCCGAAAAAAGGACAGTTTGCGCTCTTGGACTTTTTGACGGAGTCCACAGAGGACATCAGCTCATAATAACAACGGCTGGGAAAAAGGCTCAGAGCCTTGACGGACATTCGGCAGTTTTCTGTTTCAAGACCGACACAGTGACCTCAAAAGGTCATGACGGCAGGATAGAAATGCTTATGAGCGACGAGGAAAAGCATAAAAAAATGGCAGAGCTTGGGGTCGAGGTGCTTTTCTCACCTGATTTTGCAGAGTTCAAAGGAATGTCACCGGAGGATTTTGTGAAAAAGGTGCTGAAAGAAAGGCTCAATTGCAGCGGCGCAGTGTGCGGAAACGATTTTACATTCGGCAAAGGCGCACAGGGCAAGGCTGTTGACCTTAAAAGGCTCGGTGAAAAATATGATATAGATGTGGAAATAGTAAGTCCACTGCTCATGGGCGGTGAGGTCATAAGTTCCACTGAGATAAGACGATGCGTCCGTGAGGGCGAGATAGCCAAAGCAAATGAAATGCTGGGTTATCATTTTGGATTCTGCCTTGAAGTGGAACACGGTTTTCAACGTGGCAGAACGTGGGATTTCCCCACAATAAATCAGCAAATACCAAAGGGCAGGGTAATGCCGAAATTCGGCGTTTATTGCTCCGCTGTTGAAATAGACGGAAATAAGTATGCAGGCGTGACAAATATAGGCGTAAAGCCTACCGTCCATGTTGAAACAGCTCCCCTTGCAGAAACCTTCATCATGGATTATCATGGGGATCTTTACGGCAGAAATCTAAAACTTGAACTGCATGAATTTCTTCGCCCCGAAAAAATGTTTGACAGCTTTGACAGCCTCCGTGAGGAGATAGCAAAAAACAAAGAGCAGGCGGTCAGATATTTTGAGGAAAATAAAATATGACAAGTGAAGATTTGCCAAGACGAAAGAAAATACGTCTTGAGGGTTATGATTATTCTGCGAATGGCTTGTATTTTGTGACAATATGTGTTACGGAAAAATACCAAGTCTTGTGGGAGAATGTAGGGGCGAACAGTGTTCGCCCGCTGACTTCAAATGAAATTCTGCACCCAAAACTTTCTGTTACAGGAAAACTTGTAAAGAGAAAACTCACAGAGATAGCTGAACACTATCCCGACGTTTTTGTAGAGATGTCTTGTATCATGCCTGACCATGTGCATATTATAATCAAAATTGAAAAACAGCCGAAAAACGGACGAACACTGTTCGCCCCTACAAGTGAAACACCGACACTTTCAAGGGTCATAAAACATTTCAAAGAGGCTGTCACAAAAGAACTAGGTTATTCAATATGGCAAAAATCATTTTATGATACGATAATCAAAAACAGAAAGCAACACGCAGAAATAAGGCAGTAAATTGCAAATAATCCTGAGAAATATGTTAAAATTGCATATGATGAGCAGGATGTGAAATAAGATTCTATTTTTGAAAGGAAGATATAAATGAACAAGGTAAGAACAAGATTTGCACCTTCACCAACAGGTTATATGCACATAGGTAACCTGAGAACAGCACTCTTTACCTATCTTATTGCAAAGCAGAACGGAGGAGACTTTATTCTCCGTATTGAGGATACAGACCAGGAACGTTACGTTGACGGTGCTGTTGAGGTCATCTATAAGACACTTAAGGACGTTGGTCTCAACTGGGACGAAGGTCCTGATATCGGCGGACCTGTAGGCCCTTATATCCAGTCACAGAGAATGGGTATGTTCAAGAAATATGCCGAGGAACTCGTTGAAAAGGGCGAGGCTTATTATTGCTTCTGCGACAAGGAAAGACTTGAGGAAGTAAGAGCCATTCAGGAAGCAAGCGGTATCGCTCCAATGTATGACAGACATTGCCGTAACCTCTCACCTGAAGAGATAAAGGAAAAGCTTGACGCAGGCGTTCCTTATGTTATCAGACAGAAAATACCTACAGAGGGCGAAGTTACTTTCCATGACGAGCTTTACGGCGATATCACTGTTGACTGCTCTACCCTCGACGACCAGATACTTATAAAGACAGACGGTATGCCTACCTATAACTTTGCAAACGTCGTTGACGACCACCTTATGGGTATCACCCACGTTGTTAGAGGTAACGAGTACCTTGCTTCTGCACCTAAGTATAACCTGCTCTATAAGGCTTTCGGCTGGGAGATACCAACCTATATCCATGTTGAGCATATCATGAAAGATAAGCAGCATAAGCTCTCAAAGAGAGACGGCGACGCTTCCTATGAGGATCTTATGAAAAAGGGCTACCTCAAAGAAGCCGTTATAAACTATATCGCTCTGCTTGGCTGGGCGCCAAAGGGCGAGAACGAGATATTCTCACTTGAAGAGCTTGTTAAGGAGTTCGATATCCACGGACTTTCTAAGTCCCCTGCTATCTTTGACCCTGCTAAGCTTAAAGCTATCAACGGCAAGTATATAAAGGCTATGACCCCTGAGAAGTTTGCTGAGTATGCTATACCTTATATCAAGCAGTCCGTTCATAGAGAGGACGTTGACCTTAACGAGATCGCAAAGCTCTTGCAGGCAAGAACAGAGCTTTTCACAGAGATACCTGAAATGGTAGACTTTATCGACGCTCTCCCTGAGTATGATATAGCTCTCTATACACATAAGAAGATGAAAACGAATCCTGAAAATTCTCTGGAATCTCTCAAAGAAGTTCTCCCTGTTCTCGAGGGCGTTGAGGACTGGACAGAGGAAAATATCCATGACGCACTCTTTGACCTTATCGGCAAGCTTGGCGTAAAGAACGGTATCGTTCTGTGGCCTCTTAGAGTTGCAGTTTCAGGTAAGGCGTTCACTCCGGGCGGCGGTGTTGAGATATCATATCTCATCGGCAAGGAAGATACTCTTGCAAGAATAAGAAAGGGCATTGAGAAGCTGTCATAATAAAAACTACGAAAATGTTGAACAATGTGTAGGGGCGAAATAATTTCCAAACAAGTGGGATGTCGGATCTCTGCAAAGCAGAAATTGCACCGCTCCCCTACAAATTACATAGATACATCGCTTTTAAACAGATAAATAATTCAACAGCGGAGCATTTTGAGTATTTGCTACTTTAAATTTACTTAAAATGCTCTGTATTTCGTACAGCTATCACTCCCCTGTCACATAAGTATTATAAAATTGTAAAGACTTATGAATGCTTTTCCTAAGAGGAGGAAATAAAATGATAGAGGTTATAAACCTTACCAAGAGATACGGCGACAAAAAGGCTGTCGATAATATCTCTTTTAAAGCTGAGGACGGCGAAGTTCTCGGCTTCCTCGGTCCTAACGGAGCGGGAAAATCCACCACCATGAATATCCTTACAGGCTACATATCCTGTACAGACGGCAAAGCCCTTATAGACGGCGTAGATATCCTTGAAGACCCTATCAAGGCTAAAAAGCAGATAGGCTATCTCCCTGACCTTCCGCGACTTTATATGGATATGACCGTAAAAGAATATCTCTATTTTGTCTATGACCTTAAAAAGTGTAAGCTTCCAAAGGTGTCACATCTTAAAGATATATGCGGACTTGTAAAGATAGACCATGTTTATAACAGAATAATCAAGAACCTGTCAAAAGGTTATAGACAGAGAGTAGGTCTTGCTCAGGCTCTTATCGGCAACCCAAAGGTTCTTATCTTGGACGAGCCTACAGTAGGTCTTGACCCTAAGCAGATAATCGAGATAAGAACTCTTATAAGAAAGCTCGGCAAAAATCATACCGTTATCCTTTCTTCCCATATCCTCTCTGAGGTGCAGGCTGTCTGCGATAAGATAATAGTTATCAACGAGGGCAAGGTCGTCGCAAACGATACAGAGGAACACCTTTCACAGAAGCTCTCAGGCGAGCATAAGCTCACTGCAAAGATACAGGGCGATAAGGATAAGATCGTCAGAGCAATGCAGGGCATAAAGGGCGTTGAGAAAGTTATCTGCGACGCAAGCCATAAAGACGGCGTGAACGATATAAGAATAGAGGCAAAAGAGGGCGTGGATATCAGACGTGACGTCTTTGAAACAGTTGTTAAAAACGGCTGGTATATGCTTGAACTTAAGACCTCCGAGCTTTCACTTGAAGATATATTCCTCAAGCTCACAATGGGCGAGGCTTTGCCTGCCCTTGAAAATACTTCCGATAAGGAGGGAAATGACTAATGGGCGCAATATTCAGACGAGAGGTAAGAAGCTATTTTACCTCACCTATCGGTTATATTTTCCTTGCGGCATTCTATGCCTATTCAGGCGTAATGTTTGCAAACTACAGCCTTGAAAGCGGCTATACAAGACTTGATTCCGTTTTCAGTGCGCTTCTTATAATCATAATAGTGCTCATACCTGTCCTCACCATGAGGACCATATCCGAGGAAAAGCGAACAAAAACAGACCAGTGTCTGCTCACCGCCCCTGTGGGTCTTGGCAGCATAGTTGTAGGTAAATTCCTTGCCGCTTTCCTTATCTATATCATAGCTATCGCTATCACAGGCGTTTTTGCAGTTGTCGTATCCGCTTTCGGTACGCCTGACTGGAACGTCGTTGTGGGCAATATCGTCGCTCTGGCACTTGTTGGCGGCGCTTATATCGCTATCGGTATCTTCTGCTCATCTTTCACAGAAAACCAGATAGTTGCCGCAGTAATAAGCTTTATCGCACTTATCTTCGTGTCGTTCCTGTCAACTATAGGCAATCTTCTGCCTTTTGAATGGCTCACAACAGTGTGCGAAAAGGTGTCATTCGGCGAGAGATATTATTCATTCACCTATGGACTTTTTGATTTTTCTAACGTTGTGTTCTTTCTGAGTGCAATAGTGGCATTTCTTTTCCTCACGGTGAGAGTGCTTGAAAAACGCCGCTGGGGCTAAAGGAGGGCTGTTTAAATGGAAGAGAATAATAACGAAAAGATCTCTGTATCAGGAGCAGACCTGCTTAAAGACGTTGTAGCAGACGAAAAGGCAGCAAAGACCGCTCCAAAGGATACAGAAAAGGATAAAAAAGATAAAGACAAAAAGAAAGATAAAAAAGAGAAAAAGACAAAGGACGGCAAAAAGTTCAATGCCAAAAAGCTCAAGCATGGAACAATGGCAACAGTGTTCACCTGCGTTTTTGTCGCTCTGCTTGTCTTAGTGAATGTTGTCACAACAATGCTTTTTGACAGATATCCTATCACTATCGACCTGACAAGCAATAAAATATATTCAGTTTCAAACGATACAGAGGATTATGTAAAGAAAGTGAACGTAGACGTTCAGGTAACTATCTTTGCAGACGAGAATACTTATACAAATTACAGTTCTTATAATAAGCAGGCTGTTGAGCTTTTGAAAAACTATTGTAAGCTCAATCACCATATCACATATCGTTTCGTTGATATCGACTCACACCCTGAGATCGTTAAGGAGTATACCGATACTATCAGCCAGTTCGATATGATATTTGAAACAAAAACAAAGGTTGACGGCAAAGAGATAAGCCGAACAAGAAAGCTCGGTATGCTCGACCTCCTTACATTCACAGACGAGTTCGAGCAGAAGCTGTCACAGTCAGGCTACAGCATAGATACCCTTGCCCAGCAGGCAGGCGGCGACCTTTCATTCCTGTCCTATTACGGCAGCTATGTTGAGTCCTCAAACGCAGAGCAGGCTTTCACTTCTGCACTTATGACAGTAACAGACCCTAACCCTGTCTATGTTACTGTCCTCACAGGCAGAAGCGAGCTTACACAGCTCACATATTTCCAAACGCTTCTTACAGCTAACGGCTATAACGTGAACACAGTGGATATAACCTCCCAGGATATCCCTGCCGATACAGACGTTGTGGTTATCCCTGCTCCTAAGACTGACTATCTGGAGGAGGATATCAAAAAGGTCAGCGATTTCCTCAATAATGGCGGAAATCTTGGCAAACAGCTCCTCTATATCGCTTCTTATGGTCAGGAGGACACCCCGAATCTTGATGAGTTCCTGTCAGAGTATGGACTTTCTGTCGGCAAGGGCGTTATCTGCGAAAGCGATTCAGGCAAGTATTATAACTCACCTTGCGTAACAGTTGCGTCAGATGTGTCCGATAACTTCACTCAGGACGTTTCTACAGAGAAACCGGCTATCCTTTCAGCACTCTGCCGTCCTGTAAACACACTCTTTGACGAGCAGGATATGGTGTCTACAGACGCCTACCTCAAGTCCTCAGATTCTGCCTATACCGCAAATGTTGATATATCACAGACCACAGGTCAGGTGAATATAGGCGATGCTCTGGTAAAGGGTCAGCAGAATTATATGGCTGTCGGCTCAAAGGCAAAATTTACAGACGATAACAAAACTCTCTATAGCAATGTTATCGCAGTAGGTTCAGAGGGTATGCTGTCTGATACCTACTTGCAGTATTCACAGTATCAGAACAGCGAGTATTTCATAAGCGTTATAAACGGCCTTACCGGAAAGACCGCAGGTATCACTATCACACCAAAAACTATCACAGGCAATGTTTTCGATATCACTCAGCAGCAGAAAACAGTTCTTAAATGGACATTCTGCCTTGGCGTACCTGTTGTAGTTCTTATAGTGGGTCTCGTTATCTGGGCAAGAAGAAAGAATAAGTAAAACACAGAGGTAATCACAAATGAATGGTAAATTGCAGGGTATCATTATCTGCGGAGTCACAGCCGCTTGTCTGGTGGGAGTAATGGCGTTTCTCAACTCCACCTCAGGCAAATCAGACGCAGACTCCAGCTCATCGTCAACAGCGGCAGTTTCAAGTCAGGACGAGAGCGTTGTTATCCTTACAAAGTCAAGCGACGATATAACAAGCGTAAAGGTTTCAAACGAACATGGCGAGTATTCCGTTAATAAGTCCGAGTCAGGTAAATCCACATGGAGCATACCTGAGCTTGGCACTCTCAATGCAAATGCCAACGCAGAAGCTTCCATGATATCGAATCTTGACGGCTTCAAGGCGAAAAAGCTCGTTGAAGAAAACGTTGAGGATATGTCAAAATACGGTCTTGATAAGCCCACAGCAGATCTCACAGTTGAATACAGCGACGGCACTGCCACTACCCTTCATGTAGGCTCTGTTTCACCAAGCAACGAAAGATACAGATATGTGAGCCTTGACGATGAAAAGACCGTCTATATGGTAATGGGAACAAAGCTTTCATACTATACAGATCCAGTGACCGCATATGCGAACCTTACTTTGCTCACAAAGCCGGCTGACGACGATTGGCCTGACTATGGCAAGGAAACAGTTACAAGAAAAGATCTGGACTATGAAATGGCGTTTGAAAATAACCCGAACGAGATAGAGGGACTTTCAGGTCAGGTAATGACAGAGCCTATCTTCTCATACCTGAACATCACAAATTCTTCAGCAACTACCCATGGTATGTGGGGACTTACAGCACAGAGCTGTGAGGTCATCGCACCTGATGAAACTGCAATGAAGGAGCATGGACTTTCCGACCCGTTCGCAACAGTAAGACTCTCGGGAGATGGCTATGACTATACCCTTAAAATAGGCGATCCTGTCTATGCTACCGCAGGCGACAGCAGTGAAACAACAGATACAGTGTCTGCATATTATTGCTACTTTGAGGGCGTAAAGGGCGTTGACGCTATATACCTCGTTTCAGCCGATAACCTCCCATGGGCAACGATCAAAGCAGAGGACGTTATCACAAGCCTTATGACTTCAAACTACCTTGTTGACCTTAAGAACGTTGAGGTAGTCTATAATGGTAAAAAGACCGTTTATGAGGTGGAAAGCTCAGGTGCAAGCACAGATACAGATTCTGACGGCAAAACTACCGCACAGGTAACAAAGGTCACAACAGACGGCAAGGAGCTTGACGTTGACAACTTTAAGACCTTCTATCAGTATCTTATGGGTTGCCCGACAAATGAGATATACTTCACAGACCCTGAGGGCGAAAGCTATCTGACTATAACATTCGACCGCAAGGACGGCAAAAAGGACGTTATGGAGATTTATAAGGATTCTTCAAGACGTTCTGTAGTCAAGCTAAATGGTGAAACCTCATTCAGAATACAGTCAACTTGGGTAGATACGTTCGTTGCAAATATGGACAGACTTCTTAAAGGCGAGGCTGTGGACGATAACTATTAAAACGCATATCCCATGCTAAGCATATGATCTGACGGGCGAACGGAGTTCGCCCCTACGGTCTTGTTTCGACAGCTTTCGCAAAGAATATGTGATACAATATGTATCCCATATAAAGCAAGGCTGAAAACCTGCGCAAAAAAGTTGTCAAAAGCTCTTTTAATTATGTGAAAAGTATGGTATAATAAAATAGTAAACAAAAAGAGAAATATATTATGAGAAAGGCGGAGAGATAAATGGCAGAGGAAAAGAAAGCTTTTTTCACCTATAAGGGCGTTCCACTGGTGAGAAAAGGGAATAATATCTATTTTGGAAATATGTATGACGAGTTCGTAGTCATGATAGAAATACTTTCTACAGAAAAGGTCGGCGGTATCGACGTTGCAAATAAGGTAAGAATAAGAAAAGTTGCAACAGACAGCACACTGCCTCCGAATAAGCAGATAGTTAAGGTAGCAGAGAAATCAAGCCTCTATGAAGCACTTGATTTTGCCTGCGCATGGCTCAAGGTATCATAAAAACATAATAGAAACGACCGGCGGGGATTTGTGTGGGACACGGCCGGTTTTTTGTGGTTTTTTTCCA
>ERZ780117.265-NODE-265-length-25049-cov-3.879811_pt1 | contig 25049 bp, 30 predicted proteins | sample MGYA00510985_ERZ780117 | MGnify/ENA primary metagenome ERZ780117 (study PRJEB29588, sample SAMEA2159553) | human gut metagenome | biome: human gut; feature: human-associated habitat; material: faeces | place: Denmark | collected 2008/2010 ...
CACACTACGTACCTCATGATTCTCACAATGCCTTGAAAAGTTTATACAAGGCTCATGTTGCTGGTTCAGCTGCTACGCTGCCGAAACGAACTTATTCACTTCACAAAAAAGTCGCCTTTACTCTTGCAGAAGTTTTGATAACATTAGGAATTATCGGGGTAGTTGCTGCAATGACAATGCCTGCGTTGATTGCAAATCACAAACAAAAAGAATTGGAAACAGGACTTAAAAAAGCTTATTCTGTGGCACAGCAGGCATTATTGCTAATGTCTGCAGATAGAGGTGATGTTGTTCCTGCTTTTAGCTCCAGAGAATTTCAAGCTGAATATATAAAGTATTTTAAGGATCCAGTAGATTGTGGATTTTATAATCGAAACGGAGTTTGTGGTGATTTTAATAACACTTATAAAGATTATTCAGGCAAAACTTCTATAACTAATCAGTATATAGATGACGGTCAATTTGTATTGCCTGACGGTATGAATGTATATATTCAAAATGAAGGTGCAAATAAGGAAAGAACTGCAAATATTTACATATCTATTGATGTAAATGGTGCAAAGAAACGTCCGAATAAATGGGGACACGATTTATTTACATTTCAGTTGATGTCTGACGGAAAGCTTATGCCTATGGGAATAGAAGGAACTGATTTTTATGAAAAAGAATGTTCTAGAACAACTGCTTCTAATAAAAATGGTATAGGCTGTACTTACGAAGCCATTAATAACCCTTCATATTTCAAATCTTTACCATAATTCAAACTTGAAATTAACTTTTATTTCTAATATAATTCAGTTATGAGTATAAAAACTGTTAAACTGAGAGACTTTGAAATCGGTTCTGATAAGCTTACGATTATTGCAGGTCCCTGTGCGGCTGAAAGTCAGGAAATCCTTGATGTTACAGCAAAAGGATTAAAAGAAATTACAAAAAAACTTGATATAAATTTTGTATTCAAGTCTTCTTTTGATAAAGCAAACAGATCTTCTATTTATTCATATAGAGGACCGGGGCTTGAAAAAGGGCTTGAAATGCTTCAATCTGTTAAGGAAAAGTTTGATGTCCCTATAGTTACGGATATTCACACACCTGATCAGGCTGAGCCTGTCAGCAAAGTCGCTGATATATTACAAATCCCCGCATTTTTGTGCAGGCAGACTGATTTATTAGTGGCAGCTGCAAAAACAGGCAAAATAGTTAATATTAAAAAAGGTCAGTTTCTGGCGCCCGAGCAGATGGGTACGCTTGTTAAAAAAGTTGAAGAAGCAGGAAATAACAAAATTTTATTAACTGACAGAGGATGTTCGTTCGGTTATAATAATCTAGTGGTTGATTTCAGAGCTGTTCCTATTATGCAGTCTTTCGGCTACCCTGTGGTGTTTGACGCTACTCATAGCGTACAGCTTCCCGGTGCGCAGGGAACTTGTTCAGGCGGAGACAGAAGATTTGTACCTGTTCTTGCTAAAGCTGCAATGGCTGCAGGTGCTAATGCTTTATTCTTTGAGGTTCACCCTGACCCTGACTGCGCAAAATGCGATGGACCTAATATGCTGGCTCTTGATAGTGCTGAAAGTGTATTTAAGATCTGCAAAGAAATTTTTGAACTGGTGAGAAAGTAATGATTATAAAATGTTTTACAGCCGGACAACTAGAAAATAACATGTACCTTGTTATTGATGAAAATACAAAAAAAGCTGTCTTGATAGATGCTTCGGCTCTTATTCCTGAAATAACTGATACTGTAAAAGCTTATGGTGCGGATGTTGAATATATTCTTTTAACTCACGGTCATTTTGATCATATTATGGGGTTGAATGAATTGAAGAAGGCATTGAATGCAAAAGCCGTTATTTGTCATGATGATCTTATAATTTCAGATAATATTAATGAATTTACAAGGCTTTTCGGAGGACTTTGCGAAAGTGTTCCGCCCGTGTATGAAAAATTTGTAAAAGACGGCGACATAATTACTGTCGGAGATATGCAGATAAGAGTTATTCATACTCCCGGTCATACGCAAGGCGGTGTTTGCTATTTAATCGAAGATAAATTATTTTCAGGCGACACATTGTTTAGAGAAAGTGTTGGCAGAACTGATTTGTTCGGAGGAAATTTTCAGGAACTTCTGGACAGTGTGAAAAACAAATTATTCAAACTTGATGATAATACAACGGTATATCCGGGACACGGACCTGCAACAACAGTAGGACATGAGAAAAAATATAACGAAATCTTATAAAACCCTCGCCTCTTGAGGGAGAGGGTAGAATTTGTTAATGAACGTTAGTGAATTTACAAATTCGGGTGAGGGGTCAAATTATTAAACAATAAATGCAAATATAAGCAACAACAAAGGAAGATTATATGAAAGAACAACTTGAAAAAATATATGAATGCGCAACTCAGGATTTAGCCAAAGCTTCTTCTATTAACGATATCGAAGAAATCAGAGGAAAATATTTGAGCCGCAAGGGTGAGTTTAACGAGATTAAGAAAAATCTGAAAAATCTGTCAGATGAAGATAAAAGAATTGTAGGCTCTCTTGCCAATGAAATTACAAGAAGGCTTGAAGATGCTTTGAAGTTGAAGCATGATGAGTTTTACAGAAAAGAATTAAATGAAAAACTGAAAAATGAAAGAATTGACATCACGCTTCCCGGAAAATTTACCCCGCGCGGAAAAGAACATCTTTTAACATCTACTACAAATGAAATTGTACAGATATTTCAAAGTCTCGGTTTTTCGGTTGTTCCGCAGGAGCATTCTCCGGAAGTCGAAACCGAATATTATAACTTTGATGCGTTGAATGTCCCGAAAGATCACCCTGCGCGCGATGTTCAGGATACTTTTTATACTGAAATTGCGCCGAATGTGGTATTGAGAAGCCAGACATCAGGTGCACAGATTCATGCTATGGAAGGGAAAAATCCGCCGATAAGAGTTGTTGCTCCGGGTAGAGTTTACAGGAATGAAAATATCAATGCTCGTAAAAATAACTTTTTCCACCAAATTGAAGGGCTTTACGTTGACAAAGACATAACTTTCGGCGATTTAAAAGGTGTTTTAAACGAGTTTATAAGAATATATTTTGGCACAAGCCGTCCGACACGTTTCAGAAACAGTTTTTTCCCGTTTACGGAACCTTCTGCAGAAGTTGATGTTCAATGTATTATGTGTGAAGGCAAAGGCTGCAGAACATGTTCGGGGACAGGCTGGCTTGAAATTCTCGGATGCGGAATGGTTGACCCGAATGTATTGAAAGGTGTCGGAATTGACCCTGATGTGTATTCCGGATTTGCTTTCGGTATGGGGGTTGAAAGACTGGCGATGCTAAAATATGCGGTTGATGATATAAGATTATTCTTCAATAATGACGAAAGATTTTTAAAACAGTTTTAAAATAAAAAAGCTCCTTCATTACAAAAAGGGGCTTTTCAATATTATAAAATTATTTACCACGGATAGTCCTCTTTTATCTGCCAGCCGTCTCTTATTATTTTCATTGCGCAGCATTGTCCGTTGCCTGTTTTGCTGCAATTTCTGTTTAAGGTATTTTCATCAGATTTAGAGCAGCTCGCTGTTACACGTTTGTCGGATATTTGAAATAGGAATACATCTCTGCCGATAACATTTGGTTTTTTGGTTCCGTTAAGATCTATATAAAATTTTTGATTTCCGCCCCAATATTGCTTTTCTTCATCCGCATCCCAAGAAAAAGGAACAAATGCAATCATTGTCCCGTCTGTCAGTATAATTGTGTACCTGTTGTTTCCGGTGATGTATAAAGTTTGGTCTTCATTTCCGCTTGGAGCCTTGGCTTTTGTATCATAAGAACAATCACCGTACTTACTGCATTCCTGAACTGATTTAAAATATGGAAGCCAGTATGTTTGTACATATTTTTTTACACTTTCGGTGTTGATAATCTGTGAGGAATCGATCCAGTCTTCAGACGGTCCGTTAGCATTTTCGGACATAATATATGCCTGAGAAATTGTTGTATAAACTTTTTTAAGCTGTGCAACAGTTTGTTTTTTCTGATAATTTGTAATTAAAGAAGGCATTGTCATGGCCGCAACAACACCAATAATACCAATAGTGATTAAGACCTCTGCGAGAGTAAATGCCTTTAACCCCTTGATATAAGCTGCTTTTGCGGGGGGGGGGGCAATTCTAAGCTCTTCTCTATTCATAATTCCAGCCTCCTTTTTTTATATTATAAACTATTTTCTTTATTTTGTCAATATAGATTCTGGTTTATATGCTATTACCACGGATAATCTTTTTTTATCTGCCAGCCGTCCATCATAATGACAGCTCCGCAAAAGCCTCCGGCAGCGCTTGCGTCTGTGCCTTTTTTACAGTTAAAACCGGCGCCTGTCCCTCCAAAATCAAATGTACCTTCTGCCAGCTCATCTCTTGTCGGAGATAATGATAAACAGTGCACTCCATAAGGTAAAAGCCCCAGTTTATATTGAGTGCATTTGTCGCCGCTTGAACCGGTAGTTGCAGATCCGCGATTTCCCCAGCTCATCATAAATATAAAAACATCTTTTCCGAGTTTATTAGGCTTTTTTAAGCCGTTTAAATCAATAAAAAACCATCCGCCGTTGCCTGTCCCATGAAGCCAATAATATACAGCATAACCGGATGATGTTATAAAAGAATTACGACCGTCTCTTCCATTTGTAGAAATATTAGCTTTAGCTCCATCAATAGTATAACTATCCGCCCAGCATTTTTCGGATGTCGGAGAACAGCTTTGCAGTATTTTAATATTAGGGAACAGGTAATTTTTTGCAAAATAATCAGCTCTTTCTTGTGCATTCGTAAATCCTGAAAAATCCCAGCTATCTAATGTATCATATTGAGCTTCAGAAATTTTTATTGCCTGACTTATTTCAGAATAGGCCTTTTTTAACTGATTAACTGTTTGTGCCTTTTGATAATTTCCTATAAGTGCCGGCATTGTCATTGCCGCTACTATACCTATAATTCCAAGAGTGATTAAGACTTCGGCAAGAGTAAAGGCGGTTCTACGAATATCAACAGAAATTGTGTCTTGCATAAAAACTCTCCTTTTATAGTGATGTGATACATCTCATTATCCGCTATATCAATATTTATTTCAATAATAATCCTGTATTATATCAATAACTCTTTCTTTTTATATTGTAACACATTATCCTTATTGATGCAATACATTAACTTTAGCCTGTAATACAGGTTTAATTAAATCTGCTGTATGGAGTTTAATATTTATATGAAAAAAATGTTCGGTAAAAGATTGAGAGAATTACGTACCGCAAAAATGCTCACTCAGGAAACTGTTGCGGAATTGATTGATATAAAACCGGAAAATTATTCAAGGATAGAAAACGGACTCTCTTTCCCAAAACCTGAAAATATAGTTAAAATAAGTAAAGTTCTTGGTGTTGAAATTGCCGAGTTATTTCAGTTTTCTCATCTTAATGATTATGACAATATTTTAGAAACAATCATAGATAAACTGAAAAGCGATAAAGATGCAACTGTTATGACATACAAATTTTTGAAAAGTATAGGGAAAATTTGATATTATTTTTTGTCCTGCAGAATTTATTTCATGGGCTTAGACTTTGATTAATGCTCTACTCCGTAAGCCATGCTCACACAAAATTTTTTAAGATTCTGAAACAAGTTCAGAATGACAAAGTTCCGGTTCGTTTTGTCATTTAAATTCGGTATGACAATATTACAAAGCGGTATGCTTCATTTTACAACTTTATGCAGTCCATGAGGTTTGTCAACATTTCTACCCAGATCTGTTGCAATTTCAAGCGCAAGAAGCTGGGCAATTACAATAATACAAAAGGATTTTACAATTTCACTTTCACAATTTATATCGATATTGAATTTTGTGTTTATTTTGTCGTTTGAACAGCCTAAGATGCATAAAGGCGGGTTGTAATCCTCTTCAATTTTGTTCAAATTCTTTATTGCTGTATAGCTTAATTCATTCACTGAAATGTGTATCATTGCCGGTTTGTTGTTCAAAATCGCAACATGTCCGTGCATAAATTCGCCTAAAATATTAGAATAAACATTTATATAAGATGTTTCTTTAATTTTTAGAGAAGCTTCTTTTGCAAGAGCGTATGAAATTCCATCTGCTGTTATTACGATATTTTTATATCTGGATAAAAACTTCGCCATGTCCTTAATTTCGGGATGAAGCTCATAAGAAGCTCTTATAAATGAAGGCAGAGTTTTCAATTCATTAATATAAGAAGAAATATCAATCCCTTTGTGTGCAGCATATTTAAGGACGAGCAGTGTACAACAAAGCATTTGTGTTGTCAGGGATTTTGTTGCCGCAATACTTTTTTCTTCCCCTGCACAGCAATCTATTTTGAAATCTGATGCTTCCCAGATTGTTGAGCCTTTTTTATTTGTTATGCAAAGTGTCCGCATCCCGAGTTCTTTTGCTTTTTTCAGAGCAGAATTAGTATCTGAAGTTTCGCCTGACTGTGTTATAAACACATATAAAAAGTCGTTATCTTTCGGTACTGCTGACTTCAAAAGGAACTCGCTTGAATAAATTGCAGCAGCTTCCATTCCGGCAATGTTACCGAAAAGATCAGCGGCAAATCTTGCACAATGGTATGATGAACCGCTTGCAACAATTATAATTTTTTGAACATCGGCGGGAATATCAAACAATATGTAGTTATTGTCATTAACATGTGTTTGCAGTAGATTTTCAAGAACATCTGCCTGTTCAAAAATTTCTGTTTCCATGCTGGTTTTTGGTTTTTGATTAAATAACAAGATCCCTCCTCGAAATCTTTGTACAATTTTGTATAGGTTTCAGCCCTCCCGTGAGGGGAGGACATTATATTTAACCCAGTATTTCTTTCAAAATTTCGTTAACTGCTTTCGGGTTAGCTCTGCCTTTAGTTTCTTTCATTACCTGTCCGACAAAGAAGCCCAGAAGCTGAACTTTTCCGTTTTTATATGCCGTAACCTGAGCAGGATTTGCATCGCACACTTTTTGTGCAATTTCTTTAATAGCACCTGTATCTGATATCTGGCTCAAACCTCTTTTTTCAACGATTTCAGATGCTTTTGATCCGTCTTTCATCATATCGACAATGATTTGTTTTCCGATGTTGTTTGAAATAGTATTTTTTTCGATAAGAGAAATTAATTCGACAAGATTTTCAGGAGTCAGTTTAGTTTCATTAATTTCAAGTTTATTTTCTTTAAGGTATGCCGCAATTTCGCCCATAATGAAGTTTACGGCAACTTTTGGAGAAGCACCGAGTTTTAAAACTTCGTCAAAGAAAAGTGCAAGTCCCATTTGTTCAACTATTACAGATGCATCGTATTCGCTTAAACCTAAGCTCATATAGCGTTCACGTTTTGCCTGCGGAAGCTCGGGCATTTTTGCTCTGATTTCTTCCACCCATTCTCTGGAAATTTTTAAAGGCATCAAATCAGGTTCAGGGAAGTATCTGTAATCGTGAGCATCTTCTTTGCCTCTCATTGATTTTGTTTCTCTTGCATTGTCGTCCCACAACCTTGTTTCCTGAACAACTTTTCCGCCTTCTTCAACGATTTCGATTTGTCTGTCTATTTCGTATTCAATGGCTCTTTGAAGCGCTGAGAAACTGTTTACGTTTTTAATTTCAGCGCGTGTTCCGAATTCTTTTGAACCTTTTGGCATAATTGAAATATTGGCATCGCATCTCATAGAGCCTTCTTCAAGGTTTCCATCGCATACTCCTATATAGCGGACAATATTTCTTAATTCTTCCATATAATTTCTGGCTTCTTCAGAAGATCTCATATCAGGTTCTGACACTATTTCAAGAAGCGGAGTGCCTGCTCTGTTTAAGTCTACAAGAGAATATGAAGACCCTGCAAGCCCGTCAGCACCTGCATGAACAAGTTTTCCGGCATCTTCTTCAAGGTGTGCACGTGTAATACCGATTTTTTTACCTTTAACATTTAAGTATCCGTTTACACAAATAGGTTCATCATATTGAGAAATCTGGTAACCTTTAGGAAGATCCGGATAAAAATACTGTTTTCTGTCAAATTTACATCTTTCGGGAATTTCGCAATTTAATGCAAGTCCTGTTAAAATTCCCATATTAACAGCTTCTTTATTCAATACAGGTAAAACCCCCGGCATACCTAAAGTAATCGGACTTGTTTCCGAATTTGGTTCTTTCCCGAATTCACAGCCGTCAGGGGCAAAGATTTTTGATTTTGTTTTCAGCTGTGCATGTACTTCCAAACCTATAACAACTTCGTATTTATCTCTTAAATCTTCCATTTTTCTCCTTGTTTACGGATATCACATTCCATTTTGAGATTCTTCGGCTTCTGTCATTCTGAGCTTCGGCAGCGAAGAATCTCAATTTTTACACCTCAGAATGACGATGATAATTGTCTTTTATTTATAAGTTTATTTTACCATAAACAAAGATTTAGAGTAAAGAGGTTAATAAGTCATTCTCCAGCCTTCTTCCATAATTCTTGCAGCGCATCCTTCTCCGCTTACATTTTCAGGTGCGTCATTTAAAATTCCTTCACCGGCGCAAAGCTCAGGATTTGTCCGCCAGTAGCTGTTTCCTGATTCACTGCCGGTCATAGCGTTAGAATACTCACTCCCGTACATAGCATATAAATGTCCGTTTTGTGCAACTATAAATTTGTGTATATCCCGCCCGTACTGGTTCGGTCGGCGTAAACTGTTTACATCAATAGTAACTTCTGCACAAATATTTTTTATTGTGCTTAAATTAGTATAAGGCGCAGGTTCACAATTTTTTGGAATTACAAGATACATTACTCCGTCAGGAGTCATAAACTTAAAACCTGCAGTTGATCTCCAGTCTGATTGTACACTTAATTTTGTATTTTTTGGTTTCAACGGAGAAGATTGAAGTTCCGGCTGCATAGCTGTGCCGTTTTTAGCAGTTTTTATAATTTTTATGGATTTTGTCATTTCTTTTTCAAATTTTTTATTCCATTCCGCATCTGATGCAGTTCCGTCAAAAGCTCCCGTGCATACAATATCTGTACATTCATACCTGAACATTATATTTTGCATAGCCTGTTCAAACTGGCTTAAAGATTTTTGGAGCTGTGTAACATATTCTTTTTCGTGATAATGGGCTACAATCCCCGGCATAGTAAGTGCTGCTACTACGCCGATTATCGTAATAGTTATCATTACTTCAGCAAAATTAAAAGCATTTCTTCCCAAAACAGACTCCAGTTTATTATATACTCATTATAACCTATTTTTTGAAATTTTCAAGCAATTCAATAAGTTTTTTATGCATTTTTACATTATGAACTCTTATATAATCAACTCTGTGTTCTATTGCAACTGCGTTAAGTGCTGTTGTATAGATATCTTTTTCAAAATTGTCGGCATCTTTCATATCAAGCAGACTTTTCCTTGAAATTCCGAGCATAACCGGATATCCCAGAGTTTTAAATTCTTCGCAGCGTCTTAAGATTTCATAATTGTTCGCTTTTGTTTTACCAAAACCTATGCCGGGATCAATTATAATTTTTTCAATCCCTTTTGAGCGTGCAAAATCTGTTTTTTTCTTGAGATTTAAGTAAATTTCTTCTATAACATCTTCATATTCAGGGTAATCCTGCATATTTTCAGGTGTGCCTTTTGAATGCTGTATAATTACAGGGATATTGTATTTTGCAATTACATCAGACATTTTTGCATCATAATCAAATCCTGACACATCATTTATTATATTTGCTCCCGCTTTTATACATTCTTCTGCTACAATAGAGCTTCTGGTGTCTATGCTCAGCTGAATTTTCCCTTTTGCAAAATCTATAACGGGGAGCAGTTTTTTTAATTGATCTTCAGCACTGACAGCTTGTGAATACGGTTTTGTTGACTCTGCTCCGATATCTATTATATCAGCGCCATCATCAATCATTTCAAGCAAGTGTTTTTTTGCTCTTTCAAAATCATTATACATTCCGCCGTCAGAAAAAGAATTATCTGTGAGGTTTAATATTCCGACGATCCGGCATCTTTTTTCTGCTGTTGATGAGGTTGAGATAAGTTTTTCCCCGAGTTCTTTCAATCCGAACGGCTGAAATTTTAGTTTTTCTGCAATTTTTTTTATTTGTGAAACAGATGCACCCAGAATACAATCAGATTTTTCAATTTTCCCTGTTATAACTTCTCTGTGTGTTGCACAATCAGCTCCAACAGAAATTGCGGTTTGTTTTAGAATATTTGCCTGAGCCGGTGAAAGTGAATATATTTTTATATTTTTGTATTCAAATTTGTCAACAGCTTTTTTTGCATACGATTTATCAAAACCTATGCGGTTTAATTCTGTTTCAATATCAGTATTTTTTAATTCTCTTAAAACAAAATCGTGCATAAGCTCAGCTTAGCACGATTTTTTATATTTAACAACTTTTAATTGTTTAATTTATTTTCCACTGTTTCTGTTGTAACTTTTGCAATATCAGAAATTCCTGATGCAAGAGTAACAAATCCGAAGCAGTAGCCTAAAGCCCCTGCTCCTGCTCTGAAAGCTCTGCTTTCAACAAGCGGTTTGATGTATTTCATATTTTTGAATTTTGAACCCCAGTTAAGAATGCTGTTTTTAGCCCATTTAGCATTTTCTGCGACTTTTGCCCATAGACCTTTTGATTGTTTTGCAACATTTCTTGCTGTTTTGGTAGTTTCTGTAAACCCTTGCATTCCCTTTGATACTTTTGATGCAGAATTGAATACATCAAATGATTTTGCAGCTCTTGCCCTAGCCGCAGATGTTGTAGCAGCTATCGCACCGCCGCCTGTTACAACCTTTTTTTCTGCATCGTTATCTTTATCAGATTTTGCGGTTTGCGGGTTGGATGTGAATGTAAGTCTGTCGTTTAAAGAAATAGCCATTATTCTTTATCCTTTGCTTCATCCTGTTCTTTAAGTGCTGTTACGCCTGATGCAACCCCGCCTGATGCGCCCATAAAGTTAACAGCTGCTTTTTCGTAAGTTTCTTTTTTAACACCTCTGATTTTGTCATAAATTTTTGTTATGCCTGTTTTTACCGCGTTATAAACAGTAGAAACACCTTTGCCGATGGCTTTGAAAAATCCGACAACGGGTTTGCCTGCCTTTGTTTTTGCAAATTTATTTATTTTATTTGCAGGCATTTTGTAAGCATCTGAGGCTAAGAATTTTGTTTTGATTGTTTTTGCAGTTTCTTTTATAAATGTATTTGTTGCTTTGATTTGTTCTTTTAAACCTTTTACTGCCGATGATTTATTGATTTTAGAGAACAGCTGAATAGTTTTCTTTGTACCGAAACCTGTAGCCATGCCTCCCAAAAGGCCTGTAGTAACAATAGCACCGCTTTTTAATGCAGTTTTTGCAATTTTCGGCATTTTGATTTCATCATCTTCTGCCAGATTTAAGAGTTCTTCCTGTTGATCTTGCAATTCAGCACGTGCTTTTTGATATTTTTTTTCTTCAATTTCTTCTGGAGTTAATTCTCTTAGTTTGGATGCTCCGAATGTAAGACCGTAATTGTTTGAAATTTTAGGCTGTACTGTTAACATATTCATCTCCGATTAAATAGTTTTTTCAATATTACCTAACAAGTGTAAAAATTTTTTGTTGCGGGTTTTGAATTGTTTTGTTAATAATTCTTTACATAAAAATTAATAAATTTCATGCTGATACATTATTACACATAAAGCTTTATTTGTAAATAAATTTACTGCCCTGATATGAATTTCTGTTAATAAATTCTCTGTCTATTTTATTAAGGCAGTCAAATTTTTTGCCGAGCCATTGAGGGGCAATTAATTCGGTGCTCAGTCCGTTTCCTGCAAGGCGGTGGATAGTTGTTTTTTCAGGCAGATATTCAAGAAAATCACAGACTGTTTCTACATATTCATCCTCATCCATAAAAGTTATCCCGCCATCCTTATAAATTCGGGCAAGTTTTGTTCCTTCAAGCGCGCAGAGCATGTGAATTTTTACTCCGTCAACTCCCAATTGTGCTAACTTTTGTGCTGTCTGCATAATTTCATCATGAGTTTCCCACAGACCAAAAATGACATGAGCGCATACATTTATGCCTGCTTCTTTTGTCTTTTCGTAAGCTTTTAAAAAGCAGTCAAAATCATGCCCGCGGTTTATTTTTTTGAGAGTTTTGTCATGAATGGACTGCAGTCCGTATTCAATCCATGTGTAATAGTCATCTTTAAAATTAGATATAAGTTTTATTTTTTCGTCATCGATACAGTCGGGGCGTGTGCCGATTGAAATTCCCACAACGTCAGGATGGTTGAGGGCAGAATTATATATTTTTTCAAGTTCTTTTACAGGTTTATAGGTATTTGAAAACGCTTGAAAATACGACATGAATTTTTGAGCCTTAAACCTGTGTTTTAATTTTTCAGCTCCTGTCTTAACCTGTTGTTCTATTGATAAAAGATTTGAATGCGCCTGAGAAAAACTGCCGCCTTCATCACAAAAAATACAGCCGCCTCTGGAAATTGTGCCGTCTCTGTTCGGACATGAAAAACCGGCATCAAGTGTAATTTTATAAACCTTGACGCCGAATTTATTTTTTAAATGAGCGCTGAATTGATTGTAGCGCTTGTCAGTATTGTTAAACAATTACGTCCCCTCCTAGAAATCTTTATTATAAAATCGTTTTTTAGATTTCGCTCTTCCCTCAAGGGGATAAATATAAAAATTTAATTTTCTTTATTTTCTTCATCGTAAATCGGATAAACGTAATGTTCTCCGCAGTTCGGGCATACAACTTCCTGCTGTTTACCGTCTTCTAATTTTGCAACTTCAAACAATGTTTTACATCCTGACTGTACGCATCTGATTGCCCAGCTCGGTCTTATTAATCTTGCCATAAAACTTTCCTCTTAATTATTCTGTATTACAAGATTATTTTAGCATTTTAAGAATCTTAATGCAAGTCGTAAATATTAATTGGATGTTTAATTTACGTCTCTGCTGCAAAGAGTTAGAATTAACTAAACGAAAGGGATATATATATGAAAAAATCTTTAATATTTTTATGTATATTAACTGTTGCCTTTATTGCATTTTTCGATGCAAAAGGCAGAATAGAAGAACTTGATGAGGTTGCCGCAAATACGCCTTCTCAAGTCGAGATGAAGCAGATGATCAATAAACCGCGTGAACAGATGAAAAATCATATTCCGGATTTTAAAGAAACGTCTCAGCCTCTTCAGAATAATTCTTTAGCTAATCCTCAAGATAAAAATTTGCAAAACAAATTTGAAAATGTAGAAAAGCGCAGAAATACTATTCCTCAGCAGACAAACTAAATTCCGTAAATCATGTCGCCGGAATAAGGTATATCTTCATTTTTGTTTTCATCTTTACGGGTTTGCGGAAGCGTTCTTTCATATTTCAAAGCTCCTCCGTTTGTGTCTTCAACTTTGTTTTCAACAGGGCGTACAGCTTTCGGGAAAAACCGCAGCATAATATTTTGAGATGCGCTTGATGATACTATTGTTTTTGAGTAAAGTTTTATTTTTTCAAGCTCCGCGTTTGCCTGTGCATAGTTTTTTGCTGCAAATATATTATCGTTTGCACCGAGTTTTGCGGAATAATTATTGCTCCACATTACAAGATTGTTTACGGTATCAAGAAGAACTACAGATGTCTCAAGCCTGTACGGATAAGATATATCAAATGCTGATGAAATATTTAAGACTTCCCATATTCCGCGTTTTTTAGAATTTTTATTTGTTACGGCATAACTTGACACAATAAGAACGGATTTGCAGGAAAAAGCACTGCCGGCTTTTTTTATCTCTTCATAGTCAAGTTTGTTTGTGTCTTTGTATTTTTCAAGCAAATCATAAACTGTTTTTTTCAGCTCCGCAGATTTATTTAATTTAGCTCTGACTTCATATAGATCTGGAGATTGTATTTTACCGTTTGAACTGTTAAAATTTTTGATAATATCATTTGCAATGATTTCAGAAACTTCATCAAAGTTGTAATAATTTTCTTTTTGATTGAGTAAATCTGCAGGAAGTACAAGAACATCAAATGTTATGGCCATAACAGGAGATATTAAAAGTACAATTACTGCAAAAATTTTTATTAAAATTTTCATAACAAAATTATATCACAATATCCTTTACATAAAGGATTATATTTTTTTTAATGTGGGATAAAATTTTAATATGAAATACGAAAATATGTTAAAATTAGCAGAAGAAGTGTCCCATAATGCTTATGCTCCTTATTCCAAATTCCCTGTGGGCGCATGCGTCCTTGCAGAAAGCGGGAAAGTTTATACAGGATGCAATTTTGAAAATTCAAGCTACGGTATGACAATATGTGCGGAAAGAAATGCTGTCGGAACAGCAATTGCAAACGGTGAAAAGAAAATCAGAGCAGTTGCAATATATTCTCCGAGAATGAAAAATTGTATGCCATGCGGAGCCTGCAGACAAGTTTTGAGCGAATTTCAAACTGACGAAGGGCTTGATGTTATCCTGCAGGAAGAAAACGGGATTAAGGTTGTGCCTTTAAAGGTTCTTCTGCCGGATTGTTTTGAATTATAAATATGTATATATTTGAGCTTATCACCCGATACATCATGGGCAAAAAATACAAACGGAAAACTGATTTTGATCCGTTTGCACAGGATGATATTGAAAATTTGGAAGAATGCGAGCATATTTTTCTGCCCGTTGATAGTACAGGGGATGTTCTGGCATGTTCAAAATGCGGGCTTGTTGTAAATAAAGAAGATTTAAAAGACATAAACATTTTTAAACGTCCGCCAAAAGTATGAGCATTAAAATCTTTACTTATTACTCAGCATCATTTTTGAGAGAATATTTTTTGCGGCCTGTAATTGGGCATCGTTGTTAGTTTTTACGTCTTTCAGGCTGAATTCGACTTTTATGTCCGGATTTATACCCTTTTCATTTATGTCTGTGCCTTTCGGGGTTAAATATTTTGCAACTGTCAGATTAAGACCTGTTTCATTAGGCATCGGAATAATTTTTTGAACCATACCCTTACCGTAAGTTTTTGTTCCTAAAAGTTTTGCCTTATTGTAATCTTTCAGTGCGCCTGAAAGAATTTCGCTTGCACTTGCGGAATTACCGTCAACAAGAACAATTGTAGGTTTTTTTATGCCGAATTCTGTATCCTGAGCGTCAATATTGTATTTGTAGCCGTTTCTTCCGACTATACTCACTATGTTGCTGCCTTCAGGAAGAAATAAATTGGCAACAAATACGGCGTTAGGTAAAAGTCCGCCTGTATTTCCCCGAAGATCAAGAATTAAGCCTTTTGTATCTTTTGTTTTTTCCAGTGCTTCCAAAAATTCATTCGGTGTTGTTGAGCCTATAAAACTTGTAATTTGTATATAGCCGATATTTTTATCTACAACAGCGCTTTTTACTGTTTTAATTTTGATTTCTTTGCGCATAACTCTTTTAATAAGTTTATCTTTATTGCGCATAATTGTAATATTTACAAAACTGTTTTCAGGGCCTCTGACAAGATTTGCAACTTCAGAGAGCGCTAAACCGTTAACCTCTTTCCCGTCAATTGCAAGTATAATATCATCCGGCAGAAGGTTTGCAAACTGTGCAGGAGTACCTTCCATAACATTTACAATATGGATTTTCCCTGCAATTGAAGTTATGTTGACGCCGATGCCTGTAATTTTTGAATTTATAGAATTATTCTGTTCTGAGTATTCCGATTTTGACATATATCTTGAATACGGATCGTTAAGGCTTGCAAGCATTGTGTCTATTGCAACTTTTGCATCGTCATCGTTTTTGATTTTGCCGTGATAGTGTTCTTTCCAGCGTCCCCACGCCTGATTGTTAAGTTCGGAGTCGTAGTAATTATCTCTGATAATTTTCCATGAACTGTCAAAAAGTTTTTGTGAAGATATATGGTCATGGTCAACCATTTCAGGCATTTCAGAAATTTCAACATTTTTTTTGCCCATAAAAACCGCATTAAGGGCAAAAAGTCCAACGATTAATACTATTAAAATTACTGCCTGTCTTCTCTTCATACGAATATTTAACATCAATAATTTTTTTTAATCAATATACTTTTTAAGTAGTATAAAAGATTAATATAATGTTTGCGCAGGTCTATATTTAGAGACTTACAGATCCTCAAATCCCGGCGAAGTTGAAGGGAGATTTTTGTAGCCTTCATTGGACATTACGGTTTTCTTTATGTATTTGTTTGAATAGCCTCCGCGTTCAAACAGTTTTTTTAAGGTATTTTCTCTCACAACAAGCGGGTGAAGTTCATCATTACTTTCAGGATAAAGTTTTGATATTTCGTACCAGACAGAAGCTTCCATTGTCCATGCATACGTTTCTTCCGCAAGCGAATTAAATTCGTCCTGATGCAGTGCTTCGTGCGATAAAAGTGCAGCAAGAGCGCCGGGAGGAGCATCTTTATGGCGCGGATTTATAAATATAAAAAGCTGTTTATTTTTTTTCCAGCCGAGAGCATCAAATTTTGCATAATCAGGGTTGATTGTCCCGAGATCTCTGAATTCTATTTTGACCGGACGTCCTGAAAGGTTGTTGCCGAGTATTGCGTTTCTCGAAAATTCTCCGTTCGTACCTTTCAGCATATCAAGTGCAACGTAAAAAATTTCATCTTTCCCGACAGATTTGTACATTGGTTTAATTTCTTTTATGTACTCGCTTGTGTATTTGGCCGGATAAGTTTTAGGAAGTTCAATAAGTTCTTCACTTTTTTTTGCAGAAAATGCAGGAAGTTGAAATGCTAGAGCTATTGCTGTAATAAATAAAATTTTTCTAAATTGTTTGCTATCCACTAATCTTCTCCTATAATTCCAGTTTAAAACTACAAATGTAGCAGATACTTAATATTATAATTATATAAATTCAGAGGTCAAATTTTTCTGTTAAGCGAGACAAGTTCTTTATACATTATTCTGTATTCCAGATTTTGTGATATGCTTTCGGCTTCTTTAATGTATTCAAGAGCGGTTTTGTAATCTTCTTTTTCTTTATATATTTTACTCATTTGCGCATAATATACGGCATTATTTACGTCATACATAATTGCGCGTTTCATACATTCTATTGCTTCATCGAAATCTTTTTGGGCAAATCTTACAAGCGCCAGATAATAATAACCGGGCGCGAAGTTCATATCAATAGCAATTGCTTCCTGTGCAAAAGTTTTAGCCTTTTCATAATCGAGCATTTCAAATGCTGTTCGGGCGCCTGTTTCGTATGCTGTTATATAGTTTTCGTTCTCTTTTAGTATTTCATCGACGACTGCCAGCGCTTTTTCGTATTTTTTTTCGGCAGTATAGATTTGTGCAAGTTCACATTTGTAGTTTAAACTTTGCGGGTTTTGCGAAATTACTTTTAAGATTGTATTTTCAGCTTTTTCAAAGAGTGAAAGTTCTTTATAAACTTTTGAAAGAGCCGTAAGTGTAAAATTGTCGTCTTTTGATGTTTTCAAGTTTGTTTCCAGTTCTGATTGAGCGCCCAGAAAATCTTTTCTTTCATATTTTAAAAGTGCATTGAGAACGTGCGCCGGACTATAATCAGGTGTGTGTGCAAGAATGTAATCAATTTCTTTTTGAGCTTTTTCAAAATCTTTTTGTTCATAATACAGATAAGCCAGAGAATATCTGTAACCTGATATATCGGGCGCCATGCGGACAGCCTGAAGATAAGACTGGACAGCTTCTTTGTACCAGCCGTTATAAAAATATGCGTTGCCGAGATTATAAAAATATCTGTGATTTTTTGGGGCGATTGATGATGCTTTAGAAAAATATTTTATTGCATCAATAAATTTCATATCTTCAAGAGCGAAAAGTCCCAGATAGTTAAGAATTTCCGGATTTTCAGATGTTTTTGAAAAAGTATTAAAAATATTTTTTGATTTTTCAAAATTGTTTTCTTCAAAATATATTTTTCCAAGCAGTACAAGTGCATCTTCATTTTCAGGGTTAATTTTTAAAACCTGTTCAAGTCTTGTTTTTGCATCTTCAACTTTTCCGTTATCGTAGAAAGCTTTTGCAATATGATATATAACGCTGTCATTGTCAGGAATTTCATTTTCAAGTTCTTTTATTTTGTTTAATTCGCATGAACTTGATAGCGAATCTGTTAATTTAATAAGATTTTCCGGAGTTTTTTCAAGCTCATAAATTTTCTGCGCTGTTTTTACTGCATTTTCTTTTTCCGCAGAGCAATTATAAATTTTTTGCATAAGCTTAAGTGCCTCAATATGCTCCGGCTTGCTTTTAAGAACTTTATCAAGATACTGCGTAGATCGCTGGAAATTGTTGAGCAGAAAATATAATTCTCCGAGCTGAAACAGAATTTCAATATTATCGCTTTCAAGCTCGAGAGCTTTGTATAGCATTTCTATTGCCTGTTTGTAACACCCCTGCGACTTTAAATCAAATGCCTGTTTTATGTATTCTAAAGTTTCCCGCATTTATACTCCGTTATTTTTTCTTATGATTTTTTTTGTGTTTGTTCTTCTTATTTTTTGTATTTTGTTTCTGGTTATTATTAATAAGAATTAAAACTTCATCTTCTCCGGCCATTTTCAGGTTGTTTCTTGCAATGCCTTCGAGGCTTGATGTTGATGAGAACAATTTTATATCCTGTTTCAGCTCTTGATTTTGATTTTCTGCTTCATCACGAATTTTTGAAAGAGTTGAGATTTTAGCTCTGTAAGATATTGTTTTGGAAATATTCAATATGGCCCCGAAGCCTATCTGGATAAGGCAGAACAAAAGAACAAGCGTTAAAAATGAATAATAAAAGCCTGTTTTGTTTTTTGATTTTCTCTGCGAAGTAATTTTAATATCTTCCTGTCCTTGTTCTGTGTTATCAGCCATAAAACCTCACAACTGAATTATAAACAAAATAAACTCTTAAAACAACTAAATTAGAATAACTTTACAATTTGAATTTTGCGGAAAAGTTAAATTGTGTTTTATTTTCTCCTGTGTCTGCAAAATATGTTTGTTTTGCGCCTGCCTCCAGCAGCATTCTGTCTTTGTCTTTTTTCCCCAGCGGATTAAGTGAAAAAATTAATTCAGAGGATCTTCTGTTTCTGGTAACATCTGCGCTCAAATTGGTTTTTAAAGAAAAATAACTGTTGAGTTTTAATTCGGGAGTTACTGAAATTGTATTGTAATCCTGTGCATAAGTAGTATTTAAAGATTTTTTTACCGATGAACTCAGGGCAAATTTACTTTTTTCATATTTTGTGAACAAGCCTGCTTCAGATTCAAGCATTGCAATATTGTCTATTTCGTTGTTATAAAGCGCACCGAATGTAAAATCTCCTTTTGTTTCCGATGAGCGGATATTATTCGGTTTTATTTGATATTCGGTGTTTTTATATTGTGAAACTGCTTTTACCGGCTTAACAGCTGATGATAGATCAAGCCCCTGCGAAGCAGAAATTTTTTGCGGTTGTTTTAAGTTAAGGACAAAATTGTTGTCTTCATCTTTTAGATATATTGCATTTGAATCTTCAATATACTGTGCATAGCCTTTTAATACTGTTGCGCCGAGTGTTACGTTATCTTCAAGATCTTCGGGGATAAGTGTTATAGGGGCGTCTTCAGAGTCTTCTTCTGAGTTTTCGATGTACTTAACTTCTTCTTGTTTGTCTGTGGTGTTAGTTTTTTCGTCATTGTCATCAGGTATCGAATAAATAAAAATATTCGGCAGGGGATTTTCAACTCCTGTAGCGGGAACCATTTTTTTGTTAAGCGGGTACCCCGCAGATTGGAAAAATATTATTGCCAGCACTAATAACACTAATCTCTTCATATAAATATTTTAGAAACTAAACGTGATATAGTCAAATTATAAAGTTTATTTGTTGTTATTTTCTTCTTCGAGGTTGTCAAGTGCATATTCGCAGCACTGTCGCACCAGACTGTTAAGAGAAACGCCTTTATTTTGTGCAACGGTGTATAATTTTTCAACCAGTGGTACAGGAAGTCTGAAAGTTTTATTAGTCATTTCTTCTTTTTCTACTTTAAACATATAAACAATATACATTATTTTACACCTGTTTTTATACAACAAATTTTTATATAACTTTATAAGTGTATTTTGCACTTGAAAAACAAGTGTAAATATTGTATAATTAATTTATAATAACTTATAGTTTATGATAGAGAGGTATTACTTCACATATAAGAAAGGGCTTGAGTATGAAAAAAACTGCATTCACTCTTGCAGAAGTATTAATTACGCTTGGTATAATCGGGGTAGTAGCAGCCTTAACAATGCCGGCATTAGTTTCAAATCATCGTAAAAAAGTTGCAGAAACACGGCTCGCAAAATTTTACAGTACAATGAATCAGGCAATAAAAATGGCGGAGGCTGATTATGGAGATCTTTCTAACTGGGATGTTCTCCAATCAGGTTTCAATGAAGACGCTGACGGCAATCAGACAACACCAAAATCTCTGGAATGGTTTAATAAATATTTAAAACCTTATCTTAAGTTGACAAAATCAGAATTTGACGGTAATTCTAACGGTAAAATGCTTGCATATTTCCCTGATGGAAGTCTTGCATTAATCAGCAGTGCCAGCATAATATTTTATCCGCAGGCAAAGGATTATACAAATGTTGAAAAAGAAGAAGGCGGTTTTCATAGAAAACAGGAAATCTGCGGAACTAAATATTTTACATTCATGTTCTCTCCTTGGAATAAAGACAGTGCATACAAATATCACTATAATAAAGGAGTAGAACCATATATGTATAATTGGGACGGTACTGAAGCAATGTTGAGAAATGACAGTTCTATCGGGTGTAAAAAAGATGTCAGCAACGAAAGAGCATACTGTACCGCGTTGATTCAGATGAACGGCTGGAAAATTCCGAAAGATTATCCGCTTAGATTTTAGTATTAATAAATTGAAATAAATCTTGATATCAGATTTTGCCCGTGATATTCTATTAAGGCGAAATTATAAATAGAAACGAGGGAAAATTTTATGTCAGATGTTAGAGTCAGAATTGCTCCGTCTCCGAGCGGAAATTTACACATAGGTACTGCAAGAACAGCGTTATTTAACTACTTGTTCGCGAAGAAAAATAACGGAAAATTTGTTTTAAGAATAGAAGATACAGATGCTGAACGTACAAGCCAGGCTTATATAGATAATATTTTTGACAGCTTGAAAGCGTTAGGCTTAAACTGGGATGAAGGTCCTGATGTCGGCGGTCCGTACGGGCCTTATACACAGTCTGAAAGATTTGACATTTACCCGAAATATGCTCAAATTCTTTTGGACAAAGGTTTTGCATACGAATGCTTCTGTACTCCAGAAGAACTTGAAGCAGAAAAAAAACAGGCTGCTGAAAATAAAAAACCTTATGTTTATACCAAAAAATGCCTGAATTTAACAGATGAAGAAAAAGCTAAACTCAGAGCAGAAGGCAGAAAACCCGCAATCAGATTTAATATTGAAAAAGCACAGAAAGCTTTTCATGATTCCTCAATTTTAAAATTTGATGATATGGTAAAAGGCGAGCTTCATGTTGATACAAATCTTTTAGGGGATTTCGTAATTATGAAATCTAACGGAACTCCGACTTACAATTTTGCAGTTGTAATTGATGATATGCTGATGAAAATTTCGCATGTTATAAGAGGAGAAGATCATATTTCAAATACTTTTAAACAAATCTTGATATTTGAAGCTTTAGGTGCTGAAGTTCCGAAATTCGGACATCTCGGTATGATTCTTGCACCTGATAGAAGCAAGCTTTCAAAACGCCACGGTGCAACTGCTGTTTCTGAATTTGTCGAAAAAGGTTATTTAACAGATGCATTGATTAACTTCGTTGCACTTCTGGGCTGGTCGCCGTCTGACGGTCAGGAAATTAAAACGGTTGATGAGATTGCAAAAGATTTCAGAATTAATGAAATATCTTCTTCAAACTCAATTTTTGAATATGACAAATTAAACTGGATGAACAGCCATTATATTAAAATGCTTTCTATTCCTGAATTGAAAGAGAGATTGAAACCGTATTTGACAAAATACAATCTCAATGAATTAACAGACGCTCAATATACACGTATGGTTGAGATAACTTATGAACCGTTAACACTCTTGTCTGATATTACGGATGCTGTTCCTTATTTCTTCGGCGAAGATGTTGAAATCGATGACAAAGCAAGAGAAACTCTTGATACGGAAGTTTCACAGGATGTTTTGAAAACATTTATGGAACAGGCAAAGGATTGGGAATGGACAGAAGAAAATCTTCATGAAAAACTGGAAGCTTTTAGAGCTTACTATAAAGAAAAAGGTGTTAAACCTAAAATTACAATGTGGGCTATCAGAGCTGCCGTTACAGGAAGAATTTGCGGAGCTGATATGACAGCAATCCTTGCAATTATAGGTAAAGAAAAAACTTTCCACAGAGTAAAAGCTGTTATGAAGCAAACTGTTTAAGATATATATTTGTAATAAAAACGGGTTTGGCTAAAAAGTCAGACTCGTTTTTATTTTGTAATAAATCGTCATAATTTTAATTTTTTAGTTAAAGTTTTATGTAGTCTTAGCCGTAACTTTTTATATATGTATTGCTAATAACTTATTATTTGGGGATTATATATGGTTGATATCTACATTACTTCTAATGAGATAAAAAAATATATTTTTATGATTGTATTGTTTAACGCGATTTTCCCGCGTGTGCTGGAAGAAAGCGGAATGGTTATTAATATTGAAGATGCTGAAGACAGCTCTTATATCAAGCGTATGGAATACTCGCATTTTATTGAGCGCTATGATTTTTACGGATTAAATCAGATTGCAGAGTAGTTAAATATCTTCGCGCTTTTTGTCGCTTCTGGTAATAATGAGTTTTCCTGCTTCAATTGTATATTCCACTAAATCTGTTTCAGGATTAACTTTTAACAGTTCAAGAATTGTCTTGTTAACTGTTAAAGCCCATCCGTTTCCATTTCTTATTAATTTTCTATACATTATTAAATCTTAAACTTACATTTAACTTGACAATATCATATTGCATGTGGTATTATTTTTCTAATCTTACATTGTATCTAATTTTATTAGATACATATCCATAAATTGCTTCTTGACTTAATTAAGAATAGTAGTATGAACATTAGAGCAGATAATGTATCTGCTCTTTTTCTTATAAAATCAACTTTAATCCCGTTGTGATGTAAAATATATTCAGTTAGTAGGGTGGGATAAGTAAAGCGTTCCCACCTTCTAATGCTAACGGATGTCAAGAAGTCCGGAAGTCAAGCTATTATCGGTGATACGCACAAAAATGCTTTCTGAACCCAGCCAGCCTTCCAGCCCTCTGAACATTTGTTCTTCCTGCTTGCACCCTACCCTTTTCCCTCCCCGTTTGGGGAGGGAGAAGCATATTTCCCCTCTCTCGTGATAATGTGAGATCCTGAAACAAGTTCGGTGTGGCGATATTGATTTTTTAGCGATAAAGCTGTATATAATTTTACATTTCTTAATAAAAAAGTAAATTTTTTTCTCCAAAAATACTTTATATATATGTAAAGGTTAGGTTAATAATTTTGGAGAAATCGTTATGGTCGGCGATAATTTTAATGTACCGATAATGTATCAGGATCTCGCAAACAGTACAATGGGTCCTTTGAATATGCCTTTCGGGGGGATGTACGGTGCAGGTATGCCTGTCAGCGGTTACAATACCTCATATCTGGGCGGTGTTCAAATGCAGCAGCAGCCAGACAGGGATAAGCTTGTTATTAAAAATAAAAAAGAAAATGAAGATAAAAATACATTAAAAAAAGCTCTCGGAGTTTTAGCTCTGGTTGTCGGTCTGGGATGTATTCCGATTTTAAGAAAAGGGATTAAAAAAGCCGGCGGTTTCGGCAAATATATGAAAAATAAATGGGCAGATATTACAGACTTTTTCAAGGGAAAATCAAATAAATCAAGTAATACAAATAAAGTTTCATTCTGGCAGAAAGTAAAAAATAAGTTTAGCAGAAAATCATAACTTTTAACCATAATAATATACGACCCCCAACAATACAGGTGCAGGATATTTTGTTCTGCACTTTTCCTCATGTTATAATTAATAAAAACAGTCAGGTATAAAAAATAAGGAGGACAAAAAATGGCTAAAGATTGCAGTTTTGATGTTGTATCGGAATTTGACAGGCAGGAGCTTGTAAATGCTGTTGATCAGGTAAAGCGTGATGTCGCATCAAGATTTGATTTAAAAGATTCAGGTTCTTCTGTTGAACTTGAGGCGGATAAAACGATTACCATAACGACAAGCGATGAGATGAAATTAAAAAACATCAATGATATTCTTCAATCAAAACTTGTCAAACGTAATCTGAGCATAAGAATTCTTGATCCTCAGCCTATAGAAAATGCTCTGGGCGGAAAAGTACGTCAGGTTTTCAAACTAAGAAAGGGTTTAACTCAGGAGCTTGCAAAGAAAATTGTTGCCGATATTAAAGATTCCAAAAAGAAAGTTCAGGCATCAATTCAAGGGGATCAGGTAAGAGTGTCAGGTAAAGATAAAGATGATTTGCAGGAGATTATAAGACTTTTGCGTTCCAATGAAGACAAATACGATTATCCTTTGCAATTTACCAACTACAGGTAATTGGCATACATCAAATTTTATCCTCTCCTCGGTAGAGGGTAAGGGAGAGGGCTGATTTAGAAGTTAGGAAGATAGGTTAACTAAAAGATTTAACTTTTCTTCCCCTCTCCCCAAAGGGGCGAGGGAAAGAAAAAGATAAGCCTTTTACTATAAACAGCCTACCCTACTATCTTCTTACCTTCCTCCCCTCTCCTTTAATCCCTCTTCCAAGAGATGGAAATATATTCCCAAAGGGGCGAGGGGAAGAAAAGTTAAATCTTTTAGTAAAAATAACCTACTTTTTAAATAAACCCTCTCTCAAGGAGAGGGGGTATTTA